>ERZ860023.991-NODE-991-length-13288-cov-1.756593_pt1 | contig 13288 bp, 22 predicted proteins | sample MGYA00509983_ERZ860023 | MGnify/ENA primary metagenome ERZ860023 (study PRJEB30046, sample SAMN00715180) | human gut metagenome | study: EMG produced TPA metagenomics assembly of the A metagenome-wide association study of gut microbiota in type 2...
CGGTATAGATGAAAATACTGCTCTCCCCTCTTTTATGGATGGAACAGTTACTGAGACCGGCTATGATGAAGGTGGTTATGGTTATTATATCGTTGTCCGTGATAAAGATGGCAATGAAACCTTATATGGTCATTTAAACAGCATTGCCGTAAGCAAAGGCCAGGAAGTCAAGCGTGGCGATATAATCGGTCTGACAGGCTCTACAGGCGCCTCTACAGGTCCGCATCTGCATCTTGAATATAAAGATGCTAATGGTAATCTGCATGATCCTACGCAGGTTTTAAAGCCTTTTTAGATTAAGAATCGAGATGTAAGTTTTGAGAAAATCAGTTTTTTTATTGTTCTTTGTTTTATTTATGTTGGTGATTTCATCCGTAGTCAGTGCTGCACCAATCACCTCTCCTTTTGGTTGGCGTATACATCCGATTACCGGTGAGTGGAAGTTCCATAGTGGTGTTGATATTGGTTATGATTATGGTACCGGTATTCCTGCCATGCTGGATGGCAGAGTTGTTTATGCTGCTCCTTATGGCGGATATGGCAATTGTATTATTCTTGAACATGCAGGTGGCGATCATACGTTATATGCTCATTGCAGTGCGCTTTATGCGTCGTATGGCCAATATGTCAGCAAAGGTACTGTTATAGCTGCTGTTGGTTCTACAGGTTTTTCTACTGGTCCTCATCTGCATCTTGAATGGTGGCATAATGGACAATATGTTGATCCTATGGGGTTGTGGTAACATGATTTCCGGAGAGTGGTGATATGGGGATTATAACCTTCTTTGCTATGCTGCTTTCAGCAGCTATCTTGCTGCTTACTTTCGGCATAGCTTTTTTGAAGTATTCACACAAGAATAGTATTTACAAACGCATAAAGAAACGTAAGGCTGTTATACGTATTTCAGAAGCCGATTACTCAGGCGAAAAGATTAAAGAGCTTGATATAATGCTGACTAATTACGGTTATTCCTTTGACATCACTGAAATGACTGCTAGTGGCAGTATTGTGCATGTATACAGGAGAAAATAAGTTATGTTAAAAATACTTCTTCGTTTATTAGCTATTGGTGGTTTTGTTTATCTTAGCCAGGATAATACTTTTCTTTGGTGGTTTAATGCTAAAATCAATACAGCTCATACACGAGATATATTGGTACATCTTTGTTTTGTTATAACTGTTTTTTGTTTTTACGTTTTTGATGTTATATATCTGGATAAGCTGTTGATTGAAGCAGGTGAAGCTGACAAGAGAGGGCAGCACATCTTACCTTATTTCATGAAATTTATTTTTCTTGCTTTTCCTTTTTTGTTAGTGCCGTTTTCTTTATCTTATACTTATTTTGTTGTTATGCCTGTCCTTAAGTTGTTTCAGTGTTATGCAGGCTTAATCGTTGTTACTATGTGGTTCTTCTCTTTTCTTTTGCTTTTCGGCTTTTATTATTATCTTAAACACTCTGAGGGCGGTAAGGAGATTATCTGTAGTGTAAATCATCTGAACAGATATCATAAGCTATGGTTTTTCTTGATGCAGCTTTCATTAGGTCTGTTTGCTCTTTCGGAATTTTTTCAGGATATAATATTTCATTTTTTGTTACCATATTAATTATATGATTTATCTAATTTTTATGAGTCGGAGGTCTGTCTAATGGGATTATTGGATTCTATCAATCATGATTTTGCGAAGAGTATAAGAAAAAAGAATTATTCTAAGGAACTGCCGGTTATGCTTGAAGAGACATTAGAAGCTCTCACGATGCTCAAAACACCTTTTATTATGGTGAAACGCAATGAAAACGGTACTTATGTAACTGCTTCCGGAGCTGATTCTTTTAACAATGCGGCTCAGGTATATGCTACGGCTGTATCTTTTATCGTTATGATTCTGAAGAATTCCGGTTACAGTGATGATAAGATTCGTAATACACTTACTGATATCGTTGATTCGTCTCTTGCTACAGTACATGATGAGCCTGATGCACCTCAGAAGTATTTTCATTTGAACAAGAAGTAATGGATATGCTTGATTCATTAGTCAAGGCTCCTATTATCGGGCTTTATATTGCATTTATTCCTTTGCTATGGTGTTTTGCTGTTCATGCTTTGAATCATGCCTGTATAGCTGATGAATGGCTTTATAAGGTCTGTTATTGCTTTTTTGCGTTTTCTGAGATGTGCTGCAGCTTCGCTATGATGTATTCACTATACAGGTTTTTTACAAATATTTAGGGATGGAAAGCTGGTGTTTTATGAAAAATATGACTGTTATTGTTAATTGTTTTGATTATAAGGCTATTGCTCAAAAGGCTCATAGGATCAATAAGTTGCCTTCAATAGTCTGCTATGAACGGCCTGCTGATTTTCCTAAGAAATTTGTTGCCCGTCTTTTTTATCTTGGCAATAAGACTATTACTACAAATGTAGTAGTTACCGGAGATACGTATGAGGAGCTGTTAGAAAAAATTAATCCCGTTCTTGATTATCTTGGTATGGTTAGGTTTAATCGTGCTCCTGGTGATGATAATTGCATTATAGAGGTATGGCTGTAGCAGTAGCTGATTCTTATTTTCTTTGTAATTAGCAAAGCTAACGTTCATAATATCCATAACTTTAGTTATGGATATTATGAACGTAACGAATGTAACGAGCATTACTTTCATAATAAATGTAATTCTTATTATGATTATTACTTTCTCAATCTCTGTTATGGTTGTAATTAAGGTAACTATTATTACATAATGTTAGTTATATTTGTTATTAAGCTTACGAATATAACTTCAGTTATGTGCGTAAGTAATGTTACTAAAATAATTAGCATTACTTTCGTTATGTTAATTATTTTAGTAACCTTCATTATGTTAGTTATTAACATAATATTAGTTATCTTTGTTATCTGAAAAAGACGATAATGGATATTGTTTTATTTCTAAGTTCATAAATTTGTGTTTTTTTAGTAGCAAAAGTATAAAAAAAGTCTGTACAAATTGTGTTGTATGTGGTATATTAAGGCTAAAAATAAGTGAGGTATAGTTTTTTATGGATAAAAAAGATTTAATTGTCCAACTTGCTAAAAAAACTGGTTCTACTCAGTCTAGTGCTAAAAAATTCTTAGAAGCTTTTACTGATTTGATTGCAGATAATCTGACTGTGGATAATAAAATTCGTATTGTTGGTTTTGGTACATTTGAGGTACGTGCTCGTAGTGAGCGTAAGGGCATTAATCCAGCAACTAAAGAAGAAATTATTATTCCTGCATCTGTTACGCCAGTTTTTAAGGCTGGCCAAGTTCTTAAGAATATTGTTGCAGAGAATAATGATAAGCTTGGAAAGTAATCCTGCAGCTCTATAAATATTTTAACTGAATACCCGGTTATCGGAGGCATTGAACAAGCGCTTGTGCGCTTGTTTCAGTGCCTTTTTTATTTTATCTGGTTCTAACCTTTGCACGAGGGAACGGAAACTTAAGTCCTCCGTTATAAAGTGCCTGTTGTGGGAGATTTCACTTCAGTGATTTTTTAACGGAGGGATATTATGAAACTCATAAAGGATGTTATTGTCCGTGGTTCAGATGGCAAGGAGATTAATAAGACCGATGTTGGCAAAGCAAGGCGTCTTTTGAAGTCCGGCAGTGCAAAACTGATTCAAAGAACACCTTTGATTATCCAGATGCTTAACTTTAAGACGAACATAACAAAAACTGAAGATGCGTCAAGTCTTGCATAGGGAGTGATGATTTTTGAGCATCGTAATTATATTAGGTAATAATAAAGTATCTTGTGTCAGCCTTACTGTAAAAGATAAAACAGTCAATATTTTGGAAGCTGATAGCAGACATGTTGATGATCTGTCTTCTTTCCTGAGTTCTGCAGATGGTGTTAAATCTTTGCTTTCTTCTTGTTTTGGTGGTGATTTGAAGGCTGCAGCTGAACATAAAATCTATTTTGCCTTTACTGCCGGTAGCGGACTTGCTTATAAGACCTGGCAGGCAGCAGCTTCTTCTTTCAGTGATGTGTCTGACAAGACTTTTGCTGATAAAGAAGAACGTATTTTGTCTTTATGTATTGAAAACATTCCGCAAGGTTTTACTGATCTATATAAGGACTGCGTGGCAAGCGTTGTAAGCTGTTACGAAGATGATGAAGTCTATACTGTTACTTCTGCATACCTCCCTGCCCTGTATATTAATAACATAAAGGAAGCCTGTAAAACTCTTGGCTTAACCTTATTTGGTATCAGTGATATTGTAAGCAGTTTATGTAAGCTTATAAACTGCTCTGAACAACAGGTCGTGGTTCATGCTAAGGGGCTTACAGTGGTTGTCAATCAGTTCGGTAGTCTTGCTTTCATGATGAACGGAAATTACAGTGACTCAATCGGAGATATCATCTTCAATATGATTGAGCATTATTATCCTATCAAGAACAGTAGAATGAACAGTCAGACTGTTTCCAGCAGTGATCTTGAACCTTTTCTGCTTTTACCTTTTAATGGTTTGTCAAGATATAACTGTGAAATGAGCGTTATTGCTGCCGGCTGCGTTGTTGATTCCAAGATGGTTGCTGCAAGTGCAGGTAATGTTGAAACGGTCAAATCCAATCCAGATAAAGGAGGCAGTAAAAATAGTGTTATCGGTAAATTACGGAAACTTTTTAAGAAAAAGTGAGACTGCAAAAGCAGTTTATGAGTTCAAACGGCCAGTTTACCAGTTTATTGCAAATACTGTTTGTGTTTTCTGTCTTGCTGGTGCCGTTACAAGCGGTCTAGCTTTGGCTTACGCTTATATGGCTACACCTAAGCCTGTGTATAGCCAGGAATTGTATGGTAAGGCGCAATCGCTGAATAATAATCTTAGCAGGGGTGCTGCTTTGATGAAGCAGGGCCGTCCGCGTGGCGTAAATGTTTATGAAATCATAAATAAATTTGTAAATGCCCGTCCTGCAGATGTTACTTTGACTGATATTGTCATTTCTCCTGAGCAGTATACTGTTAAAGGCTTTACGCCGAACCAGGATTCAGTGAATGCCTATATATCTGCTCTTGACTTTGGCAAAGGGAAAAAGGCCGGTGTTGCTTCTATTTCCAATAATAAGGGTACGAATGAATTTACTATTATAGTGCATGTTGATGAGCAGAAAGCTGCAGCTAAATCTTCTCCTAAATCGAAAGGAAGTGGCAAGTAATGGGTTCTTTTTCTGAAGATAAGTCAAATTTCAAGACAAAGATTTTTCTTGCTGGTTTTTTATCTGTAGCTGCTCTTGCAGGTAGTGTAATGCTGTCTTCAATGTTTGTATCTAAAATGACTGAAAATAATAAGCTGGCAAGTAATTTTGCTTCTCAGAATGTATGGCTGCAGAAGTTTGATTATAAAGAGGCAACTAATCTTTATAAGTTTATTTTAAAACCTTGTAAGGCTGCCGATATTGATGATATTCAAAAGAAGCAGCTTGATATTTTAAAGGAACATAAGCTTACTGTTGTCAGTGTGAAGAATGACAAGGGTAACGACAAAGGTCCTTTGAAAGCTCGCAAGACTTCTGTTGATCTTATTGGGGATTGGAATGACCTTAATGCTGCTCTAAGTGATTTTGAGAAAAAGCATTTTGTTGTTATTACCAATGCTTCTGTCAGCACAGATAATTCTAATGGTGCTTCCAAAACAGGTGCACAGGGATTAATTAAAGTTAAACTTGATTATAATATCTATTATAACTAAACTAAGGAGGTCAAAAGTGCTATGAAAAAAATATCAATAACTGCTCAGTTGGCCGCTTATACTGTTAGTATGCTTATGGGTTTTGGTACATTTGCAGCCTGGAATTACGTTTCTATTCCGCAAGAAATTCAGATGAATGAGATTCCTGTAATCAATCTTGCTTCACTTGGTATTTCTACCAGCAGTGTTGCTCATGCTTCTTCCAGTAGTCCTTTTGGATTTTTGGTTGATGCATCTGCCCTTCCTACAGGTAATATGAATATGCCGTCTGGAATTGCTGCTCCTACTCCTCCTGATGTTCCTTCTATGCCCGGCGGATTGCCTGGCAGTTCAGGTGGCGAATTGGTTGTTTTAGGTGTGCTTCCTCCTGATGTTGTAATAATCAGCCGTGGAGGTAAATCTATTACTGCACGTACTGGACAGGATACTGAATTCGGAACTATTGGTACGGTGACTATGAAAGGTGCTTATGTCAACGGCGCTTTCATAGCGCAACGTTGACGGAAGGATGGATAATTAAATGAAACCAGCTAAATTTACTTCAGCTGTTCTCGCAGCTATGATGCTTATTTCTAATACAGGATTTGCTTTTCCATTGATTTTGCTCCCGGGACTCCGCTTGTAGATGCTTTGCGTGCGCTTGGTTATAAGAGTGGCCGTAATATTGTAATCAATGGTGATTTAAAAGGCAGTGTTTCCATGCATATGGATGATACTAATTTTGATACAGCATTGCGTGCTCTTGCCCTTTCCAATAATTTCAGTTATGAGTACCTTGACACTATGGATACTGTACTTATTGCTCCGAATAAGTCTATGTCCGGTATTGAGACAATTAAACTGAAACATATTGAACCTGATGCTGCTGCAAAGCAGCTTTCCGTGCTTGATGATGCCAAAGTAGTGGTCAATAATGAAACTCATTCTCTTACTGTAAGCGGCAGTACATCAACTATTGACAGAGTTCGTAGCGAGCTGCGTAATATTGATAAAGCGCAGCAGCAGGTCAATATTTTAGCTACTGTTGTCGAGCTTTCCAAAGGAAAGGACCGTTCAATGGGTTTGTCTTATTCTAGCGATCCTTGGACTAAAGATACGTCTGTTGGCGGGTATAATGGCTTTAAATTCGGTATAACTGCTAATCACGAGGAAACTCTTTCTAAAGGTAAAGTTCTTGCCCGTCCTAATGTGACTGTATTTGATGGCAGAAAAGCTTCTATCCTTATGGGTGATAAGGTTCCTGTATTTACTTCTACCGCGATTCCAATGATACTGACAGTGATACTTCACTTTCCGTTGAATACAAAGAAGTCGGTGTAAAGCTTGAAGTTTTGCCCAGGATCAATGAACTGGATAAGGAAACCATTACACTTGTTATTAAGCCTAGTGTTTCCACTATTTCACAATGGGTTGAAAGCGGTAATAATAAAGCTCCGCAGATCAGTGAGCGTAGTGCTGAAACCACAGTCCGTGTAAAGAATGGTGAAACTATTCTTTTGGGCGGTCTGCTTAAGAACGAGGAAATCAAATCTATCAAGCAGATTCCTTTCCTTTCTAAAATCCCTATTCTTGGTGAAATTTTTAAATCCCGTAGTATTGAGAAAAAAGATACTGAGATTGTGATTGCCATTACTCCTACTATTGTTTATGACGAGAATGGCAGACCAAAAGTTGAGACGCAGACTTCTACTAAAGGCTTACGAAATAAACTGAACGAGCTGCGTGCAGAGCGTGAAGGTTATACTCCTAATTTAAGGACTGATGCTGATGCAAAGGCTGAGCTTGATAAAGCTAAAGCAAAAGCAGCTGCAGCGGAGGTCGATAAAGATAAGCTTGCTGCTTCCCTTAAAGAACGTGAGGACACTTTAAAAGCTCGTGAAGCTGAACTTAAAGCAAAAAATGCTGAGAATGATAAGCTTCGCCGTGAACTTAAGAAATCTACTGCTATGATGCGTGCTGTTATTGACAGCATGGATGAAGGTGGCAGACATGAACAATAAGTATTCCGATAATCTGGCCAATGAATTTATATCTCCTGACGTTTTAGCTATGCTGGATAAGGACATTATGGAAAAGCGTTTTATGATGCCTCTTTCTTATGATAAGGACAGTCATGTTCTTACTGTTGTGACCAGCCGTTTTGAGGATAATTTTATGGATATGAGCATTATTCTTGCTCTTGTCCGTAAGAATTACCCTGATTTAGAGAGAATTGATTTCCTGGCCTGTGATTATAATAACTTCTCTGCCGGCTTTAATGCTCATTATAAGCAGCAGTTTCAGCCTGCAGCTTTGCAGGCTGTTGAGGAAAAGCGCAATTCATCTGTTACCAGTGAGCAGACCAGAAAAAGTGAGGAAATCCTGCAGAAAGGTATTGCTTTAAATGCCAGTGATATCCATATCACACCGATGCGCAATGGTGCGAACGTTATCTATCGTCGTGATGGTGTCTTAGTTGACAGTGGTATGACGTTATCTGTTGAAGACGAGATTATGATTACCCGTATCTATAAGACTAATGCCAATATCAATGTCAATAATCTTATTCCGCAGGATGGCCGGTTCACTTTTGTAGGTAAAAACATCCGTCTTTCTACTATGCCTTATGGTGGTGATGGCGAACGTAATAAGGTTGTTCTCCGTATCCTTTCTACTTCTGATGTTATTCCTACGATTTCAGATTTAGGTTTTGACTCTGATGAGGAAAAGCTTCTCCGTTCTCTGATCTATAAGCCTAATGGCATTATCCTTATCTGTGGTCCGACTGGTGAAGGTAAGACAACTACTCTCTATTCTCTCCTTAACGAGCTGAATCAGACTGGTAAATATGTCATTGTAACTTTTGAGATCCTATCGAACGTTATATTGATGGTATTGCTCAAAGCCAGGTGCGCTACGCTGAAGATGAACGTACTAATTATACTTTCCAGCGTGGCCTGCGCAGTTCTCTGCGTCAGGATCCTGATATTATGCTTGTCGGTGAGACTCGTGACGCCGAAACAGCCCTTACTGCTGTGCAGGCATCCCAGACAGGCCATTTGATTTTCACAACGCTGCATGTACGTAATTCTGTTTCAGTGTTCCGCCGTCTGCAGGATATGGGCGTAAATGTCAGCGGTTTTGCTGAACAGATTGTAGGTATTGCAAGTCAAAGGCTTTTATCTACCTTATGTCCTCATTGCAGGAAGCAGATTAAGGTGCCGCAGGAAATTCTTGATAAACTACGTGTTGAAGATAAAAAGGCATTGACCAGGGATATGAATGGTGATTATGTTACCTATGTTTCTGACGGCTGCAGTGAATGTAATTCTACAGGTGTTGCCGGACGTATTCCTATCATTGAGATTATCCCTTTCAATAACTATCTGCGTGATTATTTTGCTGAAAAGCATGGTCTTGTGGATATTGAGCTGTTCCTTCGAAAAAACATAGGTTTTAAAAGCCTTTGGGATAAGGGTTTTGCTCATGTTGTTAAAGGCGATATATCTTTAGAAGAACTTCTCAGCTGCATCGAACCTGATGAAGAGCTTGTCAGCCAGACAGTAAATTTTGAAAGCCGAGGCAGTAGTGATTCACCCGCTTCCAAAGATGGTTATTTTTCAAGGAGGCGTAAATAATGGGCTTCGTGGAAAAAGTTAATGCTTTCATTGGTGCAGATAAACCTAAATTAGCTGATTTTTACGCTTGTTTTGATCAGCTTTATATGCTTTTGAACTCCGGAAGTACCTTTCAGCAGGCTATTAATGAGATTGCCCATGTGCAGACCAATGTCAAATTAGGTCAGGCTCTTAGAAACATCAGCCGTAATTTATCTGCCGGCGTAGCTACTGGTGCGGCTTTCAAGAAAGAAGGCGTTTTCCCCAGGCTCGTTGCTCCTACTATTGAATCCGGTGATCGTGCCGGCCGTTTATCTGATACGTTTCTCAGGCTTTCTGAATTGATGTGGCTGCAACATAATCTTTATAGCAAGGTAAAGAATGCTCTTTTTATACCTAAGATTGCTGCTGTACTCATGGCAATCATGACTATTGCTTATATCAAAATTGCAATCCCTGAATATGTAAAGCTTTATAAAGAGACCGGTATCCCTCTCCCTTGGATTGTCAGCTTTGTCACTAGTTGTGTGAACGGTATTGTTGATTACTGGTTCATTACTCTTCCTGTTCTTTTGGTCTTTATAAAGCCTGGGAATGGTTCAGTTCTAATAATGTTGGTATTGTTGATAGCTGGAAATTGCGACTTCCTATATATAGTAAGCTCCATTTCTTCTTTGTGCAGCATCAGCTGGCATCTGTATTGAGCTTAATGCTTTCCAGTGGTCTTACCTTGACTGACAGCCTTTCGCAGGCTGGCAAGGTTGTAGACAACAGCATTGTTTCCAATGCTGTTGGCAAAGTACGTGAGGATATCATTAAAGGCAATACTCTTGCGGACAGCATGCAGCATCATAACCATGGTACTACTCCTGTTTTCGATAGTATGCTGCTTGCAAGCATCAACGCAGGTGAAAAATCTAATCATATCACTCTTGCTTTAGAGCATGACTGTAAGTATTATGAACGCTTATTGAATAACATGATAGAACCTACCTCTACGAAGATTACACTGCTTGTAATGCTTCCGATGGGTTTATTGATTGTTCTCATGTTTATGTTTACGCTTGTACCGATGTTTGATTATATGAGCCGTATTTCAGCTACTTGATAAGTTATTAGTAAAATCAAATATTAACCTTCTTTTCCGAGGGATTGGAAACAAAAGTTTTTCTTGAAGTCTTCCAATATTATGGAATAATTTGCCGAGGATAAGGAGGTGCGGAAAATGCTATCCACGGTAAAGCAAAAAACCGTGGTTTTTTCTTCTTCTAAAAAACACGGCTTTACCCTTGTTGAGATTATTGTAGCCTGTGCTGTAGTTATTGCCCTTTTTGCCGGTGCTGTTTTTATCGGGCATAATATTTTAGAGAACGGTAAATATAATAAGGCAAAGACAGATATTGCTACTATTGATACTGCAATCCGTCAGTATTTTTTTGATACTGGCAATCCTGTAGATAGTTTGGAGAAGCTGACTAAGAAGGATGGTGAATACGGTCCTTGGCTTGATGCTGATATATTAAAGGATCCGTGGAACCAGGATTATTTCTATACTTACTATGGTAGTGGTATTTATTATGTTTTAAGCTATGGAACCAATAAAGAGCTTGATTCCAATCCTTCTAATATTCCTGACTGCGTGCAAGGTGATGATATCGGTCTTTGCAGTATATATTCTGGTCAAAATATTATTAGGTATTCTGAGGGCAAAGAAATTCTTTATAATAATTAGCTTTTTTCTGTCTGTTCTACAGATAGGATGAATATAAAATTAAATATTGCTTAACCTTCTTTTCCGAGGGATTGGAGACAAGAGCTTTAGCTTGAAGTCCTCCAATATTATGGAATAAATACCGAGGATAAGGAGGTGATAAAAATGTTGTCCACGGTAAAGTTGAAAAACCGTGGTTTTTTATTTTGGGAAAGAAGCAGGAATGGGTTTACGCTCATTGGGATTCTTGTTGCCTGTGCTATTATCGTTGCTCTGGCTGTCGGCGCGATTCTTATAGGCAGTACGCTTCTTAACCAGAGCAGGCATAATAAGGCTCAGACGGATGTTTCCAGTATCAGTGCTGCTATCAAGCAGTATAAATTTGAAATGGGCTCTTATCCGGCTACGTTGTCTGCTCTCACTACTAAATCTGGTTCATACGGTCCCTGGCTTGATAGTGACACGATTACTGATCCATGGGGAACAGCTTATAAGTTTTCCATTGATGATACTAATAGGCGTTTCGGCGTGTGGTCATGTGGTAAAAACAAAACTGATGAAACAGGCAGCTATAGTGGCTCTTTTGCTGGTGACGATATCGGCATAGGAGGCTTCTGATCGCGGTAAATTTTTGACTAATAAGTACTTTATTTTGAAAAAATTTTTAGGAGGAGGTTTTTTAAATGTATTTTTTGAAGACTTTGAAGAATAAACTGAATTGTAAACGTCGTAAAGGTTTTACCCTTATTGAGATCATGGTAGCTTGTGCTATTATCATTGCACTGTCTGTTGGTGCTTTCTTCTTTTACTCTCAGGCACAGCAATCCCGTAAGATGGCTCAGATGCGTCAGGATATGGAAGCCATTACCACTGCTGCTTTAGCTTATGAAGCTATGAGTATTGATTCCACTCCGCCGACTGATATTGCTTCTTTGATTACTGGCCTTTCTGCAGATAAAGCTGTTGATGGTACTGCTCATACTTTTCTTACTCAAACTAAAGGCAGCACAGTAAGTACTGACAGCATCTTAGATCCTTGGGGTGCTGCTTATACCTACAGCCAGACTGACCGTACTGTAACCTGTACTCCGAAGGATGCAAGCGGTACTGCTATGACTGCTGTTGTTCGTAGCTTCTAAATTTTTTCTCACCGCAGGCGGTGGCATAGCCGCCGTCTGCTTTTTGTTTTCTGAGGTGTACTATTATGAATGTAGTAAAATTTAAATACCGTTGTGCCCCCCCGTAGTACAAAACTATAGGCGCGGTTCTGCCCTTCTTGCGGTAGTTTTAATTCTTGCTGTTGTAAGCTCAATTATGAGCATAGGCACGGCCAAGATTACCCAGGCTGCTATCAACAGCACTGGTTCTAACAAAGCTACGCTTCAGGCGCAGCAGTTTGCTTCTTCTGAGGCAGACCTTATTAAATCTATTAGTTATACTGATTTGACAGCTCAATCTAGAGCAGATATTTCAGATTCAGGTTTTCAAAAAGAAGTAATTCTTTCAGATGAAAGCGATTACTCTGAACAAATTAAGCAAAAAACAGCTACGATAAACGTTTATAAAGGTAGTGAATCATTTCCCCGTTCTACCATTAAGCTAACCCGCTATTCTGTAGAGCAGAAAGCCAGCGGTGTTCCCGTTGGAACCGTCATTACCTGGGCTTCTCTCAATGATCCGAAGGAAAACGGAACTTGGCTTGAATGCAACGGGCAATTCTGCACGGCGTATCCGGAACTCGTGAAAGTGCTTGGATCCAATACAGTCCCCGATTATCGCGGGGTGTTTCTTCGGGGGCTTGGCAGCGTGGCTTCTACTTCTAAGTATTACGGGACGGTGCAGCACCAGAGCGCAGCACTTGGTACTTTACAGGGGGATGCGATTCGGAATATTTATGGACGTTTCATTGTCGATGATAAAGTTGGCCTTGGCGGTAATGGAAGTCTTTATCCTCCCAGTGGAGCATTCAAAGTTGTTGGAAATGATGCGTATTATAATGCTTATGCTGAATGGTCGTCTCCGGATGCTTGTGTGCTTAATTTCAGTGCATCATACGTTGTTCCAACCGCGAATGAAGATCGCCCCATCAATCGCGCGGTTCGTTATTTTATCAAAGCTGCTTAAAATAAAAAATACACCATTGCTGGTGCATTTTCAAAAGTTTAATATTATGTTATAATACCAGTTGAGACAGCTGGTAGTCGGTTTTCCTACTCCCTAATGAGTGGGGGTGATGTTATGACTGTTTTCGAAGCGTTATCTCTGATG
>ERZ860023.1000-NODE-1000-length-13195-cov-2.668265_pt1 | contig 13195 bp, 12 predicted proteins | sample MGYA00509983_ERZ860023 | MGnify/ENA primary metagenome ERZ860023 (study PRJEB30046, sample SAMN00715180) | human gut metagenome | study: EMG produced TPA metagenomics assembly of the A metagenome-wide association study of gut microbiota in type 2...
GGTGTGGATACTACGTCTCAATTCATCTTCACTTCATCCCTGAAATGTTTGCAATAAAGAGTACATTCCGGCTTTTCAACAGCTGTTGCAGTGGTTTCGTGCAGGTTGTGGTACAGGCTCGCAATTCTGATTAACGAGCTGTCCAGGTAGTATGAAGAAATACAATAAGCAGGAATTTATCTTATCTCCCCCGATTTCCGTCATCGGAGGAGATATAACTGTCAGGCAAATATCGTCATCAAATAGGCGGCAAACAGTGCCAGATGCGCTGCGCCATTGAGCACGTTAGTACGTCCGGTGGAGAAGGAGATATGGCACAGCACTAAAGAGGCCACCATCACCACCATTTCTGGCGCACCAAGTGCAAACTGTAATTCGTTACCCGTCATAAAGGCAATTAGCGTGACGACAGGTACGGTAAGCGAAATGGTTGCTAACACTGAACCAAAGAACAGATTCATCGCGCGCTGGACCTGGTTGTTCAACACTGCTTTTAACGCACCTAAACCTTCCGGCGACAGAATCAACAGAGCCACCAGGAAGCCAGTAAAGGCGACAGGGGCATTCATGCTGTCGAGCAATGTCTCCAGCGGGCTGGCATTCATTTTGGTGACTGCAATAACGGCAATCAGATGGATAATCAACCAGATAGCATGCCACACGCTGCTATGGGCAGACGGTTTACCGTGATGCGGGTCATCGTCATCACTGTCATCTTCGTGCTCGTAGACAAACAAACTTTGATGCGTTTTGGTCTGGATCAGCAAAAATACGCCATACATTGCCGCAGAAATTAATGCTACCAGTAACGCCTGACCGGTTGAAAAATTCGCCGCAGGCAGAGCCATTGGAAATACCAGTACGATTATCGCCAGGGGGAACAGCGCAATTAAATACTGCTTGATACCAAACAGATTCATATATTGGGTGGCAAACTTACGACCGCCCAACAATAATGAAAAGCCAACCAGCCCACCGGTAACAATCATAATGATTGAATAGAGCGTATCACGCATTAGCGTTGGCGCGGCGTCGCCGGTTGCCATTAAAGCTGAAATCAAACTGACTTCAAGAATAACCACTGAAAGGCTAAGAATAAGCGAACCGTAAGGTTCTCCCAGGCGATGGGCTAATACGTCCGCATGACGGACAACACTAAAGGCGCTACTTAAAATACCAATAAGCGCAAGAAGATTGATGGCAATGACCACTGGTAGTGTCTGGCTACTTCCCCACAGGAACAGCACTACCAGCGCCAGAACCGGGAAAATAAGCGAAGTCTCCTTGTGGCGGGTTTTTACCGCCTCTTGAGCATTTGACATTATGGTTATCCCTTTGCAGATGAATTTATCGAAAATGTAAAAAATAGGTAGGAAAAATAACAGAAAGTGTCTGGATATCGGTAACATTTTACGAATTTTTACCCCACTGTCGATTTTTTACTCATTGGGACATAAAAATAAGTATTACGTTTAGACAATGTTTGTTTTAGCGTTTCTTAAGAACAGTCTGACATGAAAATTCTTATGTTTTGGCAAGAGTAGATATTGTTGACCACACTTAATGTTCAACTTTGTAAAAGGAGTCAACGATGCCGTATAAAACGAAAAGCGATCTGCCGGAAAGCGTAAAGCACGTTCTACCGTCTCATGCCCAGGATATCTATAAAGAAGCGTTCAACAGCGCATGGGATCAATATAAAGATAAAGACGATCGGCGTGATGACGCCAGTCGCGAAGAAACCGCGCATAAAGTGGCCTGGGCTGCTGTGAAGCATGAATATGCCAAAGGGGATGATGATAAATGGCATAAAAAATCGTAAAACCGGTAGCTTAGTTAAAGCTATTCGTGCGGTGTTGCCTTGCAAGTGGTCCGTGGATTGCATATTGTCCCGTTAGTGGTTTCAAAATGAGCAGTAAAAATGTCCGGAAGACACCAAAAAGTTGTCGCAGGGAAGTATGCAGTGGCGGAGGTGTAAGGTGATAACGCGTGATTTCTTGATGAATGCCGATTGTAAAACGGCATTTGGTGCCATTGAAGAATCACTCTTATGGTCAGCAGAGCAACGGGCGGCTTCGCTGGCGGCGACGCTGGCTTGTCGACCTGATGAGGGACCGGTGTGGATCTTCGGTTATGGATCGTTGATGTGGAATCCGGCACTGGAGTTTACCGAGTCGTGCACCGGTACACTGGTTGGATGGCATCGCGCGTTTTGCCTGCGCCTGACCGCCGGGCGCGGGACTGCGCACCAGCCGGGACGGATGCTTGCACTGAAAGAGGGCGGACGCACTACAGGCGTCGCCTATCGACTGCCAGAAGAGACGCTGGAGCAGGAACTAACCCTGTTGTGGAAGCGCGAGATGATTACCGGCTGTTATCTGCCAACCTGGTGTCAGCTTGATCTTATGATGGATGCACAGTAAACGCCATTGTGTTTATTATGGACCCGCGACATCCAGAATATGAATCTGACACTCGCGCTCAGGTCATCGCGCCGTTGATTGCGGCGGCGAGCGGTCCGCTGGGAACCAACGCACAATACCTGTTTTCACTGGAACAGGAGCTTATCAAACTGGGAATGCAGGACGATGGGCTGAATGATTTGCTGGTATCGGTAAAAAAACTGCTGGCGGAGAATTATCCGGATGGTGTGTTACGGCCGGGATTCGCCTGAGTAAACTTCCCTCATAGTGGGGCGTCAGACGCCCCCTCAAACATTAAAATGTGAGCACTTTATCGGCTGACAGCGTCCATTGCGCCAGTTCCACAAGAGTACCGATTTCCACCCCATCAATAAGAGGAAGTGTGCTAATCCCGCGCCCGTCGGTACAGGTTTTGCACAATTTCACCGGTACATTCTGAGCGGTAAGGATCTCCAGCATTTGCTGAATGTTGTAGCCTTCCCCTGGTTTTTGCCCGCGCAACCCGGCTGTGACCGCATCAGACATGAGGAACAGACGCAGATCCAGATTGCTCTCCTGCTCTCGTAACGCAATGGCCAGCCGCAAGCTGTTAAACAAGGATTCGCTCCCGTAAGGTGCGCCATTGGCAACGATCACGATTTTTTGCATTATTTACTCCTGTATTCAGGGAATTAGACACTCATCTTCTATCTTACTGCTTCTGCAGCGTCTGACCAATCGGTCACATTTTTAAGGATTTTCCTGAAAGCGCGAGAAAATACGACAAAAGTTGCCAGTAATCGTTATTCTTAAAGGCTATGGTTTTTCATTTTTTACCGGAAGTTACCGACGTTTTGAGCCGTTTCGTTCCTCGCATTATCCCGTTTTATTTACTCTTGCTTGTAGCAGGCGGTACAGCTAACGCACAATCTACCTTCGAGCAAAAAGCGGCAAATCCCTTTGATAATAACAATGATGGTCTGCCGGATTTAGGCATGGCTCCCGAAAATCATGATGGGGAAAAACACTTTGCTGAAATTGTGAAAGATTTCGGCGAAACCAGTATGAATGATAACGGGCTGGATACTGGCGAGCAGGCAAAAGCTTTCGCATTGGGAAAAGTCCGCGACGCGCTTAGTCAACAGGTTAATCAGCACGTAGAGTCCTGGCTATCACCGTGGGGAAATGCCAGTGTTGACGTCAAAGTGGATAACGAAGGACATTTCACCGGCAGTCGTGGAAGCTGGTTTGTGCCGTTACAAGATAATGATCGTTATCTCACCTGGAGCCAGCTTGGTCTTACTCAGCAGGATGATGGGTTGGTGAGCAATGTGGGCGTTGGGCAACGCTGGGCGCGCGGCAACTGGCTGGTGGGTTATAACACTTTTTATGACAACTTGCTGGACGAAAATCTTCAGCGAGCGGGCTTTGGTGCCGAAGCGTGGGGCGAATATTTGCGACTATCGGCAAACTTTTATCAGCCGTTTGCTGCATGGCATGAACAGACAGCCACGCAGGAACAACGGATGGCGCGCGGGTATGACCTGACAGCCCGGATGCGCATGCCGTTCTATCAACACCTCAATACCAGTGTCAGGGTAGAACAGTATTTTGGTGAGCGTGTTGATTTGTTTAACTCTGGTACGGGTTATCACAATCCCGTCGCGTTGAGTCTGGGATTAAATTACACCCCTGTGCCATTAGTCACTGTGACGGCCCAGCATAAACAGGGTGAAAGTGGCGAAAATCAAAATAACCTCGGACTGAATCTTAATTACCGCTTTGGTGTACCGCTCAAAAAACAACTTTCTGCGGGCGAGGTTGCCGAAAGTCAGTCGTTACGTGGTAGTCGCTATGATAATCCGCAGCGAAATAATCTACCGACTCTTGAGTACCGACAGCGAAAAACGTTAACGGTGTTTCTGGCGACACCGCCGTGGGATCTAAAACCTGGCGAAACAGTGCCGCTGAAATTACAAATCCGCAGTCGTTACGGTATTCGGCAACTGATTTGGCAGGGCGATACGCAGATATTAAGTTTGACGCCGGGCGCACAAGCCAACAGCGCGGAGGGCTGGACGCTGATCATGCCTGACTGGCAGAACGGGGAAGGGGCGAGCAATCACTGGCGATTGTCGGTGGTGGTGGAAGATAACCAGGGGCAGCGTGTCTCCTCCAATGAGATCACGCTAACGCTTGTCGAACCGTTCGATGCATTGTCAAACGACGAACTGCGCTGGGAACCGTAATCAGAAAATGCGCTCCTGATGCACCCATACCGCTGCTTCCACGCGAGACTTGAGCTTCATTTTCTTCAGCATGTGCTTGACGTGCACTTTTACTGTGCTTTCGGTGATATCCAGGCGGCGGGCAATCATCTTGTTCGGCAAACCCTGGGCAATCAGCTTGAGAATATCGCGCTCGCGTGGGGTTAACTGGTTAACATCGCGCTCAGTAGTGGCACGGTTAGCGCGCAAGCTGGCGGCCAGAACAGGCGTTAATGCTTCGCTTAATACCATTTCGCCAGCAGCTGCCTGATGCAATGCTTTCAGCAGATCTTCCGGTTCCATATCTTTTAACAGATAACCATCCGCGCCGCGTTTCAGTGCGGTGACCACATCTTCTTCATGGTTAGAGACGCTGAATACCACAATGCGCCCTGAGAGGGACTTTTCGCGCAGTTTATCCAGCGTTTCCAGACCGTTCATGCCGGGCATATTGAGATCTAACAGGATCAGATCGGGATCAAGAGATTCCGCCAGTTCAATACCCTGTTCGCCATTACTCGCTTCGCCAACCACGGTGATATCTGGTGCCATACTGATAAGCTGTTTTACGCCAGTTCGCAGCATCGGGTGATCGTCAATCAGCAGGATAGTAGCCGGTTCCTGATTACTCATGGGTATCTCCTTGGACGTCTGTGAAAGTTTTTTCGGGAATAAAGGTGACCACCACTTCGGTGCCACCTGATTCACGACGGCGGACGCGGCAATCGCCTCGTAAACTTTGCGCACGGTCGCGCATTATTATCATGCCGTAGTGATTGCTGCGGATGGCATTTTCAGGCACGCCGCAGCCGTTATCCTGGACGGTCAGTTTGACCTGATTATCGTTTTGCGCCACCGTCACACGACTTCACTCGCTTGCGAATGTTTGAGGGCGTTACTTAATGCCTCACGGGCAATTTGCAACAAGTGGATTGCCTGATGCGAAGGCACCAGGCGAGGCGGCAATTGATAATCCAGCTTCACCGGGAAGCCAAATTTGGCGCTGTACTCTTCGCAACTCGCCTCCAGCGCCGGACGTAATCCAGGCTCGGTGAGCTGCAAGCGGAATGTGGTGAGCAATTCACGCAACTGCGCCCAGGATGCATTCAGTTCGTTACGGATCTGACTTAACAGTTCGCGGCTGCTTTCTGGCAGCGCATCGCCCTGCATCTGTAAACAACTCACCTGCATCTTCATGCAAGAGAGAGATTGGGCAATAGAATCATGCAGTTCGCGCGCAATGGTGGCACGCTCTTCCATCACGATCAACTGTTGCTGACGTTCCTGATGGCGATCCAGCGCCAGCGTGGCGGTGAGTTGTTCAACCAGGGTATCCACCAGTTGTTGTTGATCATGGCTAAGATGACGCCCCTGCGGCAGGGTCGCCAGCAAAATACCGTACTGCGTATGAGAGTCAGCCAGCCGCCACTTCAGGGTCGTGCCGCGATCACCAACGGGTAATACGCCGCGCGGGCAGAGCTGGCAGCCTTTATCATCACAAGTCATATCTGGCTGGCAGGTAAACTCCTGATGATTCTCTTCATCATCAGTGTCATACACCCGCAATTCGATATCACGTAGCAGGGTTAAATTCTGTAAGCCGTTGAGTACAGGTGACAGGCGTTCACACAGCGGGGCGCGGGAATGCAAACGGCGGTTAGCCTGCCATAAAAAAGAGAGGATCTGATTTTTATGCTCCAGCCCGGCGGTTTTCTCCTGAACCCGCTGCTCAAGTACGGCATAACTTTCGGCCAGTTCTGCAGACATATTGTTCAACGCAGTTCCAAGCATCGCCATTTCGTTGCGCCCGCTGATGTTTGCGCGTTGGGTAAAATCGCGATGACTGACGGCACTCGCCATTGCCAGCAGTTGCCGCCACGGTTGTAGCAGTCGCGCCCGCAACCAGATAATAGTGAACACCAGTAAAAGTGCCATAAATACCGCCATTACCCGATGGACCAGTACCACTGTCTCAATGCGCATTTCCGTGGTGCGGTCAAAACCAGATACCAGCTGATCAAGCCCGGCAACAAACTGGCTGACATCCGCTGACACCGTTTCGCGGTTTTGTGCACGCATCAGTGCAGGGATCAGTTCATTACGCCAGTAATCTTGTAAACCCTGTAATTGCGCCAGTTGTCCGTCTCGTTCTGCTGCTCGAGTCAACTCGGCGCTAAATGCCGTTTGTTCCATCTCTTTAATTAAGGGCTTGTCTTTCTCGCTTAATGGCACTGCTGCCAACAGACGGTAACTTTGCATGCGCAGCGATCCCGCTTTGTTGATCGCATGGGCGCTGCCCTGAACGCCTTGCACCAGCCAGCCAGAAACCGCCATCCCTGCCAGTCCAATAGCAGTAGAAAGCAACACAATAAGCGCAACCTGATTAACCAGGGTGAGCGGAGAGAGACAACGTTTAAGCATGTAAACCTCTTCCTTCAGGCTTTAAATGAGCAATAACCTTAATGAATGTGACGATACATTCTGGAATGGCAGTATTCTCGGCTATTGGCTGAAGTATACCCATACCCGGAAAGAGTTACTCCTTATTTGCCGTGTGGTTAGTCGCTTTACATCGGTAAGGGTAGGGATTTTACAGCACCGTGAAAAATCTCATAATTTTTATGAAATCACTGTACTCACTATGGGTAATGATAAATATCAATGATAGATAAAGTTATCTTATCGTTTGATTTACATCAAATTGCCTTTAGCTCCAGACACTAAGGTGGCAGACATCGAAACGAGTATCAGAGGTGTCTATGAGTCACTCATCCGCCCCCGAAAGGGCTACTGGAGCTGTCATTACAGATTGGCGACCGGAAGATCCTGCGTTCTGGCAACAACGCGGTCAACGTATTGCCAGCCGCAACCTGTGGATTTCCGTTCCCTGTCTGCTGCTGGCGTTTTGCGTATGGATGTTGTTCAGCGCTGTTGCGGTGAACTTACCGAAAGTCGGTTTTAATTTTACGACCGATCAGCTATTTATGTTGACTGCGCTGCCTTCGGTTTCTGGCGCGTTATTACGTGTTCCATACTCCTTTATGGTTCCTATCTTCGGTGGTCGTCGCTGGACGGCGTTCAGCACCGGTATTCTGATTATTCCTTGCGTCTGGCTGGGTTTTGCCGTGCAGGATACCTCCACGCCTTATAGCGTCTTCATCATCATCTCTCTGCTATGCGGCTTTGCTGGCGCGAACTTCGCATCCAGTATGGCAAACATCAGCTTCTTCTTTCCGAAACAGAAGCAGGGTGGCGCGCTGGGTCTGAATGGTGGTCTGGGAAACATGGGCGTCAGCGTCATGCAGTTGGTTGCTCCGCTGGTGGTATCACTGTCGATTTTCGCAGTATTTGGTAGCCAGGGCGTCAAACAGCCGGATGGGACTGAGCTGTATCTGGCGAATGCGTCCTGGATATGGGTGCCGTTCCTTGCCATCTTCACCATTGCGGCGTGGTTTGGCATGAACGATCTTGCTACCTCGAAAGCCTCCATCAAGGAGCAGTTGCCGGTACTCAAACGGGGTCATCTGTGGATTATGAGCCTGCTGTATCTGGCAACCTTCGGCTCCTTCATCGGCTTCTCCGCGGGCTTTGCAATGCTGTCAAAAACGCAGTTCCCGGATGTTCAGATTCTGCAATACGCTTTCTTCGGGCCGTTTATTGGTGCGCTGGCGCGTTCTGCAGGTGGTGCATTATCTGACCGTCTGGGCGGAACTCGTGTCACGCTGGTGAACTTTATTCTGATGGCGATTTTCAGCGGCCTGCTGTTCCTGACCTTACCGACTGACGGGCAGGGCGGAAGCTTCATGGCGTTCTTCGCGGTCTTCCTGGCGCTGTTCCTGACAGCTGGGCTGGGTAGTGGTTCCACTTTCCAGATGATTTCAGTGATCTTCCGTAAACTGACAATGGATCGCGTGAAAGCAGAAGGGGGTTCTGACGAACGTGCGATGCGTGAAGCGGCAACCGACACGGCGGCGGCGCTGGGTTTCATCTCTGCGATTGGCGCGATTGGTGGCTTCTTTATCCCGAAAGCGTTTGGTAGCTCGCTGGCATTAACGGGTTCGCCAGTCGGCGCAATGAAGGTATTTTTGATTTTCTATATCGCCTGCGTAGTGATTACCTGGGCGGTATATGGTCGGCATTCTAAAAAATAAACCGTTACTCGTCATACTTCGGGTTACATGTGCTGCGGCTGCGTTCATTCACCCCAGTCACTTACTTTAGTAAGCTCCTGGGATTCATTCACTTGCCGCCTTCCTGTAAACCGAATTATATAGAGTAAAATATTTGATTATCCTTTGCGCGGCATGATGTCGCGCTTTTTTTATGCGTTATTTAGTTACAACATACTAATGTTATATGGTTTATTTCGCCGGATTTCATTAAGAGCCATTAATATGTTACCCATGGGGAATACTCCTTAATACCCATCTGCATAAAAATCTTAATAGTTTAAATAACTACAGGTATAAAACGTCTTAATTTACAGTATGTTATGTGGTGCCTGTTAATTATCCTAAAGGGGTATCTTAGGAATTTACTTTATTTTTCATCCCCATCACTCTTGATCGTTATCAATTCCCACGCTGTTTCAGAGCGTTACCTTGCCCTTAAACATTAGCAATGTCGATTTATCAGAGGGCCGACAGGCTCCCACAGGAGAAAACCGATGAGTAAATTCCTGGACCGGTTTCGCTACTTCAAACAGAAGGGTGAAACCTTTGCCGATGGGCATGGCCAGCTTCTCAATACCAACCGTGACTGGGAGGATGGATATCGCCAGCGTTGGCAGCATGACAAAATCGTCCGCTCTACCCACGGGGTAAACTGCACCGGCTCCTGCAGCTGGAAAATCTACGTCAAAAACGGTCTGGTCACCTGGGAAACCCAGCAGACTGACTATCCGCGTACCCGTCCGGACCTGCCAAACCATGAACCTCGCGGCTGCCCGCGCGGTGCCAGCTACTCCTGGTATCTTTACAGTGCCAACCGCCTGAAATACCCGATGATGCGCAAACGCCTGATGAAAATGTGGCGTGAAGCGAAGGCGCTGCATAGCGATCCGGTTGAGGCATGGGCTTCTATCATTGAAGACGCCGATAAAGCGAAAAGCTTTAAGCAGGCGCGTGGACGCGGTGGATTTGTTCGTTCTTCCTGGCAGGAGGTGAACGAACTGATCGCCGCATCTAACGTTTACACCATCAAAAACTACGGCCCGGACCGTGTTGCTGGTTTCTCGCCAATTCCGGCAATGTCGATGGTTTCTTACGCATCGGGTGCACGCTATCTCTCGCTGATTGGCGGTACTTGCTTAAGCTTCTACGACTGGTACTGCGACCTGCCTCCTGCGTCTCCGCAAACCTGGGGCGAGCAAACTGACGTACCGGAATCTGCTGACTGGTATAACTCCAGCTACATCATCGCCTGGGGTTCAAACGTGCCGCAGACGCGTACCCCGGATGCTCACTTCTTTACTGAAGTGCGTTACAAAGGCACCAAAACTGTTGCCGTCACACCAGACTACGCTGAAATCGCCAAACTGTGCGATCTGTGGCTGGCACCGAAACAGGGCACCGATGCGGCAATGGCGCTGGCGATGGGCCACGTAATGCTGCGTGAATTCCACCTCGACAACCCAAGCCAGTATTTCACCGACTATGTGCGTCGCTACACCGACATGCCGATGCTGGTGATGCTGGAAGAACGCGACGGTTACTACGCTGCAGGTCGTATGTTGCGCGCTGCTGATCTGGTTGATGCGCTGGGCCAGGAAAACAATCCGGAATGGAAAACTGTCGCCTTTAATACCAATGGCGAAATGGTTGCGCCGAACGGTTCTATTGGCTTCCGCTGGGGCGAGAAGGGCAAATGGAATCTTGAGCAGCGCGACGGCAAAACTGGCGAAGAAACCGAGCTGCAACTGAGCCTGCTGGGTAGCCAGGATGAGATCGCTGAGGTAGGCTTCCCGTACTTTGGTGGCGACGGCACGGAACACTTCAACAAAGTGGAACTGGAAAACGTGCTGCTGCACAAACTGCCGGTGAAACGCCTGCAACTGGCTGATGGCAGCACCGCCCTGGTGACCACCGTTTATGATCTGACGCTGGCAAACTACGGTCTGGAACGTGGCCTGAACGACGTTAACTGTGCAACCAGCTATGACGATGTGAAAGCTTATACCCCGGCCTGGGCCGAGCAGATTACCGGCGTTTCTCGCAGCCAGATTATTCGCATCGCCCGTGAATTTGCCGATAACGCTGATAAAACGCACGGTCGTTCGATGATTATCGTCGGTGCGGGGCTGAACCACTGGTATCACCTCGATATGAACTATCGTGGTCTGATCAACATGCTGATTTTCTGCGGCTGTGTCGGTCAGAGCGGGGGCGGCTGGGCGCACTATGTAGGTCAGGAAAAACTGCGTCCGCAAACCGGCTGGCAGCCGCTGGCGTTTGCCCTTGACTGGCAGCGTCCGGCGCGTCACATGAACAGCACTTCTTATTTCTATAACCACTCCAGCCAGTGGCGTTATGAAACCGTCACGGCGGAAGAGTTGCTGTCACCGATGGCGGACAAATCCCGCTATACCGGACACTTGATCGACTTTAACGTCCGTGCGGAACGCATGGGCTGGCTGCCGTCTGCACCGCAGTTAGGCACTAACCCGCTGACTATCGCTGGCGAAGCGGAAAAAGCCGGGATGAATCCGGTGGACTATACGGTGAAATCCCTGAAAGAGGGTTCCATCCGTTTTGCGGCAGAACAACCAGAAAACGGTAAAAACCACCCGCGCAACCTGTTCATCTGGCGTTCTAACCTGCTCGGTTCTTCCGGTAAAGGTCATGAGTTTATGCTCAAGTACCTGCTGGGGACGGAGCACGGTATCCAGGGTAAAGATCTGGGGCAACAGGGCGGCGTGAAGCCGGAAGAAGTGGACTGGCAGGACAATGGTCTGGAAGGCAAGCTGGATCTGGTGGTTACGCTGGACTTCCGTCTGTCGAGCACCTGTCTCTATTCCGACATCATTTTGCCGACGGCGACCTGGTACGAAAAAGACGACATGAATACTTCGGATATGCATCCGTTTATTCACCCGCTGTCTGCGGCGGTCGATCCGGCCTGGGAAGCGAAAAGCGACTGGGAAATCTACAAAGCCATCGCGAAGAAATTCTCCGAAGTGTGCGTCGGCCATCTGGGTAAAGAAACCGACATCGTCACGCTGCCTATCCAGCATGACTCTGCCGCTGAACTGGCGCAGCCGCTGGATGTGAAAGACTGGAAAAAAGGCGAGTGCGACCTGATCCCAGGTAAAACCGCGCCACACATTATGGTCGTAGAGCGCGATTATCCGGCGACTTACGAACGCTTTACCTCTATCGGCCCGCTGATGGAGAAAATCGGTAATGGCGGTAAAGGGATTGCCTGGAACACCCAGAGCGAGATGGATCTGCTGCGTAAGCTCAACTACACCAAAGCGGAAGGTCCGGCGAAAGGCCAGCCGATGCTGAACACCGCAATTGATGCGGCAGAGATGATCCTGACACTGGCACCGGAAACCAACGGTCAGGTAGCCGTGAAAGCCTGGGCTGCCCTGAGCGAATTTACCGGTCGTGACCATACGCATCTGGCGCTGAATAAAGAAGACGAGAAGATCCGCTTCCGCGATATTCAGGCACAGCCGCGCAAAATTATCTCCAGCCCGACCTGGTCTGGTCTGGAAGATGAACACGTTTCTTACAACGCCGGTTACACCAACGTTCACGAGCTGATCCCATGGCGTACGCTCTCTGGTCGTCAGCAACTGTATCAGGATCACCAGTGGATGCGTGATTTCGGTGAAAGCCTGCTGGTTTATCGTCCGCCGATCGACACCCGTTCGGTGAAAGAAGTGATAGGCCAGAAATCCAACGGCAACCCGGAAAAAGCGCTCAACTTCCTGACGCCGCACCAGAAGTGGGGTATCCACTCCACCTACAGCGACAACCTGCTGATGCTGACTTTAGGTCGCGGTGGTCCGGTGGTCTGGTTGAGTGAAGCCGATGCCAAAGATCTGGGTATCGCCGATAACGACTGGATTGAAGTATTCAACAGCAACGGTGCTCTGACTGCCCGTGCGGTTGTCAGCCAGCGTGTTCCGGCAGGGATGACCATGATGTACCACGCGCAGGAACGTATCGTTAACCTGCCTGGTTCGGAAATTACCCAACAGCGTGGTGGTATCCATAACTCGGTCACCCGTATCACGCCGAAACCGACGCATATGATCGGCGGCTATGCCCATCTGGCATACGGCTTTAACTACTACGGCACCGTAGGTTCTAACCGCGATGAGTTTGTTGTAGTGCGTAAGATGAAGAACATTGACTGGTTAGATGGCGAAGGCAATGACCAGGTACAGGAGAGCGTAAAATGAAAATTCGTTCACAAGTCGGCATGGTGCTGAATCTCGATAAGTGCATCGGCTGCCACACCTGTTCAGTTACCTGTAAAAACGTCTGGGCCAGCCGTGAAGGCGGGGAAAACGCGGGG
>ERZ860023.1011-NODE-1011-length-13045-cov-1.258276_pt1 | contig 13045 bp, 18 predicted proteins | sample MGYA00509983_ERZ860023 | MGnify/ENA primary metagenome ERZ860023 (study PRJEB30046, sample SAMN00715180) | human gut metagenome | study: EMG produced TPA metagenomics assembly of the A metagenome-wide association study of gut microbiota in type 2...
TTTCTATAGGATCATTATTACTATGTAGTTTTACATACTTACCCATTAATAATTCATTCTTTTGTAATAAATTTCTATAACTAACTAAATATGCAAGAGCATCTTGAACAGAAACCTTAGTACTAGGAATTAATTCATATCTTTTTACATCAATAGGATTATGTAAAGAAAAATGTACTTTAAGGGGCATATCTAAACTATTAACCATTTCACCCAATTTAATAATATTATCATTAGGCATCATCGTGGCAAGAGCATATCCAATATTCTTATAACCAAGTTTCTCTCTAATTAAATCTTCTTTTCTATATACATCTTCAATTAACTTCAAATTAAGAAGTGGTTCACCTACTCCCATAAAAGAAATAAGTAAATTCTCCTTATCAGTTCTTCTTTTACCATTAATAGATAATGTATTAATTAAACAATAAATAAAGTCTTCCCCTTTAATCGAAGTCATTACTTTATTAAGACCTTTATTAGTTAAATGACACATCTTACAACCTAAATTACAAAAATGATGAGTAGGAACACAAACTACATCTTTATCCTTCTTATTAAATAATAAAGACATTTCTATAATCTTATTATCCCCAACATCAAAAACAGTTTTTAATGTACCATCATTATAATCCTTAAAAGTACCAATTTTATTAATCATAATTATTACCTCCAACTACACTTGTTTTCTATTATAACATACTTTTTAATAAAAGAAAAAAGAAATCTAATTAAATAGATTCCCTATCTATAGAAAAACTATTATTTATAGTTAATATACTATACATAAAAAGAACATCTTGATCATTAAATTTATGTAATTATTCAAAATTCTTGAAGAAACATATCTAATATCAACAACAGTAATTTTCTTATAACCTTCTATTAATAGAGGAACTAAACTACTGCCATAAGAATCACGAAAAACAATTAACTCTCTATTACTATTTGAAATAGGATTAACAATATCTATAATAGAAGATGCTCCTGATAAATATATATCATATTTATCTAAGATTTTATTTTATCATAATCATATATTTGTGTATATTTTTTAGTTTCATAATTATACACGCTACTATTAAGAGTAGATGGATTAGATATTGTTTTATAGTATCAATATCTTTGGTTACTGATAATCTACCAGCATAACTCCCCTTAAAAGTAGTAATTGTATTTACAACATTATTATTAGTTATATCAAAATTCATTTGATTAGCAATAGTATTTGCAACATCAAATAAATCTTCTTGTTTCCAATGAGTATCAGTCTTATAATAATTATCAAGAGTTAATTTATCAAATATATTTATATAATTAAGATTTGTTAAATTACTTTTCATCATATCTTGTAATTTATTATAATCAAGTTTTAAATTACCTTTATTAACAAAATAATTTTTATCAGGTATAATAGTATAATAAATATTACTATTATCGTTCAAATATGTATCTTTTATATAATTAATCTTATTAGTTAAATTATTAATAGAATTACTATTTAAAGGAAATATTTCTTCAATAATATAATCATCATACAAATATAAATTATTATATTCACCTTTAGTAGATAATTCTATATCTATTTTAATTTTTCTAAAAGCTTCTCTTTCTACAAATTGATCCGTAACATAAGAATCAAATTTCTTAAAATAAGTACCATCAAATAAACTTTTAGTAGTTAATTCTGGCATAGTAGCAAGTTTTCTTCTTTCTGCTACTGAAATATCAGTATCTTCTTTATAACATTGATCAAAAATAAAGAAATTACAGTAAAAAGAAATATTATAGTTACAACTATATCTTTAATTTTATCGTTCATGTATAACCTCCTTAAAATCTAAAATATAAAAATGGATTATATGAATTATCTATCAAATAAGAAGTAACAACAACTAATATGATTACTATTAAATTGGTTCTAAAATATTAATTATACCATTTATATATTTATTTTTTCTTAATTTATCTATTAATATTTTAATAAAAGGAGTAGCCCCAAATAAAGCAATAATTAGTACTGGTAAATAACTCTTTAAATAATGAAGTGTATAATCATTAATAAAAGCTTCTCCATTCATACCAAACAAGCCTTTAATATTAGACAAAGCCACCGACATATTATCAGAACTAAATATAATAAACAATATCATAACAATAAATAATACATATATTCTTCTTATAAAAGAAGGTAATTTTTCCATAAATTTATTAAGAAATATTTTTTCTATTATAAGAATAATTCCAAACAATAATCCCCATATTAAAAAAGTCCAATTAGCACCATGCCATATTCCAGTTAATAACCATACTATTAAAATATTTCTTATTTGCTTATATCTACTTACTCTATTACCACCAAGGGGAATATAAACATAATCCTTAAACCATGTACTAAGAGAAATATGCCATCTACGCCAGAATTCAGTTATACTTTTTGATATATATGGGTAATTAAAGTTTTCAGGAAAATGAAATCCAAATATTCTTCCAAGACCAATAGCCATATCACTATAAGCAGAAAAATCAAAATACAACTGAACATATAACTTATACCAAATATCCAAAAGAAAACTACTGTTTCTTCAGAAGTAGCAGAAGCTTTACTACAAAGTTCTCCCAAAGCATTAGCTATCAATACTTTTTTAGCAAGTCCAACAGAAAATCTTCTTATTCCATATGCAAAATTATTAAAACTATGTACTCTATTATCAAGTTCTTTTTCTACTGTCTGATATCTAACAATAGGTCCTGCGACTAACTGTGGAAATAAAGATACATAAGTAGCTAACTTTATAATATTTTTTTGAACTTTAACTTTACCATTATATACATCAATAATGTAACTTATAATTTGAAATGTATAAAATGATATTCCTATTGGTAATGCAATATTTAATAATTTAATATTAGCATTAGATATATCATTAATTGTTTGTATAATAAAATCAGTATATTTAAATATTATTAATAAAAATACATGTATAAATAAAGTTATTATTAATATATTTTTACTTTGATTTTTATATTTATCAATTAAAATAGCTCCTATATAAGCAATAATAATTTCTAATATCATTAAAAAAACATACTTAGGTTCCCCATAAAAATAAAACAATAAAGAAGCAATTAATAAAATAATATTTTTATATTTTTTAGGTGTTATAAAATATATAATTATTAACGCTGGTAAAAAATAATATAAAAAACTAATACTAGTAAATAACATTTTATCCTCCTTTTAAAAAGGCACCTTAAAAGGTGCTACATTATTCTGCTGCTGGCATTTCTGGCGGAAGTTCTATATTTTCTTCATCATTCGATTTTTCTAATTCTTTTCCAATATTATTATTTACATATTTTTTAAAATCATTATATACTGCCTTAGCAATATCTTTATCAGCCATCACAGAGAATATTACATTACCACTATTAGTAATATATAATTGTTCTGCAGAAACACAAATCCAACGTCTCATATCAATATTATCTAACATTTCTTGCTTAATTTTTTCAACATTGGCAGTATCTTTAACCTTAACAACAGCCACTGAATAAGCTTGTGATGTCATCATTGGTACTGATACAACAATTGATTCAATATCATTATTTGTTTTCAAACCAGTATAACTAGTAACTTCATCAATATTCTTTATATCTACTTTCATCGTTTCAAGTTCTGGTAAAACATTTTTATTATCTTTATCTATTATATTAATCATTTTAATAATATCTTTAGTTGTTTCAAGACTACCTGTATTTTCCTTTCCAGATACTAATATAAATATACCAAATGAGATAACCGCTAATAATATCAAACCTATTATTAAAATATTTTGTTTTTTCATTTTTTCTCTCCTCTCTATGTTTAAATTGTACCATAAATCAGAAAAAAAAGAAACCTATAAATAGATTTCTTATAATTCAAATGTCTACAAATTAATTACTTTAATTCAACAGTAGCTCCAGCTTCTTCAAATTGAGCTTTAATTTTTTCAGCTTCTTCTTTGTCGATGCCTTCTTTAACGTTTCCACCATTATCAGCAATGTCTTTAGCTTCTTTTAATCCTAAACCAGTTAAATCTCTAACTAATTTAATAACAGCAATTTTGTTAGCTCCAGCAGCAGTTAATACAACATTAACTTTTGATGGGCCTTCTTCTACAGCAGCTACTGCAGGACCAGCAACAGCAACAGCTGATGGGTCAACACCATATGCCTCCTTCATTGCGTCAACTAATTCTTTAATTTCAAGAATAGACATTTCATTTAGTGAATTAATAAATTCTTCTTTTGTTAATTTAGCCATTTTAATTTCCTTCCTTTCTTATAACTATATTTTTATTAATTTTCTTCTTTTTGTTTAGCATATAAATCTAAACAGATAGATAAATCTTTAACAGTACCCATAAGTCCTGCAGCAAGCATTGTAAGTAATCCCTCTCTTGATGGAATAGCAGCATATTTAGCAAGCTCTGAAGCTTCAGCTACTTTTCCTTCAACAATACCAGCTTTTAATTCAAGATTAGTATGTTTTTTAGCAAACTCACTAATAACCTTAACAGGAGCAAGTTCATCGCTAGAAAAACTAATCGCAGATGGTCCTTCTAAGAACTCATCTAACTTAATATCTAAACTATTAACAGCTCTTTTTACTAAAGTATTTTTATATACTTTGTAATCAGAACCAGACTCTCTAAGAGCTCTTCTAAGTTCAGTTACTTCAGCAACATTAAGTCCTCTTGGATCAAATACAACTACTGATTTAGCATTTTCAAACTTACCTTTAATCTCATCAACTACTAAAGATTTTTGCTCTAATATTTTTGCATTTGCCATAGTATCATTCCTTTCCTATGCCATAATAAAATCCCTCTACTTGCGAGGGATAAAAGACTTGTTATTTTTTTATTCCTCGGTAAAAGCATTACTGCCCTTACTGTCTTTGGCATAATATTTTCTCAAACAAACTTATTATATATTAAATATTATTATTTGTCAAATGAATTTAAATCAATTTTAACACCAGGACCCATAGTTGAAGAAATACTAACATTCTTAACGTATGCTCCTTTTACAGTTGAAGGCTTAACTTTCATAATAGCCTCAACGAAAGCTTTAAGATTCTCTACTAATTTAGCATCATCAAAACTTGCTTTACCAACGATTCCGTGTACATTTCCGAAACTATCAGTTCTGTAATTAACTTTACCTTTTTTAGTTTCTTCAATAGCTTTAGCAGTATCCATAGTAACAGTACCTGTCTTAGGGTTTGGCATTAAACCTTTAGGTCCAAGTAATTTACCAATTTTACCAAGCATTGGCATCATTTCAGGAGTAGCAATAATAACATCATAGTCAAACCAAGATTCTTTTTCAATTTTTTGAATCATATCAAGATCTCCTACAAAGTCAGCACCTGCTTCTTTAGCAGCTTTAGCTTGATCTCCTTTAGCAAGAACTAAAATTCTTTTAGTCTTACCAGTACCATTAGGTAAAACAACTGCTCCTCTTAGTTGTTGATCATTCTTTTTAGTATCTAAGTTTAAGTTCATAGCTACTTCAATAGTAGAATCAAACTTAGCATTAGAAGTCTCTTTAACTAATTTAACAGCCTCAATTGCAGAATATGCTTTATTCTTATCAAGTTTTTCTAAATTAGAAACATATCTTTTACTTCTTTTCATTCGTCTTCCCTCCTTATGTGGTATTTGCGGACTAAACAATATCCTTCCACATAGGTATAAACCTATATGACATATTAATTATTTTTTATTATTCTTCAATTTTAATTCCCATATTACGGGCAGTACCTTCAACTATTTTCATAGCTTCTTCTACTGTATAAGCATTTAAATCAGGTAATTTAGTTTCAGCAATCTCTTTTAATTTATCTTTAGATAAAGTTGCAACTACTTCACCCTTACTAGATCCAGATTTAATCCCAGCAGCCTTCTTAAGCAAGAATGCAGCAGGTGGAGTCTTAAGTACAAAGTCAAAACTTCTATCATCATAAATAGTTATTTCAACTGGAAGTACATCTCCCATCTTATCTCTAGATGCATCATTAAATTTAGTACAAAATTCTTGTAAGTTAATTCTGCTGGTCCAAGTACAGTTCCTACTGGAGGAGCTGGTGTTGCTTTTCCTGCTGGAATTTGTAATTTAATTTTCTTAGTAACTTCTTTAGCCACGAAAAACACCTCCTATTAAAATTTCTTTTTCGCGTGTGGTCCCATCGGCCAGTCCGCCTTCCACTTACTAACATAATAATATGTCTCGCACCGATAATGATATCACACTTTTTTTAAAATTACAACTATTTTTTTTATTTTTTTTCTACTTTATGTTTTATTTTAATCATATTACATAGTTTCTACTTCTTGCATATCAACTTCAACTGAAGTTTCTTGACCAAATAAATCAACTAAAACAGTAAGCTTTTGCTCTTTTAGATCAACACTATCAATCTTAGCCATCATATCTTTAAATGGCCCAGCAATAATTTTAACTTTCTTACCTTCAGTTAAATCTTTACTAATATCCACTCTACTCATTCCCATACTATTAAGTATTCTATCAACTTCTTGAGGAAGTAGAGGAATAGGTTTAGCACCCTTACCAGATGATCCTATAAATCCGGTAACACCTTGCGTATTTCTAACAATATACCAAGCTTCATCAGACATAACCATTTCTACCAAAACGTATCCTGGAAACATCTTCTTAACTTTTTCTTTTTTAACACCATTTTTATACTCTATTTCTTTTTGTTCTGGAACAATAACCCTAAAAATATTTTCTTGTAAATCCATAGAGTTAATTCTCATTTCTAATTTTTCTTTAACCTTATACTCATGTCCACTTACAGTATTAACAACATACCACTCTTTTTTCATTATAAACTACTCCTTAACACAGCTACTAGTAAATCGATTAGATAAAAGAATACACCAAAGAAAATCATAAATGCAATCGTTGATGTAGCATATTTAAGTAAATCTTTTTTACTAGTCCATTTAATTCTAGATACTTCTTTTTTAACACCTTTAAAATATTCAACCATTTTCAAATCCTCCCAACATTTGATTACGGTTGACATAAATATACCACAATAAATACTTATTTGTCAACATTTTTATTGAAGTTTTATTATTATTTTACTTTGAAAAGTCATTCTGTCTTTTCAAATAGTTTTGAGTTTGTAATCTCAAAACTAAAACATTCATGTTCAACATATTCACAGTCAAAATTTATATACTTATAACCTTATCAATTAATAAAAATATATAACATTAAAAATATAAGATAGGTCGTAAATAATAAAAAAAGAATCTATCAATGATAGACTCTTAATTATCAAATGGCGGCCAATGTAGGGCTCGAACCTACGACCTATCGGTTAACAGCCGAGTGCTCTACCGACTGAGCTAATTGGCCAGTACATCCACAAGACTTCTTAATTATATAACACTTTTTTTAATTAATCAAGTACTTTTTTTAACTTTTTAAATATTTTATGCATTTTTTAATAAAAAATACCAAAAAGAAGAAAAGTTTATCAACAGTTTTTGTTGATAAACTTATAATTTTTTAAGTTCTTCCCCAAGTACCATGTTAGTAACTCCAGGATTTACTTTACCAGAAGTTTTTTTCATAATAAGTCCCATAATAAAACCATTAACATTTTTACCAGACTTAAAATCATCTATAACTTTAGGATTTTCATCAAATACCTCATTAATAATTTTTCTAATTTCTTCTTTATCACTTATTTGAGTACCAATAGATTTAGCAACATCTAATACATTTTTATCTTCATCTAAAGCTTTAGTAAAGATATCCTTAACCTGTTTATTAGAAATCTTTCCATCGCTCATCATTTTAATAATTTCACTAAAATCTTTTGGTTCAATATTAATATCTGTAATATCTTTATAATTCTTATTCAAATATCCAAGTAAAAAACCAACCACTACATTAGAAGTTTCCTTAGGATTAGAACCGTAACTAATAACACTTTCAAAATAGTCAGATAACTTCTTATCCTTAGTAAGCGTACTAGCATCAATATAACTAATACCATACTCATCAATATATTTACACTTTCTTTCATATTCAAGAACAGGCATATTCTTCTTTATATCATTAATAAACTCTTCTCTTAATTTAATCGGAGGAATATTAGGTTCGATATAATACTTATAATCAATAGCATCACTCTTTTCTCTCATAGATATCGTAGTTTTACTAGCCTCATCATATCTTCTAGTTTCCTGTTTAATGATACCACCTGCCTCAAGTATTTCCGTCTGTCTTTTAATTTCAACATCAATAACTTCCTTAACAGTAGAAAAAGAATTAATATTCTTCATCTCAGTTCTAGTACCAAGTTTACTATCCCCTTCTTTTTTCATAGAAACATTAACATCTACTCTAATCTGACCAAGATCAGCTCTTGCATCACTAGCATCCAAATATAAAAATATATTTCTAAGTGCTTCTAAGAAGCAATAGCTTCTTTTGAAGAACTAATACAAGGCTCAGAAACAGTCTCTAAAAGAGGTACACAAGCTCTATTATAATCAATTAAAGAATAAGTACTTAAATGATCCATATTTGCCGTATCCTCTTCCAAATGCGTATCATGAATATCTATCTTCTTATGAACTCCATCGACATTAATCATAACAAAACCATTAGTACCAATAGGATTATGAAACTGTGTAATTTGATATCCCTTAGGTAAATCAGGATAGTAATAATTTTTTCTATCAAAAGTAAGTTTTTCAGGTACTGTAGAGTTTAAAGCTAAAGCAACCATAATACTCTTTTTAACTGCCTCTTTATTAACACAAGGTAAAATACCAGGATAACCAATATCAACTACTGATAAATTAGTATTAACATCTCCATTACCATTTTTACCAGTACTAAAGTTCTTACTATTACTCTTAAGTTCGCAGTGAACCTCAAGCCCAATAACTGGAATATACTTACTCATCTTTAGCCACCATACCTTTACATCCAAGTACTTCTTCTATTTTATTAGCCATATTAAGTACTAAATAATCTTCTCTTGCTCTACCAGTAATATTTATACTAACAGGCATATTATTAACAAAACCGCTAGGAATAGAAATACTAGGAAATCCTCCAAAATTACCAATAACAAGATGATTGCCAAGAATCAAATATTCATCCGATAATTTATCACTAGCTTTATCAAATAATGGAGCAATATCACCACTCGTAGGCATAATAAGACCATCATACTTTTTAAATAATTCATTCATTCTATCAACAATAAGTCTTCTAACTCTAGAAGCATTTAAAAATAATTTTTCTTGATTCTCTTTTTGAAGAACATAACTACCAATAACAAATCTTCTCTTAATAAGTTCAGAAAAACCTTCTGTTCTCGTCTTCACCATTATATCATAAACATTACCTGCTTCTACTCTACTACCAAATGGAATACCCGTTAAATTAGAATTATTGCTAGTAGCCTCAGCACAAGAAATAACATTGTATACAGGATATATAGCTTCAAGCAATTCCTTACCAAAAGTAACTTCTTCTACTTCAAATCCTAAAGATTTACATTTACTAATAACTTCTTTAAAATTGTCCATAATATTTTTTAATTCATCATTATCACTAGTTATATCCATAACCTCTTTAATATAAAATAATTTTTTACCTTTAATATCATTATCTATATTATCAACATATAAAATATCTTCATCAGGCAAACTAGTCATATCTTTATCATCATGACCTTTAACTATATTCATAACATAACTTACATCTTTACACTTCTAGCAAAGACTCCAAGATGATCTAAACTAGAAGCAAAAGCAAATAAACCATATCTAGATATTCTACCATATGTAGGCTTATATCCTACTACACCACCATAAGCAGCAGGTTTTCTAATAGAATCGCCTGTATCAGAACCAATTGCAAAAGGTACAATCCCAAGCGCAACAGCAGCAGCACTACCAGCAGAACTACCACCAATCATTCTATCTTTATTCCAAGGATTTCTAACAATACCAGTGTGTCCAGTAGTTCCAGTACCACCCATAGCAAGTTCATCAAGCACAGTCTTACCCATAAGTACAGCACCAGCTTCTTTTAATTTTCTATATACAGTTGCGTCATATAAAGGAATATAATCCTTAAGTATATTTGAAGAAGCAGTAGTAAGTATACCTTTAGTAGAAATATTATCTTTTAATGCGTAAGGTTTCCTCTTAGTATACTATTTCCTTCTATTTCTTCCTTTTTATCCATAATTGTAACAAACGAGTTATATTCATCTTGATATTTTTTAGCCTTACTAGTAGCTTCATCAAATAGCATTTCACTAGTAACATTGCCATTATCCAAATTATTTCTAATTTCATCAATAAGTTTATTTGTCATTATTCCACCACCTTAGGAACCTTTACTCTATTATCTTCATAATCTTTAACATTAATTTTCATATCATCAAAAGTAATTTCATTATTATATACATCTTCCCTTAAATAATCATCATTTAATTCTAAATCAAAAGGAAATGTCATTGGTTCCACTTTATCAATATCTTTAATATTGCCAATTAAATCCATCTGTTTAAGAATAACATCAAATTCTTTTTCTAAAGTTTCATACTCATCATCATTCATTTCAAACATAAGCTTTTTAGCTAAACTTTCTAACTCACTTTTTGATATCATAACTTCCTCCATTCAAATCATTAATATTATAGCAATTTTATATTCAAAAAACAAGATACTTTTAACCTTCTTTCTCAAAACTATCTATTTCATCTCTATTAATTTTTATCTTATAATAAATAAATTTGTTTTCAAAATAAAATAATTATATCAAAAATATCTATTTTTTACATAGAATAGTCAAAATTAGATAATAATTATTTCAATCTTGGTAATAATATTATCATGGTATTACAAATAAAAAATAATTTATTATAATAAAACTAGTTTTTGGAGGTAAAAATGAAGTTAGGTGAAAAAATAAAATATCTAAGAAAAAGTAAAGGGATATCACAAGAAGAATTAGCAACAATGTTAAAAATTAATAGAAATTTCTTATCTAGAATAGAAACAGGAAAATCGGACCCAAATGCTGGTATACTAAAAAGTATTGCTCAAATTTTTAATGTTGATCTAAACTCGCTGTTAGACATAAATAATAGCGAAGAACAAGGTATTGATAAAATAAAATACATAACAGAAAATTGCAAATACTTGCAGGACAAAGACTTAGAATTTATTGTAAGAATAATGTCTGTAATGCGTGAAGAATATGTAAAAATAAATACAGACGTAGATTAAGAATGATATTTTTGTCATTCTTTTTATATACTTTATATGAATAATAATAATAATAATAATAATAAAGATCTTTTAAAAGAAGTAAATATAGATATTGTCTTTTTCTTTTTAATAATAGTTAAATCATTCATCTCCTTTTATATAATAACAGAAAAAAAGAAAAGTATCTTAAATATTCCCAGTATAACCAACGAAGAAGCCAATAGATTATATTATTATAATCGTAGGATAAATGTTATAATAGCTATTTATTTCTTTCTAAATGCCTATGGCAATTATCAAAACAGTGATCCAAATAACAATACTGGAGAGAAATACTTACTTGCTGCAACATTCTTTATATTAATTGGTTCTCTTTTATATTTACCATTAGGAAATAGTAATTTAATAATAGAAAATTAGTATAAAAATATTTTCCTATTCCATAATAAAAAAGAAAGGAAGATATATATGCTATCAAAATATTATTTAAACGATTACTTTCCTCTTATTGATTCTCCACTACTTAAAGAAAGAGAATATATGAAAACAGATATAAGAGAAGAAGTAAATAAATACATTATGGAAATAGATTTACCAGGATTAAAAAAAGAAGATATACTAATAAATTATGAAAATGGTTACTTAACAATTAAAGCAGTTAAAAAAGTAGAATTAAAAACAGAAGTATATGTAAGAAGAGAAAGATTTTATGGTGAAGTAAAAAGAAGTTTCTATATCGGAGAAAAAAAAGAATCCGATATAAAAGCTAACTACGAAAATGGTATTTTAACTATATCTTTTCCTAAAGAAGAAATACCTAAAAAAGAAATACCAAACATAACTATTAAATAGACTAGTAAAAACTTCTAGTCTATTTTTAAATATAATGGTATAATTAACTTGAGGTGCAAAAATGAATATAAGTAATAAATGGAAAGATTATGAATGTATGAAAACAGGAAACGGAGAAAAATTAGAAAGATGGAAAAATATTATTCTAATAAGACCAGATCCACAAATAATATGGAGTAAAAAAGAAAAATGGAATAGCTTTGATGGCCACTATCACAGAAGTAAAGAAGGGGGCGGATCATGGGAATTTAAAAAAAAATTACCAGAATATTGGACTGTAAACTATAATGATTTAACATTTAAAGTATCTCCAACTAATTTTAAACATACTGGTATATTTCCTGAACAAGCAGCAAATTGGGATTTCATCCAAACCAAAGTAAAAGAGTACAAAGAAAATCATAATGAAATGAAAGTATTAAACCTATTTGCATACACAGGTTGTGCTTCAATGGCAGCCTCAAGTGCCGGAGCAGATGAAGTAGTTCATGTTGATGCCTCTAAAGGAATAAATGAATGGGCCAAAGAAAACATGAAATTATGTCACTTAGAAAATAACAAAATAAGATTTATAACTGAAGATACTATTAAATTCTTAGAAAGAGAACAGCGAAGAGAAAGAAAATATGAAGGTATAATTATGGATCCACCAAGTTATGGTCGTGGTCCAAATAAAGAAGTATGGAAATTTGAAGATGATTTTTCAAATTTATTAGATAACGTAAAAAAAGTTTTATCTGATGATTTCTCATTCTTACTAATCAGCTGCTACACAACTGGTATAAGTCATATTTCTCTTGAAAATATCTTAAAGCAAAATTTTCCTAACTGCAAAATAGAAACTGGTGAAAACTGTCTACCTG
>ERZ860023.1015-NODE-1015-length-13006-cov-1.624894_pt1 | contig 13006 bp, 13 predicted proteins | sample MGYA00509983_ERZ860023 | MGnify/ENA primary metagenome ERZ860023 (study PRJEB30046, sample SAMN00715180) | human gut metagenome | study: EMG produced TPA metagenomics assembly of the A metagenome-wide association study of gut microbiota in type 2...
GGGAGCTGTCCTGATGTACGAGGTAGTGCGTCAACGACATCAATTCTAAAGAGGTGAAGGCATGGGCGAATATCTGATAATTGATGGGTATAATGTAATTAACGCCTGGAAGGATTTTGCCCAGCTGCGCCAGGAAAACCTGGAGCATGCACGCGAGCTGCTGGTAGCGGGTGTGGCAGAATATGCTGCCTTTAAGGGCTATCGTGCTGTCGTAGTTTTTGATGCTCAGGAGGTGGCAGGCGCTGCTGCTTCAGAAAAGATTCATGGCATTGATGTTGTGTTTACTAATGAAGGTGAAACAGCAGATTCCTGGATTGAACGCAGAGCCTACGAATTGAGACGTGTACAGGCAAAGGTTTTCGTTGTCACCAGTGACTATGCGGAGCAGATTAACATTTTGGGAGCAGGTGCGTACCGCATTTCCTCCCGCGAATTCCGCGAGCAGTATTATAAGACTAAGAAGGAAATTGCCGAGCGTCTGCATGTCCCCAGACGGGCTTTAAACCGCAACGAGCTTGGCGGAAGGGTGAGCGGGCACGTGCTGGCTCATCTGGAAAAATTGCGTCGGGAGAAAAGTTGACGGAAAACACCAGGCAGGATATAATAAAAACACTGATGCTTTTATTATGAAGATATTTGCAATAACTGTTTTGCAAGACAGTGGCAGATAGATAAACAGACGGAGGATATGCTATTGATGGCTACAGATACTGTAATGCAAAACGATCCCAATGACGCTTTTGCAAAAATGACTGATGAGGAAATCGTTTTAGAATCACAACAGCATGATAATGTTTTAGCACAGGAATATCTGCTGCATAAATACAGAAACTTCGTCAGAGCCAAGGCTCGCAGCTATTTTTTAATAGGTGCCGAGCGTGAAGATATTATTCAGGAAGGCATGATCGGTCTTTATAAGGCTATCCGTGATTTCCGTGCCGATAAGCAGGCATCGTTCCGTGCGTTTGCCGAGCTGTGCGTAACAAGGCAGATTATTACGGCGATAAAGACTGCTACCAGACAGAAGCATATCCCTCTCAACTCCTATGTATCGCTTAATAAGCCAATTTATGAGGAGGACAGTGACCGCACGCTGCTGGATGTCATCAGCGGTGTGAAGGTTGCTAATCCGGAGGATATGATTATCAGCCGTGAGGAATTCAGCGATATTGAAAGCAAGATGAATGATATTCTCAGTGACCTGGAATGGAAGGTTCTGATGAGCTATCTTGATGGCAAATCCTATCAGGAAATTGCTGCTGAGCTGGGGCGTCATATCAAATCTATTGATAATGCGCTGCAGCGTGTAAAGCGTAAACTTGAAAAATATATCATAAGCAAAGGAGATATTACTGATCTGCGTACAGTTTACAGCGGACTGCTGGCTATTGATCCGTATGAGCGTTTCAAGAATAAAAATTCCTGAAAAAGCGGATAATTGATAAAACTGTAACAAAAATCTACATCATTTTGAAATTTTCAGAATGGTGTTTTTTTATTAAGAGGATTTTTGACAAGTATAGCGAATAGATATATTAACAAGTCAGTAAAGAAAAATTGACACTTCGGTGTTAGAGGAGGTTTTTCAAATGAATCAAGTTGAAGAATTAGTGAAGGTTGTAGCAGAGGCTCAGGCCGACAAAGGAAATGTTGTTATTGTTACCGGTAAACCGGGCAGTGGCAAGAGCAAAGTTTTGCGTGAAGCTGCAGAATCTCAAAAATGGACCTACGTTGACTGCCGTATGCTGATCAGTGAGGAATTCCTGGCAATTCCGGCTGCTGACAGAGGCTTGTATGCTCCTGATATGTTTGCTGATATTCTGGCAAGCTACAATGCAGATGTTATCATTCTTGACAGACTGCAGACCTTGTTTGTACCTGTATTCCACATCAATACCGACAGTCTGATGCGTAAACTGAGCAAAAAGTTTACCATCGTAACCGCATGGCCCGGATACATTGATAACGGTAACCTGTGCTATGACAAATTTGACGGTACCGAAGCTATCCGTATCAGCCCCGATGGCTTTAAGATCTGGAACGTAGAAGGTTAATAGTTAATAAGCGGAGGCTTGATATGGAGCAGAAAAAACGTCGCTTTGCTGTTTTGACCGGCGGAGGTGACTGCCCGGGATTAAACGCTGTAATCCGTGCGGTTGTAAAAACCTTCCTGCAGAACGATTGTGAGGTTTATGGCGTACTCAATGGCTTTAACGGCCTGATAAACGATAATCTGAAATTAATGGATTATGCTGCAGTATCGGGTATTTTGCCGCGCGGCGGAACAATTTTAGGAACCACGAACCGTGATAATCCCTTCCATTTTGCTGTTGAAGAAAATGGTGAGCTTGTATATAAGGATATGCGCGAAAAGGTTATTGAAAACCTGCGTAAATACGATATAGAAGCCTTGGTTGTTATCGGCGGTGACGGTAGCCTGAATATTGGTGCCGAGCTGGCGCGTGAATGTGATATTAAGGTTGTTGGCGTACCCAAGACCATTGATAATGATTTGCCCTGCACAGAGCGGACATTCGGCTTTGATACTGCTATGGCTATGGCTACCGAAGCGCTTGACAGACTGCATACTACAGCTGAATCACATCACCGTGTTATGGTGTTGGAGGTTATGGGCCGTTATGCCGGCTGGATTGCTTTGCACAGTGGTATTGCCGGCGGTGCGGACGTTATTTTGCTACCGGAAATTCCTTACAAGCTGGAGCCGGTGATTGCTAAGATTCAGGCACGCAAGGCTGCCGGAAAGAATTTTAGTATTGTTGTTGTTGCCGAAGGCGCACGCCCTGAGGGTGGCGAGATGTCAATCGCACGTATGGTTGAGGGCAGCTTTGAGCCAATCCGCCTTGGCGGTGCAGGCGAAAAGGTGGCACAGGCCATTGAAGAGCAGACAGGCATCGAATCACGCTGTACCGTATTAGGTTATCTGCAGCGTGGGGTTCGCCTACAGCGTTTGACCGTGTGCTGTCGACGCGTTACGGCGTGGCAGCAGCAGAGGCTTGCCTAAGACGTGAATATAATGTTATGGTTTCACTGTATCATGATCAGATTGTTACCGTCTTTATTCAAAAGGCAGCATCAAAACCGCGTCAGGTTCCTGTAGACAGCGAAATTATCCGTACAGGACGCCAGTTGGGATTGTGTTTTGGCGATTGATTTAAACTTGATTACTAGATTTAACCCCAGATTAAGATTATACACTTATATTACAGAGGGTGGTGCTTGCACCATCCTCTGTTTTTGTGTGCAGCTTTATGAACTGTGAAAAATTTTAAAAAATAGTGAGATTTCATTGCAGTTAAGCGTGATTCAGAGTATAATAAAAAGGCTTAGTGTTTGCGAAAGGGAGTAAATCATGGACTTAAATTTAATTGCCGTTATTGTGGGTATTGTCGAAGGTCTGACAGAATTTTTACCGGTTTCTTCTACCGGACATATGATTATTGTCGGTCACGTTTTGGGCTTTGAAGGCCAGCTGGCAGATGTTTTTGATGTCTTTGTACAGCTGGGTGCTATTCTATCTGTTGTTTTTATTTACAAAGAGCGCTTTGCCAGATTTTTTACTAAAGATGGCTGGGATATAAATAAGGGACTTTCTGTCTGGCATGTTGCTGCCGGTATCGTACCGGTTATGCTGGTAGCCTTCTTCCTGTATCACTATATCAAGGAGTATCTGTTTTCTCCTTTTACGGTAGCAATAGGCCTTTTCTTGGGCGGTTTGTTGCTGATGTTTGCGGAATATAGAACTAAAGGCCGTGAGGCTGAACTGGTTGATGATGTTGATAAAATTTCTATCCGTCAGGCAGTATGGGTTGGCATTTATCAATTTCTTTCCCTGTGGCCCGGTTTTTCCCGCAGCGGTGTACTATTGCCGGTGGCCTCTTGGTGGGCCTGACTCGCAGTGCTGCAGCAAATTATACCTTTGTGATTGCTGTACCGCTGATGTTTGTGGCCTGTATTTATGATCTGCTCAGAAACTTCCAGTATCTTTCTGCCGGTGATCTGCAGGTATTGGCAATAGGTTTCGTTGTATCCTTTATCGTTGCTTATATTTCGGATTATGGTTCCTGAAATTTTTGCAGAATTCCAAGCTGACCAGCTTTGCTGTTTACAGAATACTGTTGGCCGGTGTAACCTACTGGTATTTCTACATGTAAGCATGCTATAAAATCTTTGCTTGTGAAAGTATTGACAAAACAGGCTTTATCCTTTATAATAATAAAAGAATTTTGTGCTGGCATAGCTCAATTGGCAGAGCAGCTGATTTGTAATCAGCAGGTTGTGGGTTCGATTCCTATTGCCAGCTCCAATGAAAAACCGCCTGGAAACTTTGTTTCCAGGCTTTTTTATTTTTCTGCGTAAGGTGTTTTAGCTGCTGTGATTGCAATGTGGTTGCAATCTTGCGGCGAGGTGGCTATTATTACACAATAAAAAAGCCTCGCTTGGGCTAAGACGACCAATGGTGCCAGAACCGACACCTTAGTAGGCCTTATCCGCAAGCGGGCTTTGAGGATAGTATAATATATCAATAAATGTTTGTCAATTTGCGCAAGAAATATGGTTGGCTTATAACACTGTTTCCTGCAAAAAAATAACTGCTAATTCACAGCGAATTAGCAGTTATTTGCTTTATGCTTTATTCTTCTTCGGCAATTTTGCCTTTGAGGTCATGGTCGGTCATTGCGCAAACGCAGGAGTCGGACCAAACGTTTTCTGCGGTTTCAACCATATCGATGATTGTGTAAATCGGCAGGATGATACCCATGATACCGATAGGAGCGCCAATGCCGCTCATCAGAGACAGGGTGAGGAAGTAGCAGCCCATCGGTACGCCTGCGTTACCAACAGCAGCCAGTACGGATACCAGCAGCCAGGTAAGCATGGTGGTCATGGACAGCTCAAAGCCTGCGTTCTGCATTACAAAAATGGAAGTAATCAAGATGAAGGCAGCGCAGCCGTTCATGTTGATGGTGGTGCAGATAGGCAGTACAAAGCGGGAAACAGCTTTGTTAACCTTCATGTTTTGTTCAGCGGACGCCATGGTTACAGGCAGGGTGCCTGCGGAGCTTTTGGTGAACAGTGCAACAGCGACTGCCGGAGACATTTTCTTGAATACATCAATCGGGTTCAGGCCTCTTGCCAGCAGGAAGATAGGCAGAACGATGAAGAACTGTACACAGTTGCTGGCCATGATAACCAGAGTATATTTGCCCAGAGCGCCAACGATTACGCCGGCTTCAATCTGTGCGGAAAGCTGACCTGCGAATGCCAGAATACCGAGAGGCAGTACGAACAGCAACGCTTTAATAAGAGTGAACAGCAGCTCCTGGAAGCCTAATACTGCTTTCAGCAGAGCTTCTCTGTTTTCGGTTTTAGGCATAAATGCCAGACCTAAACCCATAGCAGCAGCAATCAGCATTACGGAAAGCACGTTGCCAGCGAGGAACGGCTGCAGCATGTTGTTAGGAATAACATTTAAAATGTGGTCATAGTAGCTTAACTTGCCAAGATTTTGCGGTACATTGGACATGCCGCTGCCGACAATTTCTGCCGGCAGGTTGCCGGGAGCTATCCAAAGATAGATAGCAAGACCGATGCCTGCTGCACAAACAGTAGTCAAAAAGGTGTAAACTACGGCGTGAGCAAAAATCTGGCCGGTTTCTTTTTTGCTTCCCAAAGCAGCCAATGTAGTAATTACGGCTAAAGCAATGGTAGGTACAGCGATAAATTGGAAGAGGCGTGTATAAACGGTAGCGATGAAATTGAATAATTCATTCAGGGGTTTGATTCCCATATAACCGAGAATGGCACCGACTACCAGTGCGCCCATCCATAGAATAAATTGACTTTTGTTGTTTTGTGATTTGTTTTGATTTATCACTTTTTGTGCTAAATCCTTCACATCTGCATTTTGCTGCATTATATCCCTCCTAAAATAGGTGCTGTCAGATTTTTTAGAATTTCTGGCAGCTAATACTCCCTAGGTAGCCTTGCGACATACCTAAAAAATATTATAGCATTTTCTGAAAGATTTGTAAATTTCAATTTAGCAGTCATTAATGATATTTGAATATGGGATGTTTGTGTTTAGACTTACTGTTATTTATTGCAGCAAAGCACGTTTTAAGAGCAGTAGGATGTATACTTAGGTCAGAACAAGACGTTATGACGCTGAAATAGCATTTTCATTGCATTTTTATGCCGTTTATGGTAATCTATAATATATTAAAAACGTATAATTTTTTACATAACTGCTATATAAGCAGCATGTTTATTTTTGAAGGAGAGTGAAGGATTGATGCAAAATAATGCAAAAGAAATGGTGCTCGTAATTGACTTCGGCGGGCAGTATAACCAGTTAATCGCAAGACGCGTACGTGAAAGCGGTGTGTACTGCGAAATCGTATCCTATAAGCATAGCCTGGAAGCAATTAAGGCTAAAAATCCTAAGGGAATTATTTTTACCGGCGGTCCTAACAGTGCTTATCTGGAGGATTCTCCTACTATTGATCCGGAAATCTATACCTGGGGTGTGCCTGTGCTGGGCATCTGCTACGGCAGCCAGCTGATGATGCACATGCTCGGCGGTCATGTATGCGTAGCTCCCGAGCGCGAATATGGTAAAACTGTTGTTGACCTTGACACCACCAGCCCGATGTTCGCCGGCCTGTCTGAGAAAAATGTTTGCTGGATGAGCCATAACGATTATATCGAAACTGCAGCTCCCGGCTTCAAGATTGTTGCCAGCACTCCGAATTGTCCTGTTGCTGCTGCTGAAGATGCAGACGCAAATTATATTGCGTACAATTCCACCCCGAGGTTCTGCATACCGAAAACGGCACCAAGATGCTGAGCAATTTTGTTTACAATGTTTGTGGCTGTGCAGGAACCTGGAAAATGGATTCCTTCGTAGAGCAGACTGTTGCTGAGCTGAAAGAAAGAATTGGCGACGGCAAGGTGCTGTGTGCGCTTTCCGGCGGTGTTGACTCTAGCGTTTGTGCCGCTATGCTGGCTAAGGCTATCGGCAAGCAGCTGACCTGCGTATTTGTAGACCACGGTCTGCTGCGCAAAAACGAGCGTGAAGAGGTTTGCGCTGTTTTCGGTGAAGGCGGTCAGTTCGATATTAACTTCATCTGCGTTGACGCACGCGAACGCTTCTACAGCAAGCTGGAGGCGTAACTGCTCCGGAAGGCAAACGTAAAATTATCGGCGAAGAATTCATTCGCGTATTTGAAGAAGAAGCTAAGAAAATCGGTGCTGTTGACTATCTGGCACAGGGCACCATTTATCCTGACGTTGTAGAAAGCGGCCTTGGCGGCGAATCTGCAACCATTAAGAGCCATCATAATGTCGGCGGTCTGCCTGACTTTGTTGATTTCAAGGAAATTGTTGAGCCTCTGCGTGACCTGTTCAAGGACGAGGTTCGTCAATCCGGCCGTGAGCTGGGCCTGCCTGAAAACTTGGTAGCACGTCAGCCGTTCCCGGGACCCGGTCTGGCAATCCGCATCATCGGCGATGTAACTCCGGAAAAGGTTGCTATCGTACAGGATGCAGATGCAATTTATCGCGAAGAGGTAGACAAGCTGCCGATGAGCGAGCGTCCGAGCCAGTACTTTGCAGCTCTGACCAATATGCGCAGCGTTGGCGTTATGGGCGACGAGCGTACCTATGATTATGCTATCGCTCTGCGTGCGGTAACTACCACCGACTTCATGACTGCAGAAGTAACTATGCTGCCGCCTGCAACTATTACTACTGCTGCTAATCGTATCGTTAATGAGGTTAAGCACATCAACCGTGTACTCTTTGACTATACCACCAAACCGCCTGCTACTATTGAGTTCGAATGATCTCATAACCTGACTTTCCCGGTTCAAGAGCCGGAAAAGTAGCGATTTCGGAGCTTTGTGGCAACGAAATGGCAACAAATTTTCATTATTGATAGAAAAAGAGCTAACTGGTTTTGTTAAACCGGTTAGCTCTTTTTTGTGTGCGCCCAGCATGGGCGCACTCTAATGGGTGGAAGTCCCTAGACTGCCCGGTAGCGGGAAGGTCATAGCTGAACACCAAGGGTGTCCATCGCGAGGTGGAATCTGAAGGAAGCTGTAAGCAAATCTCTGGTCCGACGGACAGAAATCACATAGAAGGCTAGGCTGCGAGAGATAAGTTGGCTGAAAGCAACAAAGTCTAATAACTATCACCTTTGTAGTAGCAGAGTAAATGTGGCGGATATATGGAGAGAAAGAGCGTGCACCTTAAGCGTGGAGGTCTCACAGAGGTTCCATTAGCCTAGTAACAACGAACTGTGAGAAGTCAGCCGAGCCCATAGTAGTGAAGAAGTCTCTGTAATGGAGATGGAGCAAAGGGGCGAACAATCAATAAGTTTGAGTATGTCTTGAATTGCAGAAATGGCAACATCTGCCGTAACCAATCGGGAAAAGGGTGGTCAAATCAAGCGAGACGGAAAGGAAAGAACGCATGGACACAAGTAGTCTAATGGAGCAGATATTATCTAGTGATAACCTCAATAGAGCATATCTGCAAGTCGTACGAAATAAAGGTGCAGAGGGAGTGGACGGAATGAAGTACACAGAACTTCAAGAACATCTTGAAAAGAACGGAGAAAACATCAAGGACCAGTTGAGGTCAAGAAAATATAAACCTCAGCCGGTACGGAGAGTGGAGATCCCAAAGCCGGAGGGTGGCGTCAGAAACCTGGGAGTACCAACAGTAACAGACAGATTTATACAACAAGCTATAGCGCAGGTATTAACACCAATCTATGAGGAACAATTCAGACCAAGCGGACTGAAATACCTTGGGTTTGGATTCTGCTTTGACACAAGAGCACACCATTTAAGGCTAAGTCACATGCAAAATCAGTTGTGAAGTTTAAGAGAAGAATGAAAGTACTTACTTGTCGAAGAGACTAACTGCATTGGATTAGTCTCAATGTTAGATTACTACACCGAAAGGTGTGTTACTTGTTAAGTTGATTGAACCGCCGTGTACCGGATGGTACGCACGGTGGTGTGAGAGGTCGGGGATTTATTAAAATCCCCTCCTACTCGATTTATGAAAAATATTTGGTAATTACAAATTAAGCAGATCGGAAAATTTGTGAATGGTCATTTTTGCATCAGGAACATTTCCGAATCCGTATTCGGCAAAAATAAACGGAATACCTGCAGCGTGGCAGGCGTCTGCATCGCCTTGTGTATCTCCGACATAAACAGGAGATGACAGGTGATTTCGATCGATCAGCATGCGAAGCGTTTGTCCTTTAGAAACGCCCGTTTCTCCGAAACAAAGATGATCTTTTATGAAATGTTCGATACCGATTGCCTGCATTGTTGCTTCGATATATCCGCATTGACAGTTGCTGACAATAAAAAGAGGGTATTTTTTAGAAAGCTTTTCAATAGTGTCAGCGACTCCTTCATAAATGATTCCGGGATGATTTTTTAAATAATTGTTTTCGAGCTCACAGCAGGCGGAAAGCAGAGAATCTTTTTCCGTTTCGGAAAGTGAGGGGAAAAGAATATCTCCGATGTCGGTCATTGTTTTCCCGAAAACACTTCCGAGAATTTCCCTGTCAAGTGTAATGTCGAGGGAAGAGAACTTTTTGATTGCCAAATTCCATGCGGCGGCAACAGAATCGGCAGAATCCCATAGTGTGCCGTCTACGTCAAAAATTATGCTGTCCATGTATATAATTCCTTTCATTTGTATGATCATATGATAACCATAGCATAAAATCAACCTTTTAAAAAGAGGCTTTTTAGTGTATACTTGAGTATGATTGTGAAACGGAGGTAATTGCTGCCATGCGAAAGAAAATCGTATTGATAGATGGACTAGTATTTTGAATCGTGCATTTTATGGAGTTCCCGATCTGACAACTCGGAAGGTCTGCATACGAATGCTGTGTACGGGTTTTTGAATATTATGTTTAAAATATTAGATGAGGAGAAACCGGAGTATCTGACTGTTACATTTGATGTTCATGCGCCGACATTTCGTCATGAGATGTTTTCGGAGTATAAAGGAACGAGAAAACCGATGGCAGAAGAACTTCGTCAGCAAGTTCCCGTAATTAAAGAAGTGCTTGAAGCAATGAATATTTCTACAATAGAAAAAGCGGGGCTTGAAGCGGATGATCTGTTGGGAACGCTTTCACGCATGTGCGAAGAAAGCGGAATGGATGTATCGATCATATCAGGAGACAGAGATACGCTGCAGCTTGCCACTGAACATGTGAAGATTCGGATTCCGAAGACGAAGCAGGGAAAAACAGAGATTGAGAATTATTATGCTGCAGATGTTGTTGAACGATATAAAGTAACGCCGAGAGAATTTATCGATGTGAAAGCTTTGATGGGGGATTCGGCGGATAATATTCCGGGAGTTCCGGGGATCGGCGAAAAAACAGCAACAAAAATTATTATGGAGTATCAAACGATTGAAAATGCGTATGCACACGCGTCGGAATTAAAGCCGCCCCGGGCAAGTAAGAATATTCAGGAGTTTTGGGAACAGGCAAAAATGAGTAAAGTGCTTGCGACGATTGAAACACATGCGGATTTTGAGTTTGATATTGAAAAAGCGCATTATGAAAATCCTTATACGGAAGAAGCGTACAAAATTTTTGAGCGGCTTCGTTTTAAAAATATGCTTGGACGTTTTTCTATAGAAACGAAAGAAAATAAAATAGAAAAGATATTTCGAGAAGTTACGGAAAAAGAAGAAATAGAACGTATTTTTGCGATGGCGGAGAAAGCACAATGTGTCGGGGTAGCATTGTCAAAAGATGAAGGAAACGTACTCCCTCTTTTTGCACATCCTTCGGGATTCGGGAGAATTGCCATAGCTTGGAGTGAGAAAGATGTTGTTACGATTCCATGTGATCTTTCTACGGATATGGAATTTTTATTTGCAAAGTTGTCGCATGTTGCGGAAAAAGTGAGCTGTTTCTCAGTATGTGGTTTGAAAGAAATTCTTCCGTATATCAAAAATGTAAAGCAAAGCAGCGCGTTTGATGTGATCGTGGCAGCTTATCTGTTAAATCCTCTAAAAAGCGATTATACGTATGAAGATGTGGCAGAACAGTATCTTGGGATTGCAGGCGGGATACAGGCTGAACTTAATGTGAAGTGTTGTTATGAGGCCTACACGGCGTTTGCGGCGGCATCGGTTCTTGATAATAAATTAAAAGAAGCTGAAATGGATCGTCTTTTTTATGAGATTGAAATGCCTTTGGTTTTTACATTGTACGAGATGGAATCGGCAGGTGTGAAAGTAGAGGCTGAAGCTTTGAAATTGTACGGAGATCAGTTGGGAGAGCAGATCATACAACTTGAGCATCAGATTTATGAGATGGCGGGGGAAGAGTTTAATATTAATTCCCCGAAACAGCTTGGAGTTATTTTATTTGAAAAACTAAATATGCCACATGCGAAAAAGACAAAAACCGGATACTCTACAGCGGCAGATGTGTTGGAAAAACTGGCAGAAGAATATCCGATCGTAAGCAAAATATTAGAATATCGTCAGCTGGCAAAACTGAAATCAACTTATGCGGACGGTCTGGCGGTTTTTATCGGCGATGACGGCAGAATACACGGAAAGTTCAATCAAACGGTAACTGCGACAGGAAGATTGAGCAGTACAGAACCGAATTTACAAAATATTCCGGTGCGGATGGAACTTGGTCGGATGATCAGGAAAGTGTTTGTGCCAAAAGAAGACTGTGTTTTTGTCGATGCCGATTATTCGCAGATAGAACTTCGTGTTTTGGCTCATTGTTCGGGCGACGAGCAGTTGATCAAAGCATATCGGGAAGCGACTGATATTCATCGGATGACGGCGTCGCAAGTATTTCACACTCCGTTTGATGAAGTGACAGATTTGCAAAGAAGAAATGCAAAAGCCGTTAATTTCGGAATTGTGTACGGTATCAGTTCCTTTGGATTAAGTATGGATTTGAGTATTACAAGAAAAGAAGCGGCAGAATACATTGAGCATTATTTCGAGACTTATCCGGGAGTGAAAAAGTTTCTTGACGATTCGGTAGAAAATGCAAAAGAAAAAGGATATGCAGTTACGTTGTTCGGCAGAAGGAGACCTGTGCCGGAATTAAAATCGAGCAATTTTATGCAAAGGAATTTCGGAGAGAGAGTTGCGATGAATGCTCCGATACAAGGAACCGCAGCAGATATCATGAAAATTGCGATGATCGATGTCCATAAAGAACTTAAGAAAAGAAATATGAAATCGCGTATGATTTTGCAGGTCCATGATGAATTGCTTATTGAGGCAGAGTGTTCGGAAGTAGATGAAGTGAAAGAAATTTTAAGAGATAAGATGGAAAACGCCGTGAAATTGTCTGTTCCGCTAATTGTTGATATGCATACCGGGAAAAATTGGTATGAGGCAAAATAGACGATTTGTCGGGAAGCAGTATAAAGGATAGAAAATAGAATGAAAGTTTTAGGAATCACCGGCGGAGTTGGGTCGGGAAAGAGCGAAGTATTGGATTATTTGGAAAGCAGATATGGAGCTTATGTTTGTCAGATGGATGAAGTGGCAAAGCGATTGGAAAAAAGAGGAGAAATATGTTTCCGGAAAATCGTGGACAGGTTCGGAGAAGCGGTCGTCGGAACTGACGGGGAATTAGATCGTAAAAAACTTGGCGAAATTGTGTTTTCCGATGAAGGAAAACGGAAGATCCTGAATGAAATTGTTCATCCGCCGGTGTTGGATTATGTGAAGAAAGATATAGAAAAGCGAAAGAAGGAAGGGCGGAAGCTGTACGTGTTGGAATCGGCTCTTCTGGCAGAAGCAGGGCAGGAATTGTGCGATAAAATCTGGTATATTTATACAGAAGAAAATGTTCGGAGAATCCGCCTGGAACGATCAAGAGGGTATACTCAGGAAAAGATCACACAAATGATGGCATCTCAGCTTTCGGTGGAGCAATTTCGTGAAAATT
>ERZ860023.1016-NODE-1016-length-12978-cov-1.508628_pt1 | contig 12978 bp, 14 predicted proteins | sample MGYA00509983_ERZ860023 | MGnify/ENA primary metagenome ERZ860023 (study PRJEB30046, sample SAMN00715180) | human gut metagenome | study: EMG produced TPA metagenomics assembly of the A metagenome-wide association study of gut microbiota in type 2...
GGCCGGGGTGCCTGCATAGTCAAACTCTGCTGCCTGACCGATAATAATAGGGCCGGAGCCGATAACGAGAACCTTTTTAATATCTTTAAGTTTCGGCATAATTAACGACCCTCCATCATATCAACAAAATGTTTAAACAAATAATCATGATCACCAGGGCCAGGGCAGGCTTCCGGATGATATTGAACGGTAAAGGTAGGATGCTTGGTGTATTCCAGGCCTTCGATGTACCGTCGTTCATAGAAATGTGGCTGATGTTGATGCCCTTGCCTTCCAGAGATTTTTCATCTACAGCATAGCCGTGGTTTTGGGCGCTGATGTAGATGCGGCGGTTGCCAGGTATTTTACCGGTTGGTTGATACCGCGATGGCCGAATTTCATTTTATAGGTATCAGCGCCATTAGCCAAAGCCATGAGCTGATGACCGAGGCAGATACCGAAGATCGGTTTTTTGCCGATTAATTTCTTAATGTTTTCAATAACCTCAGGCAAATCCTTCGGGTCGCCGGGGCCGTTGGACAGGAAGATACCGTCCGGGTCGCATGCCAGTACCTCTTCTGCAGTTGCGGAAGCAGGAAATACTGTCAGGCGGCAGCCAAAGGCTTCAATGGATTTCAGGATATTGCGTTTAATACCGAAGTCCATAACAGCTACAGCAGCTTGCCCTCGCCCATGGTGTAAACCTCGGGAGTGGTAACCTGCTCAACCTGGTTGTGTACTGCCGGTAAAGCCAGCAACTTCTGTACTTCCTCTTCAGGCATTTCTGCCGGAACGATTACGCCCTGCAGTACGCCGTGATTACGGATTTTACGGGTAATAGCACGTGTATCTGCACCTGCTAAGGTCGGGATATCCGTTCAATCAGGAAGTCCTCCAGGCTCTGCTCATTGCGCCAGTTGCTGGGGCAATCGCACAGCTCGCCGATTACGAAGCCCTGGAAGAAGCATTTCTTGCCTTGGGTGAACAGCGGGTTGCAGCCATAGTTGCCTACCAGCGGATAGGTCATTACTACAATCTGACCGCAGAAGGACGGGTCGGTCAAGGTCTCCTGGTAGCCGCTCATGCCGGTGGTGAATACAACCTCACCTACAGCATTGCGTTTGCCACCATACAGAGTGCCTTCAAAAACGCTGCCGTCTTTTAAAACTAATTTTCCTTTTCTTACTTTTTCGTGCATACTACACCATCCCTCATTACAAAATTACCGTGCAGCATAGTGGCAACAGCCTTACCGGTGCAAGCCTTGCCTTCGTACGGGGTGAATTTGCCGCGGGTATAGAATTTGGAGCTGTCAACAGTCCATTCTTTATTTAAGTCCATAATAGTGATATCAGCAACGCTGCCCTCTTTCAGGGTACCGCCGGCAAGCTTGAACAGCTTAGCAGGCTCGCAGCTCATTTTGCTGATAATAGTATTCAGGTCGAATACATGGGTGTGATATAAGTCAGTCAGCATTACTGCCAAAGAAGTTTCCAGACCGCAGAAGCCGTTCGGAGCATAGCGGAATTCAACATCCTTTTCTTCCGGTGCGTGCGGAGAGTGGTCGGTAACGATTGCGTCAACAGTGCCGTCCAGAACAGCCTCACGCATAGCCTGTACGTGGTCTGCACTGCGCAGCGGCGGGTTAACGCGGGTTGCGGAATTGTAATCTGCGCAAGCCTCATCAGTCAGAGTCAGATGATGTACGGTTACTTCGCTGGTAACATTTACGCCGCGTTTTTTAGCCTGGCGGATGATATCGATAGCACCCTTGGAGGCAACGTGGCAGATGTGTACATGTGCGCCGGTGTATTCAGCGATGATGCAGTCACGTGCAACAGCGATATCCTCACTGATTGCCGGTACGCCCGGTACGCCGATACGTGCGGAAACAGCGCCTTCATGCATGTAGCCTTCGGAATCCAGCTCAGGATCAATTGCATGGCACAGCAAAGGTTTGTCAAAAGCAGTTACATATTTGGCAGCAAGCACCATCAGGCGGGAGCTCTTTACATAGTGGCCGTCATCAGAAAAGCCCATAGCGCCTTTTTCTGCCATGTCGCCCATCTCTGCCAGCTCTTCGCCCTTTTCGCCCTTGCTGATTGCGCCGATAACTTCAACGTAGCGTAGCTTTCCTCGCGAGCGCGTTCTTTGATACCGCTTACTACGATAGAGGTATCGATAACAGGCTTGGTATTCGGCATGCAGGCAACGGTGGTTACACCGCCGGCAGCAGCAGCCTTGGTACCGCTGATAATATCTTCCTTAGCTTCCAGGCCTGGCTCACGCATATGAGTGTGTACGTCAATCAGACCGGGAGTTACTACGAGGCCGGTTGCATCAAAAACCTCGTCAGCTGCTTCGGCAATATCCTTGCCCAAAGCTTTAATTTTGCCATCCTCAACGAGGATATCCATTACAGCATCTAATTTTTGGCTGGGGTCTACTACCCTGCCGTTTTTAATCAACGTTTTCAATGTGTTTACCTCCTGTCAAAGTCAAGAATAAGAGTGCCATACGTACAGCTACGCCGTTTTGTACCTCAGTACGGATTGCGGCGTTATCGCAGTAACCAACCTCCCAGGAGATTTCCAGACCACGGTTCATCGGGCCTGGATGCAGCACGGTTACGTCAGGCTTAGCCAGCTTCAGGCGGTTTTCGTTAATACCGAAGATACGTGCATATTCACGCGGAGACGGGAACAGGCCCTTTTGCTGACGCTCCAGCTGAATACGCAGGATATCGATTACGTCAGCGCCTTCGATTGCTTCTTCAACGCGTTTATGTACGGTAACGCCCAGAGAAGCGATGTCATGCGGCAGCAGAGTCATAGGACCTGCAACGTGTACCTCAGCGCCCATTTTGGTCCAGGCAGCAATATTGGTGCGGGCAACACGGCTGTAGAGAATATCGCCGATGATTGCCATTTTCAAGCCCTTCAGGTTTTTGCCCTGCTCACGGATAGTAAACATATCCAGGAAGCCTTGAGAAGGATGTGCGTGCGCGCCATCGCCGGCGTTGATGATTACAGGGTCTGCAACCTTAGCAGCATATGCTGCAGCGCCTTCAATGGGGTGACGCATAACAATCGCATCACAAGCCATGGATTGTACAGTCAGGATGGTGTCGCGCAGGCATTCACCTTTGACAACACTGGAAGAGGATGTAGTGATGTTTACTACATCGGCACCCAGATATTTGCCTGCCAGCTCGAAGGATGTACGGGTACGTGTACTGGGCTCATAGAACAGATTGATGATAGATTTACCGCGCAGTGAGGGCACCTTTTTGATATCCCTCTTCATAATCTTCTTCATTTCCTCAGCTGTTTTCAAAACCAGCTCGATTTCCTCAACGCTGAGGCTTTCCAGATCCAGTATATCTCTGCCACCCAGAGATACATTTGATTTAGCCATTAGCTTTACCTCCTGTTTTTTATAATAAAATTGCATAATAAAAGGCCTTCTCATCCCATGATGGTGCAAAAAGGCCTTAGGTTTCATAATAACTTATACCTTGCAGTCTCACAGGACCAATTTAAAGGTGCAAATTGATTGTATATATTTTACACCTTAATGAAGAATACGTCAAATATTTCGAGGTAAAACCTTGGCAGGAATTTTTTACTTATAGTATAATAAAGAAGATTAAAAATTAGCGAGGTAATTATGCGAAACACCATTATAGATAATCTGCGCGGCATCTGCATGCTTGGCGTCATCGGTATTCATATCGGCAGCCTGGCACTTGCCCCCAACAACTTTACTCTTTACTTATTACTGGAGATTTTAAGCCGTTACAGTGTCCCCTCCTTTTTCTTTATCTCCGGCTACGGCCTGGCCTGTACGGATAAAGGCCTATTAAGCGGCAGCCGGCTGAACTATATCGACTTTATGAAGAAGCGTCTGCGGGGAGCAGGCCTGCCCTATCTCAGCTGGTCGCTTTTTTACATGCTTTACTTCTGGCTGATTCTGCCACCGGGCTTCGTCAGCTGGAATCCGCTGCATGTGGCCTATGTGTTATTCTTCGGCCTTGGCTGCTACCATTTGTATTTCATGGTCATCCTGCTGTGGTTTTATGCAAGCTATCCGCTCTGGCGCAGGCTTCTGCGTATAATTATACATCAAAGTATACCGTTTATGCTAGTGCTTTTATTCATTTTCCAGCTTGCTTTCAACTGGTGGACAACGCATCCAGGCTTGAACACAGCGGGTTGGAGCGTCTTGGCTAAAAATTTCTTTGATTATCGCCTCAACTATCTTCCCTTGCATTATCTGCTTATTTTTATGAGCGGCGGCTTAGCAGCCTGCTATTGGGAAAAATTCATCACCCTCCTGCGCAGATACAGTGTAATTGTCTGCCTGATTTTTGCGGCAAGCGTTGTCTGGGACGTGCAAAGCTGTTACGAAGCAGTTACTGTCAAAGGCTACACGCTGATTGATCTGGCCAACACCTACCACCAGCTCAGCCCGCAGGGACTCTGCTACACCGTTGGCTCGCTGCTCTTCTTCTGCCTGGTACTGGATTGGCTGGAGCGCAAGGTGCAAAGCGAAGGCTCCCTCGCGAAGCCTTTCTATAAAGCCGTCAGCATCCTTTCCGCCTACTCCATGCTCATCTACTTTGTGCATCCGCTACTTTTGGACTGGCTCAGCAGCGCCTATAACCATTTCGGCATTATCATGACCGTTAAAAAGGTAGCACTGTCCTACGTATTGCTGGTGCTCGGCTCGCTGGTCCTCAGCATCCTGCTGACGAAGGCATTTGAAAAATGCAGTACGGCAAAGCTGCTGTTTACAGGTAAACGGTGAATTCAATACAAAGCAAAAAGACGTTGCGTGCTTTTTGAGCACACAACGTCTACTTTTTTGCCATTTTAAATTTTACAGCTGAGCCTTCATTAATTTCTTATAAACCTCTACACCCGGCTGGTCAAATGCATCCACATCCGCCAGCTCGCCCTCATAGGCAATCGTCAGCATCAAAAAGTACATCAGCTGGCCAAGATAATACTCATTCAGCTTCGGCAGCGTAAAACGCGCATTGTAACGGTTATCACCCGTCAGCGCCGCTTCATTAGCATTCAGCGCCGCTTTAAGAGCCTTCGCCATATCCATTCCCTCGTATTTATCGAAGAACGGTACATCGGCAAAGGGATTATGCAAAACTGCCTCAACCTCAGGATTGGCAACCTCCAGGAACTGCACCACCTTATTCAGACGACCATCCTGATGCTGCTGTGTCTGTGCATGCATATCCGTTGTGCCGACAGCAACAATCGGCGTTCTGCCGTAGTAAACAGTTTCACCCTCACGATTGCAGCGCTTGCCAAGCGATTCCGCCAGCAGCTGCACATACCATTCGCTCAACGATTTCAGGCGCATGCTGTATGGCATAAACACTTCAATATCGCGTCCGCGCTCATAGGCCATGAATTTCAGTAAAGCATTGAGCAGCGCAGGATTCTCCGCAAGCTCTGCCTGCTGGCAATAGATATCCATATCACGCGCACCGCGCAAAAACTCTTCGATATCTCCGCCCAAGGCAGCCATCGTTACGAGTCCCGGGTCAGTCATAATGCCGAGGCGCCCGCCAATGCCCTCCTTGATGTCAAAGCGCTCCCAGCCAAATTTTTCCGCCAGCTGCAAAAGCGGCGCATTTTCCACTGGAGCCTTTAAATCAGTAACTACCGTGCAGTCAAGGTCGATATCTGCGTTTTGAGACAGATTAGCATAGAAATACGTAAAGGCAGAAATTGTTTCCAGCGTAGTACCAGATTTAGAAATCGGCACCAGCATAATCTTTAGCTTCTTGCCTTCTTGCGCACTTACTCCAGCCATACGGCGCATCTTGAACAGCAAGCTGTTGCAGTCCACCGGATCAAGATTATTGCCGGAAAAATAAATGCAGGGCTGGCCTTGGCGCAGTGTTGCACTGGTATTCCAATGATAACCGCCAAAGGCATCAAACAGCACCTTGTTGCCCAGGTAGGAGCCGCCAACGCCCAAAAAGATTACGACATCTTTACTGCACAGATGCTTGCTGTAGCGCATCAGCTTGATAATCGACTGCTCCGTATTGGGGTTGCCGTCAGCAATATACGGCATACGTGAAAAATAAACATGCTCAGGCGTGCCGTCCTTAGATAAATGCTTCTTGGCAAAGCCGCTACGGCGCAGCTCGCACACAGCCTTCTCTGGTGCTGCAGTGCCTGCTCCACTTCCTGCGCTTGCAGTCTGCCCGCTCCAACCATATTGCTGAAGTCAAAAACAATACCACTGGGCATAACAATTTTATAATCCAAAATATACACTCCTAAATATTAGTTGCACCTATAATATGCTATTGTACATATGTTATTATAACATATGTACAATAGCAAGTTCCATAGACTATAAGAGCAAGTAATATTTTATTGCAAACAAGACTGAAGCTTTATTTTACCTCTACCAGCTCAATATGGAAGTTCAGTTCCTTACCAGCCATTTCATGGTTAGCATCAAAGGTGATATTGGTATCATCCTTTTCGGTTACCAGTACAGGTACGGGCTGACCAAATTGGTTCTGCAGGTAAACTCTCTGACCAACGGTCAGGTTTTCGGAACCCGGCAGCTGGGCAATCGGCATGGTGAAGATAGCCTTCGGGTCAGCCTCGCCATATGCTTCTGCCGGCAGCAGATGGATGTCAACCTCAGAGCCGACCTCAGGTCTGCAACAGCTGCATCAAAGCCTTTAATCATCTGGCCTGCGCCGCAAACAAATTCCAACGGCCGCCACGGTCATAAGAAGAATCAAATTGCTTGCCGTCATTAAAGGTACCTTTATAGTGTACGCGACAGGTTTTTCCTACATTACGTCCGGTTAATTCATTGCTCATTATTAAATCACCTCATAAAAATATTTGATATAAAGCCGGTATAAGCGTATATCAGTCACAGTTATGTATATTATACTATAAATTTCGCCTTATTTCACCTCAAAAAAACGGCAGCCGGTTAAATTCCGACTGCCATCATATTTCAGGCTCATCACATCAGCCCTTTTATTCACCTTCCTGCAGAAAGATACTGCCTCATCAGGCCCTTAAAGCCCTGCTTTTTAAAGTCCTTCAACGGCAAAAATTCAATCTCAACACTGTTATTAGCGTATTCAGACCTCATTTCATTGAACTCTTCCACAGTCATATCTGTTTCCTGCGCAGCATCTGCCTCACTTCTGCAGCTCATGTTGCGGTAAACGCCAAGGCCGTCATCCTTTGGCCAGGTAAAATAAAGCTCATAGCATCCGAGATTGCCGTCAGGCTGCAAATGCTCCACAGCAAGCACCTGATGCGAAATGCCGGTGCCGCTCGTGTCACCAGGTTGTCATTTGCCATAAGCTGCAGGCTGCTGCGGCTCCAGCCCTCCGCAACGTATTTCACGCTGCCGTTCGCAAAGGTGTAAATCGCATAAATCTCCTTACCGTAATGCCCCACGCCGCGTTTTTGGCTAATCCAACCGATAGCAGCTCCGGAACACCGTCGCCGCTGATGTCCTGCAGCGTGTAGCCAAGCTGCTGCAGGGCTGCCTCCCGCTTGGCGAAATCCCGCACCTCACAGATGCCTGTTCTTCCCTGCTCCGGCAGGTTATCACTCGTACCGTCAGCGATAAATTCATAAACGCTGTCTACAACCTTCGCATATTCCTGCTCATAGACCGGCGCTGCTTTGGCAGCGGCCTCCGCCTTATGCAAATTCATCTGCGGTAATACGGTATTTTCCTTCGCACCGTAGCCGGCAAACGCCACCAGAAACATTGCCAGACACATGCTCTTAAACAGCTTCCGCTTCATTACGCCACCTCCTGTCAAAAGATGTTTTAGCAAAAATTGCTTTGTCCTTTACTTTGCTTAATGAACGTCATGCTCGCAGTAAATAATTTCCGAAATCACATCTTTAGAATCCAATTTCACATAAAAGCTCTTGTGCAGGAATTTTTGCCCTCTTGCGTTATAGGCATATTTCAACCAGCCGATCATATAATGCGTATCAGAACGGCCTCCGCCCATATAATTATCCTCCCAGCCGTTCATTTTCAGGTAACCGTCCAAACGAATCTGGCTGTCAGTATTAAGCAGCTGGCCGACAGCATAGCCTGCCATCATGCCATGAAGCTTATTGATTTTCACCTCACTAACTCTGTTTTTTGACGAATCTATATAGAACAAGCGCGGTCCAACCTGCAGCTTTTTATCGGCATAGGAATAGTGTCATCCGTATTCTGCTCCACAGGCCCCGGGGAATAGGCACCTGAAGCAAAAATTTCCGGATCCATAATCCAATCTGCTTCCAGGGCAGCATTAAAGCGTCCTGCTGCGCTGGCAACTCTCGGGGTTGTATCAAGATATTTGCTTGCCATAAAACCAACATGGCCCTTTTCAGTAGTACCAAGAAGCCATTTGTATTCACTGTTTACTACATCTACAACTCTGCTTACATAAAATTTATCTCCCCTTTGCAGCATGGTGATAACATCACAATCGGTGTTAGGCTGTGTTCTGACATTAACATCGGTTGCGTTGCAATATACCTCCAGCGGCCATCCGGGATAAGACCTGAGCTCGTTGGCCAAATAATCTGTGTTAACCTCGGCAAAGGCAGTGTTGGCAAATATTGCCAGACCAAGCGCTGCGCTTAAGAATATTTTCTTTTGCATATCCATCCCTCCTATTCCTGCCATCTGCGTTACGGGCAGTTGTTTTCCTGATTATATTTTAACTTGAAAATAAGAAAAGCGCCCCACCCGAAAGCGTGAATTCGGGTAGGGCGAGAGGGATTTTGGGGGGAGGAAGGATATATTTTTATGCCTCATCAAGCTCCTGCAAACGTTTCAGCCATCTTGTAACAGCGCCACTTTTGATAAATTCTAATAACGCACCATCACAAAAGCGCTCTGCCCTAAGAGAAGCTATCAGTAAAGCCAATATGCATTGAGCATCTAATCCAGAAGCATCGGCTTTCATCATGGAATCATAACCCCATTTTATGCCATTAGCATTAAAATTTCTGCATATTTACTCGGTACTATTTCATTACTTTATTTGGCAAATTTATAGATATCATCTGCCAAGTTATTAACCGCTATAGAATAACTGACGAAAGGAACGTGTATCGGTCTTTCCGAAGAACCATCATTTTCCTTATCACAAATCCATTCTCCAGCATTATCATTTTTCAAAAAGTTGATATATTTTGTCAATGCAGAGTATTTTTTCATCACACTTTATCCATCTTCCAATCTCTCCACACTATCATAACATGACAATTCATTTTTATTATCCCTATTATACCATTAAAGCCCCAAAACTTTCTTGCCTCATGTGTTATTTTTATTAATTCAGTGTATAATTAAAGCAGAGAAAAATTTAAAAGGCATTCTACCGCATTTCGTGGTAGAACGCCTTTTACTCTTATACCATCAAATCACTTGCCCACATTCACATCACTGTAAAGCTCCGGATAAGCCTGTTCTGACATGAACAAAATAGCATCAGCCATATATTGCGAAGCACTGTAGCGATATCTGTCTGCAATAATAAAATAACTCTTATTTTTTACAGCCTTAACCGTCTGCAATGATTGGTCATTTAAAACATCCTCACGCAGCTTATCTACATCGCCTTTTTTCGTGGCACTGTACCTAGGGAAAATAAACAAATCCGGATCAGTGCTGACAATTTTTTCTTTACTCAGATGCTCTCCCCGCTTCAATCCGGCTATAGCAGCGCCGTTGCGCAAACCTGAACGTATGCAAATATCATGAAACAAACCATTTTTACTGCCAAAAGCACCCATCAAAGAATAGGCAATAGCAATTTTACGCTTTTCTTCAGGTATTTTTCCTACTTTACTTTGCACAACTGCAAGTTTCTTATCCATATCGTTTATAATTTGCTTGCCACGTTCTTCTTCGCCAACAGCTCTAGCAATAAGAGCTATACGCTTTTGCACCATATCAAGATTCGTCGGCACCTTTGTTACCATAACCTTTAAGCCGGTATCCTTTAAAGCATCTATAAAGGCCTTATTATGGTTTTCTTGTACAATAACCAGGTCCGGTTGCAGGGCTAAAATAGCTTCTACACCTATATAAGCAGGAACAACCTTTTTAACATGCTCTGCTTTTTTCTTAATTAACGATGTATTACCATCCAAAGCATCTTCAGAAATTGCAGCAAAACGATCCGCAGCAACTAAATCCACTAAAAGCTCTTCTATACTCAATGTTCCGGCATAAATCTTTTTCGGCTTGCTGTCAAACCGCAACACATTGCCGTAATCATCTACAACGCTATAAGTATCATTTGGCTTATTATCTGATTGAGGCTGCATACCACAACCGGTAAATATCATCATTAACAAAACAATTACTAAACAACGCACATTAATCACCATTTATCAAACTTAAAAAGTAAATCTGTAACCAACCTCAAAGTTTCTTCCAAGGCTTATATAGCGGGAGGACACGTGTGAAGTAATATCATTTCTGTTTAAAAGGTTATCCATATTCAGATAAAATTCATGCTCTTTAACCGGTTTATAAGAAGCATGCAGGCTTGTATATAAATAAGGTTTAACAGGAATCTGATATTTTTGCAGAACACGATCTGCCATCATGCTGGCATTCAAAGCAATATTAAATTTGCTCACGCTGTAGCTTACGCCACCATTAAGAAGCCATCTGCCATAATTACGTTTCCAGATGCCATTGTCTTCTTTCGGTGTTTTGTACTTGGGGTCACTGAAAGAAACACCCCAGTTATAGCTAAAGCCTTCTGCCTTATTCATTTCACAGGATAATTCAACGCCCATATTTTTCGTATCTTCATTGATAGCAACATTTTCACCTTGAGCATTTTCAGAATTGGTAATAAAGTCCTTTACATTACTCTTGAACAGAGCTAATTTCCAGGAATGATCACCGGAAATATGCTTTAAGCCTGTTTCATAATGCATGCCAACCTCAGGTCTGATATCGGAATTTCGAATTATATTACTTTGGCCATACATATCATTCATAGTCGGCAAAGTAAAGGATTTACCAACGCTGGCGTAAGCACTTGTATCCTCCGTAATTTTGTAGGAATATTGGATTTGCGGAGTAAATTCACTATAATTTGTTCCGTCCGGAGAACTGCCCGTCCATGTTTCGCGAGCACCGATAATCACATCATGTCTGTTATCAAATTTATGATCCAATTGGGCAAATACAGAGTAAATATTTCTGTCGTAGGCATAATTTATAGGCGTTGCAACTTTATAGTTGGGATCATAAAAATTATAATAGTTATATTTTTCATTATAGGCTTTAGCGCCAACCAACAGATTATTGTTACTATCAAGATCAATATCTTTCGTTATCTCTATGCCCTTGATAACATCATCATTACCATAAAAATAGGAATTTGAGTACAATTTTGTCCCCTTCCAATAATGATATCGGGAATCAGAGCTACCCTTATGATAGAAAATATTAGCCTTCAAACCATTATTATCATAGTTTAAAGTAAATCTATTATGTTCTTTCTCAATAAAACGTCTATCTGTCGGCAGCTTAGTTTTTTCAGACATGTAACCTTTGCTATAATCATGATTACTATAATCAAAGGTCATCTTCCAATGCTCATCAAAGGCATAATTGGTTGAAATAATTGTTTTCTCGCCACCATAGAACTTAAAATATTTTCCATTCGGAGCATACACACCCTTACTGTCCGTAGCAAGAGATGTCTGGTCTACACTGCCTTTTTTATTCCAGCTGGCACCAATACCAAGTTTACCTGCCTGCAGGCTTGTCTGATACTTTTGCACACGGTTATCGCCTACAGCTGCAGAAATTGAATTAGTGCGTTTCTTTTTGGTGATAATATTGATAACGCCACCGCTAGTATCACTGCCATACAGCACCGCACCTCCACCGCGAACAATTTCAACTTTTTCTACATCGGCAATGCTAAGCGAGTCCAAATCATAATAACCGCTTCTGAAATTCATGGGCACGCCGTCAACCATAACCAAGGTACCACGACGCTTACCGCGGACTAAAAACTCACCGCTTCCCTCACCTATAGGCTCAGATTTATAAACAACGCCAGTGGTATACTTGATAGCACTTTCCAATGTGGTTGCACCGGTATCTTCTAATCTTTTACTGGTAATAATTTCTGTTGTTGCTGGTACATCAACATCACGCTTTTCCGTTCTTGTTGCCGTTACAACTATTTCATCAATTGAGTATTCGTTTAAATTCTCTTCGGCAAAAGCTGGTGCTCCACCCCACACTACAGAGCTCGCCAACAATGTTGTCAGCAATAAACCTTTAGTAATACTTTTCTTCAAAACACATCTCTCCTTATAACTTCTGATAGAACACAAACCAAGAATTAAATTCCGTTACCGCTATATGTAGAATATAGCATATTTGAAATTAATTCCTATTTTCATCATACTATGTTATGATAAGCTGTATAGCAACTAGACAGTCAAGGGATTTTAAAGTTTTTTTAGATTATCTTGAAACTTCCTTTCCTCATATACCATTTTCAACAATTCAGTGTATAATTAAAGCATAAATAATTTTTCAGAAACGGAGAATCCTCACATGAAATGCTTACTCATTAAAAACGCGGACGTATACGCTCCGCACCCCCTCGGAATAGTCGACATCCTGATCATCAACGACAAAATCGCCAAAATAGGCCCACAGCTTGCAGCTCCGCAGGACTTAGACTGCCAAATTCTTGACGCCCAAAAGCGCAAGGTAGTCCCCGGTTATGTTGACCAGCACGTACACATCATCGGTGGTGGCGGTGAATCCGGTCCCTACAGCCGCACGCCGGAAATCAACCTCAGCGAGCTGACGAAGGTTGGCATTACAACCGTAGTAGGCGTTTTGGGTACAGACGGCACCTCCAGACACAACGAAAGCCTGCTGGCGAAGGCCAGAGCCCTGACAACTGCAGCA
>ERZ860023.1024-NODE-1024-length-12900-cov-2.693422_pt1 | contig 12900 bp, 21 predicted proteins | sample MGYA00509983_ERZ860023 | MGnify/ENA primary metagenome ERZ860023 (study PRJEB30046, sample SAMN00715180) | human gut metagenome | study: EMG produced TPA metagenomics assembly of the A metagenome-wide association study of gut microbiota in type 2...
GATCAATGTTACAATCAAAGAAAGCCCAATCGATAAAAAACAGTTAATATAAACTCCATAACATTTTCCTTTCTCAATCCGAACAACTGTATGAAGATACCATCAAAACCTCTCATTAACACTATCGTGTTCGGCTAAAAGATTGCCGTCAAAATCCCAATACTGAATGACCTCTCGCACGGGGTCATTTTCTGTTCCTGAGCCTTTTAAAGCCCTTGTCACAATAACAGAAATAACTTTTGCGCTATCACATCCTCTTGGCGTTACCATAACATTTTCCTTTCTTATTACGTTGACTTGATTTCTTGTCCCTCACTTCAAATTATGGTATAATTCATATAGAAAGCGAGGTGATATATGTGAATGTGTTATCCATACTCGCTGTAGTTCTCTCCCCAATTTTATCAACACTTACAACATTTGCCATAATGTTTTTTACAAGAAAATTTGAAAAATCGGAAAAGGAACGTCAAATAATGATGACAAAGATTGAGAAACTATATGCGCCGTTTTACCAAAACTGCTTAAGGGTTTTTTATCCTGAAAACGATACTTTTTTAAACAATATAGAAACAGCCTCAAAATTTCTCGACCTTTTTTCAAATAATATTTCTTATATGAGTAATGCTTCTCAAAGGTTATTTCCATCATTTTACAAAGCTTTTCTTGACAACTTTTTCTCCGATAACGAATCAAATGAATATTTATCTGAGTTAAATATTGCTTTTAAAACAATAGGAACAGCGATACAACAAGATTACATAACATTATGCAAAAAATTAAAATTAGAACCGCCTTTAGAACTTTTCTAAACTTACATTCGCCATAAAAGAATTTGAAGGCTACTACTGTGAAAAGGATATTAAATAGCCAATTGACAATAGTGAGAAGTATAATTGACTTCATTCAATCACCTCCTGTTTTGTTCTGTCAGCAATTTTTTCTCCTTAATACTCGCACGAGGACAATACTTTCGCAATTTCAAGAATCGGCTAATTCACAATTATTCAAAACCATATCAGTTTCACACATCACGGTTATCGTTGCCTCCGGTATATCATTAGGGGTAATCCTAATCGTGATTTCTGTTGCGTTTTTGATTGGTTTGCCGTTCAAAAGAAACTTGTTTTTTTCAGTGTCGATTTCAAGTTTATTCATTCTTTCTCCTTTCTCACGCTGATTTTGTGTTGTTATTTCTTTTCACCCTAATATTGACATTTATTTCCATAAATGGTATAATAATTCTAAATAATTAGGATGGGGGTGATAAATAGTGAAAGAATCACGCGAAAAATTACTTAAACAAATTTATGATTACGATCAAAATTTCGGCGGTCCTTATCAGTTTGATTCTGATGGTACCGAGGTTGGAATTGATATGCTTACTTTAAGAAATGATGTAGACTATTTGAAAGATAAAAAGTATGTAATTAAAACAACTTCTCCTCTTAGCACTTACCGCCTTTCTCTTACTGAAAAAGGGGAACAATATGTTAAAGAGAACTTATGATCTAACATTCTTTTTCTTCAAACGCACTCCTTAGAGATGAAAGGATTCCGCTATTCTCTTTAAGGCGACCTTGTGTTTCTTGAAGTTCTAGAGACAGTAATTCCGCACTCTCTCTTATTTGAAATAAAAGCTTAAACATTTTTAACAACGGTTCTTGCGGAATATTGTCATCTACACTGAAGTAACCATATACGGTAATGAGAACATCAATATCAAACCCAATGTATGAGCTAAAGCGTATTAATTTTCGGAAACTCTCAAACAGCTCTCTGTCATTCAAATAGAGTTCCTCAATGCTTGTAGCTTCAATTTCTTTTTCTTCTTTGAAGTCTGCTAATGCGACTTTCAAGTCAGTTTGTTTTGCTCCGCTTTCCATAGCGGAGTTTTTTTTACATTCCATGTAAATTTTCTCCTTTCGTTATGACAAATTGCTATCAGAATTTCGTTTAAAAAGACTATCCTTTGTAATGTCTTTAAAAAAAGTATTCTGAATAATGCAAACTTCTTTATACCAAAAATCAACTTTGCCCGTTATTTTTTGGCTGAAAGATCGCGGCGAAATTTGTAACACTTCTGCAATATCTTTTTTCTTAATGCCTCGTTTCGCAATCTCAGATTCCAAAACCGGAAAACAAGGAGCATTTTTCATAACAAAGCCTCCTTTCCAACATCAATTGTTTGATGTTTACAATGTGATTATACCACATTAAATTGAGGTTGTCAAGCGGTTTCAAGAAAAAAACTTCTTTATTTTGATGTTTTTTATTGACAATTTAAAATTGATACTGTATAATAAACAAAAAGAAGGTGATTTATTGAATACTCGTAAATTAAATGAATTTAAGAAAAACAGCGGATTAACAAATGCAAAAATAGCAGAAATTACTGGAATAACTTTAAGTAACATTGATAAAATAACATCAGGTAATAACACAAATCCAAAATTAGACACTATCCAAGCTATCTGTAAGGCAATTGGCTGCACTATTGATGATCTGGACGATGTCCCCGATAATAAAAAAGACTCCCCAAGTAGATGGGAAGCCTTAAGACCAGAAATAGAAAAGCTTTCAGATGATGAATTTTTAGAATTATTTAAATACGTAGAATTTCTTCTTTGGAAGAAAGAGCTTGAATTGAGGAACAGGCAGAAGTAGTTACCTGTGATTTAGATTCTTTTGATAGAATTGTATTTATCTCATCAATTCTGTTAAGCATTTCTATCAATTTATCGGTCATGATAATTCGTTCTTGTTTAGTCATTTTAAAATCCTCCTTAACGGAACATATGTTTTAATATCTATATTATAGAACAGCTGTTCTAATATGTCAATAGGAAATTTAATTCCTGGAAATATTTTACTTTTATAACTTGTTAACAATTTAGTCATAATTTGTCACTTATTGACAAAAAATTCAATTTTTATTGTCGATATTGCGAATTGAATTACCTCGCTATATATGTTATTATCTTTATATTATAACATATATGGAAGTGATTTATTGTGGCTTTAATTAATTGTCCTGAATGTGAAAATGAAATATCCGATAAAGCGGTTAACTGCCCCCATTGTGGCTTCCCAGTAACAACAAATAATCAATTAGAGGGGCAGAACGATATTGATGTACAAATGAGTGAAAATAATACATTGACAAGAAGAAAACTAGCAAGAAAGTTTTAGTCATTATTGTAGTGGTTATTTGTGCAATTGTAATTGCAATTGTGGCAGCAATTACTATAATGTCAAATAAAAATAAAAATGAAAGAGAATCGGCAGAACAAATCCGTGCACAGTATATTGAGGATATGAAAGCTATGAGTGTAGCCTTGCTTATAAATGCACGTATGGCAGAGGAAGCGGGTGGTCTTCTACATGATGTTTGGTATAATTGTATATTTAAAAAGCATGATATAAATACAGATGAGTATACAAAACGCGAGAATTATAAAGGTGATATGGAGTTTTACTCCGACTTTAATTCAGCAATAGAAAATTTGTATAGCGATGAAGATTTTATTGTTAAAATATCGCAATTAAAAAGTGCCAAAGAAAACATTGCTGAATATTATGGGAAGCTTCAAAATCCACCTGAGGGGCTTGAAAAATGTTATGATGCAATGGAAAAGGCTTATGACACATACAACCAATTTGTGGGACTTGTAATAAACCCTTCGGGCAATATTTCTACATATACGCAAAGTTTTAATGAAACTGACAAATCAATGGCTGATGATATAGACAAATTAAATATTCTTATTCCTGATGAATAAACCATTAATATGCATTTAAATAATATGATAAGGGGGATATTACACGATGAAAACATGTTCTAAATGCGGGGAACTTAACGGGGATAACCGTAGCACTTGTTATAAATGTGGTACAAGCATAGGTTCTGTGGCTTCATATAAAAAGAAATGTCCTAAATGCGGCGAAGTATTCAATGGAAGTAAAGATAATTGCGATTATTGCGGCGAGCGTTTGGTTACATACGACGAAAACTATTATTTTAACCAGCAATACGGTAAATCTAATTCAAATACTTGGATGTATGTTTGTACAGTCATAATACCGCTACTGGGAATAATTTTAGGCTGCGTTAAAATGTCAAATGATAAAAGAGATGATTCGGGTAAATCATTAATCATTTTGGGCGTAGTTTTGATGGTTATATACCCGATATTAACTATGTTAGTTTATAATCTGTGAGTAAGCTCAACAAGAAGATTAAATTATGAATGCTATTTTTTATTATATTAATACGGGGTGATTTAAATGAAAATTAAAAAAGTAATAACAGCTCTATTATCCGTCGGCTGTTTAGCGTCTGTTTTCATGTCAAATGTAGAAACTATTGACAAAACTCTCAAAACAAGCATATCAGCCGCAAGTTCTATTAAGGGTGATTTAAGTGGAAACGGAAAAATAGACCTTTATGATGCAATAGAAATCTCAAAGTACATTATGGGGTTGAGGACACTCACGCATACGCAAGAAATTATTGCAGATTATAACTATGACGGTAGCGTAAATCTCTATGACGCAATAGCAATATCAAAACACATTATGGATAGCAAGCCCGCCGTACCATCGGTTGTTTACTACACTAAAACCGGAAAATGTTATCATTACAGCAACACCTGTAACGGCGGAACATATTATGCTTGTACATATAATGAAGCTATTAAGAAAGGTCTTAAACCCTGTAATAAATGTGTTAATTAATTCCCCTCCCCGACTAACATCGGGGAGTTTTTACATTTTTACCCGAACATCTTTCACAATACACCCTTACACCGCTACGCCGTATTTAACAGCCATTTCTTTAACTATAGCCACATATATCTCAATAAGTTTCTTATCGTCTGCTATGACATCGACCTTACTCAGCTTGTCACGCTTAGATTTACACACGCCCTCACCCGCCATACGGTTACGCTTGTTTGTCAGACGAGTTCCCAACGATACGCCGGCACGTTCCTCAACGAGCCTATATACTTCTTTGTATGTATCGCCTATGCAGTCAAAACCGCTTCCCGTTGTCTGGGCTATTTTTGAAATAAGGTGTTTTGAATCGTGCCGCCATGAATTTTTATCGAGCGTTAAAACGTCAACCATGTTATCAAGGCGGCGGTTAGTATCATCTATTTTAACTGCCTGCTCCTGCTGTTTGACTTCAAGCATTTTCTGCCTGCGCTCCATTTCAACGGCATTGTTTGCTATACCCGCAATCATTTCAATGGGGGATAGCTGACTGGATTCTTTCGCTTTAAAATAACCGTTGACAAGTTGTCTTTGCACATCCCAAGATAAATCGTCTGTTAAAGACTTAGCAAGCATGAGATAACCGGATTCAGTTACTACGATACCGCCGTTTGGGCTTGTTATTCCAACTGTCCGAATTTCGGACGGTTGAATTCTGTAATAATCTTCGCCCTCAATAAAGTGCTTCTTATTATCATTGAAACGCTTTCTTGCCGTTCCCTCCGGCCTGCCATGAACCATGTCGATATCCTTAAATGTCACTACGCGTTTACCCTCGTATTCTTTAACGAGTACATTCTGGTTGTTAATTACAATTTCATTCATTTCAATTTTTCCTTTCTGCCGCTATGCGGACTGTTTATATTCGACAAGAGGTAAAATTCCATCAGACTTTAAAGTTTCGTATATAAATAGTCTGCCTTTTTGTGTCCAGTAAGTATGTACCTTTGCATGCTGAATACCATCATCGCCATTGTAATTGTGAGTTTTTGTGCTTGTGTAGCCGCACTGCGCATAATTTTGATACAAAAGCCACACTCCGCCTTGTTTGTATTGTATTTTCTTATCATGGAGATAAGAGTTAAGCCAGACCGCTGACTTTCCGTAGTCCTTAGCAATTTTAGTAGTAGACAGCAAATCAGGACAATTAAGCACTACATCATAGTAACTTGCTTTTGGCTTTAATTCTGAAATCTGTTGGTCTTTAACAGCAATGCTTGTTTCAAGCATACAGATTTTATTGTCTTTTTCTTTCAGTAAAGCCTGGGCTTCAACAACTGCTGTCGCTATAAGTTTCATGCCTGTAAGACGTTGATCTTTAACCTCAAAATAATTTTCCACAAGGTAGTCATACACTTCCCACGCTTTATCTGTATTTAAACTCTTAGCATGAAGCAGCGCGCCCTTTTCTGTCCAGAGATAAAAATTACTTGCTTTTGAACCGTCCTCAATTTGATGACGGTTAACAAAACCTCGCTTAGCGTCACCTGTCAAACAATAATAATGCTTTCCCTCTGTATATCTTTCTTTATTTCGATTAAAGTTGTTTGAAATTACTTTACTGTCAGTTCCATACAGCTCTGCAATTTGCACTGTTGTCAAAACTCTCTGCCCATTATTTTCAATTACTTTAATTTCATTCATAATTTTTATCCTTTCTTTCAATTAATTCCATAACGTCAATTTTTAGTGCTTCGGCAATCTTAAATACTGTTTCACCACTGCAAGACTTACCGTTACCAATTGCCGAAAGTGTTTGTCTCGAAACTCCCGAAAGTTTTTCAAGCTCTCTTAACTTCAACTCTCGGTCAACCATAATATGTTTTAACACGTTTCTTTTCAATTTCATTATTTACGCCCCCTTTAGATTTATTAGGTTGATTTAAACCTCTTGCTATATTATAACAGGGCATTTTAAATCTGTCAAGTCTTTTTGAAAATTATTTAGGTTTTTTTCAATCTATCTTGAAACACATCTAAAATCATGGTATAATCAATTGTGAGGTGATAAATTTGAATATTGGTGAACGTATCAGAAAAATACGCATTGAAAAAGGAATGACACAAAAGGAAATTGCTGAAAAGTGCGGAATAAATGACGCAAATATAAGGAAATACGAATCGGGGCGGCAGAATCCCAAAATAGATACTATTGAAAAAATAGCTAAAGCTTTGGATGTTGAAGTTTCTGAATTGCTTTTCGAAAAATCAGAAATAATCGAACAGTTGAAAAACGTATTAAACACAAACGCTATTGAAGCAATTAAAACTACCCATCAACTTGACGAAGATACAAGAAACGGAAAAATAACATGGCATGAAGCTACTCCTGATGAGGTATTGCAGATGTCTGTAGATTCTGCTAATTATTTAAGAAACGATACCATATCTAAATACGACAGCTTAAATGATACCGGCAAGCAAAAAGCTAACGAGTATATTACCGATTTGTCAGAACAAGAGAAATACACAAATAAATAGCAATCTTTTGCACTCCTTTCGATTTATTGTCGAATCATGATTACATTTTTTATTATACTCATGAATTTCAGGATTGCAATAGCGTTGTCGTGAAATACGCGTATACTGTCGCAGTAAAATTTGGAAGTGGGTTTCAACAGTGCTTTTTTGTGCAATATTAACATGTAAAGGAGCGATAAACATGCTTTGTATAAAGTGTAAGAAAGAAATACCGGATGATTCCCCTTTTTGCAATTGGTGCGGAAAAAAACAACAGTCCCCTCCCCACGCGCCTAAAAGGCGGGGCAATGGGGAGGGAACTGTTTTTCGTAAGCCTTGTGGTACTTGGCGCGTGGAATACGTGGAAAAATATATCGTTGAAAACGGAAAAAAGAAACGTATTACGAGAACAAAATCTGGTTTCAAATCTAAAAAAGAAGCACTTGATTATCTTTCTAAAATTAGATTTACCCCCAAAGCCGAAACAAAGAAAATCAGTGAACTATATGAAATTGTCAAAGTTCGAGAACTCGACGAGTTAAGCAAAGACAAACAATCACATTACAAAACCGCATACAACCGCATAAACGAAATATCAAATATTAATATATCAGATCTATCTCTCGAAGATATACAAGCTTTAGTAGACAGTATCGATACGGGCTTTTATCCTAAGCGCGATGTAAAAAATCTTTTAAATAAAATATACGAATATGCATTAATTGAAGATTATTGTAAGAAAAACTTAGCGCAGTACATTAAGCTTCCTAAAAGCCAAAAAGCTGATAAAATTATTTTTAATAAAGATGATATAAAAAAGTTGTGGGATAGTTGGGATAACGGAGATGAGATGTCTGGCTATCTTTTAATTATGATTTATTCCGGGATAAGGACCGGAGAATTGAGAAATATACTTATTCAAAACATAGATATAGACAAACAGGTTATGTACGGAGGCATAAAAACCGAAAAGGGTAAAAAACGCCCTATCATTATCTTGGATGAAATAAAGCCCATCGTTGAATATTTTATGAAAACCAACGGTGAAAAATTATGCCAACTTAGTGAATACAAGTTTTATAAAGTTTGGAATGAGTTAAAAGCTAAAATAGGTCTAAGAGATGAATTAGATCCTAACTGTAGTCGGCATACATGCGCGACTGCTTTAGCTGAGGCTAATATTCCACCGGCAATAATAATGGATATTTTAGGTCATGAGAAATATGACACATCTTTAAATTATACCCACATAGACGTTCAGTCGTTGAAGAAAAACCTTGAAAAAGCAATGAATAATAAGGAGTAGTAATAGAGTAGGAATAACCCTAATTTTACCTTTATCAAAAGCAATTTAGCGATATATTTAACAATTAAAATCTAAATAAAAAAACCTCTACAAACGGCGCATTTACGCAATTTATAGAGGTTATGGCGGAGAAGGAGAGACTCGAACTCTCGCGGCAGTTTCCCACCCTACGCCCTTAGCAGGGGCTACAGATGCGTGTATTTACTGCGGTTTTTAAGCAATAAGTAGTAACGGAGTAGGAATGACTATTTAATATTTATTATACACAACAATTTTTAATCCAGCGGAATTTATTAAACATAAATTTACCTCTGGACATGATTCGACTTTTTTGCTATAATTTTAAAACAAGAAAGGAGGATATATGTTAATAGCAATCTGCGACGACGAGCAATTTTTTCTCGACTATTTTGAAAAGACGATCAAGGATTATTACTATTATGACCGTGGGATGACCTGTCAAATAATAAAGTATCTCAACGGACACGATCTAATGACAGACATAGAAACACAAAAATATAAAATAGACGTAGCCGTATTAGACATTGAGATGCCCGGATATTCGGGGATAGAATTAGTTAAGGACATCCGAAAAATTTGTCCGGATTTACCTGTGATGTTTTTAAGCAGTAATGAGACTTGCGGCGATGTAGCCGTCGAGTATGACCTATGCGCCTACATATATAAAAGCGCCGGAGAAACAAAACTATACAACGCCTTTGATTTTTTATTAGAGGAAGAAAAAATAGCAAAACAGACCTATGACACGAAAAATATAAGTATCCGAATTTCTGACATCGTATACATCGAAATGAAAAACCACGAGGCTTTATTTCACACAGAATCTGAGATTTACAACGACCGAAATACTTTAAGTAATCTACAGATAGATTCGCGTTTTGATAAGTTTGTTACTTTAAGCCGTAGCTTAATGGTAAATTATAGGTTTATTGCGGATTTAAAAGATGTTGTGTACCTGACAACAGGAGAAACGCTTAAGTACAGCCAATCAAAAAAGGAAAACATATTAAAAAAATGTATTTACTTAAGGGGGCAAAGGTTTAGATAATGTGGAGCTTGGTAGAACACTCAGCCAGTCTGGCTGAAGCAGTTATCATCACAGGCTTTACAACAATGGTATTGGGCTATAAAAGCCCCGGACATAAGTACTTAAAATATATAGTTTATACGCTTGTTTCTTTCATAAATATTGCTTTTTTAGCAAATTATTTGCCGGCAAAAGTTTCGGAAACGCTTCCGGGTATATCACAACTTATCATAAGTATGATATTTGCAGTACTTTTTTTGAAAGGAAATCTATTTTTCAAATTTTATATTATATTTATAAATAATTATATGATATTTCTTATAAACATTCCCGTTATGATGGCGTTTAATAGTTTTCTTGACGGTAACGGATTGCACGCTGCCGTTTACATACAAGGCGCGGTACGTATAGCTATTTTAGTTATAACAAAGCTGCTGTTTGCGCTTGCCTCATACGGCTTTTACAGATGGTATCGTAAAAATCTCCGTAACGCCGACTTTAGTTTCGGCTCTGCGGAGTGGATAGCTCTGCTTTTTATTTGCGCCGCCTCGTTTGCAATGGGGTTATATGTTTTTCAGCAAAACGTAAGCCGTTATAAGCCTTTAATCATGACGTTTGCTTCTCTTATCGCGTTAGTGATTAATGGACTTTCTCTGTACGGAATTTTTCGTTCTGCTCAAAATAAGCAAAAAGAAGAAGTGTTGAGGTTTTACCAAAACGAAAACAAGGTAATGAAGTCAAATTTGGAAAGTTATAGTAAAGCCGATTCCGAAGTCAGAAGAATGCGCCATGATTACGAAAATACGGTTTTAGCCACTATAAATTTGCTTGAGCACAATAAAAGCAGTACAGTTATAGAGCATTACTCTAAACTTTTAAACGACATAAAAAAGACTGACATTTTAGAAATTGGAGTAAAAAATATTTTTATTAAGGCAATTATACAACAAAAATATAGTCTCTGTAGCAATAAGGAAATAGAATTCGAGTGTAATTCTTCCGGTATCTTTAAAAACAGTGAGGATATAAAGGGTGTCGATATAATTGACATTTGTACCATAATTGCTAATCTTCTTGACAATGCTGTAGAAGCATATAACGATAAACTGGACAATTATGATATCGAAATAAATCTAGACAGCATAAATAACTCTTACAGAATTGAAATATCAAACCCCATAGAAAAATCAGTATTAGCATATAATAGTCGCCTTAAAACAAGCAAGACCGACGTCAAAAATCATGGGCTTGGTATCAAAAGCGTTAAAAGACGAGCTGAAAAGTATAACGGCAACGCTGAATTTACAGAGGAAAATAACCGTTTCGTAGCGCGAGTATGGCTTAGACCGGAAGAGTGATATACGGTGAATAAATCCACATATAATACCACCTTTCTTTTTTGAAAATATCTATATAAAACCTCTTGTAAAATCAAAAAAAATGTGGTATAATTAAATTGTTAGTTTTATATACTGCTGATACAATTTTTTTGATTGTACAAAGTGGTGATTGCTGAGTTCGTTATTGGACTCGGCTTTTTTTATATGCTATTGATGCAGCTTGAATTCCGTATTTATCTAAATTTTATCAGTACGAGTGTTATTATTTTTTCATTAACTATTGATTTTTTTGTAAATTTATAGTAATATTATAATAGATTATGTCACATTTTACCATATGAGGATTTTCAAATATGTTAATCGTAAAACAAGTTATAAAATGTTATTCTGAAAACACTGCAACATCCCCATTTTTTTGTGTACTTAGTAACGGTGATTATGCTATTCTCAAATATCCAAATAACCCAGAAGGTAATTTAATATTAATAAATGAATTTATTTCGTATAAATTAGCTGAAATATTAGGGCTTGATACACCTGGCTATGGAATTTGTGAGTTTACACCTGAATGTTCAATACCAAGTAATATTAATGTATCTGACAGTAATTATGGCTTATGTTTTTATTCTAAATTTATAAATAAGGCTGTGCCTTTTTCTCCTTCAAAAATATCATCAGTGGTAAATAAAGAACAATTTAATAAATTAATAATTTTTGATCATTTAATATATAATAAAGATAGACATGAAGGTAATATTCTAATCACTATATCAAAAGATATAAAAATGTTAGCAATTGATCATAGCCATGTTTTCAAAAATCAATCTATTTGGGATAAGAATACATTTATACAAGGAATGAAAAATTCTGATTACTTAGATACAGATATATTAGAATATAACGATTATACGTATAAATCTCTTTTTGAAATTATAAACTTTAACAATGAAAATACACATAGATTTACTCGTTTAATCAAATTAAAGTTGACTGAATCAATAATAAATGATATAATAAGTTCATTGCCATCATCTTGGATTAAATATGTGGATGAGTTGGATATTAAATATTTAATCAAATATTTAATATATAGAGTTGAACATATAGATGAAACTGTGAGCATGATTATAGAAGAAAGGAAGAGATTGAGATGAGTAAATGTCTGGAATACTCCGTACTAAGATATACCCCTATTTTAGTGGCTGGAGAACATGTAAACATAGGAGTCTTATTCTCATCTGATAATTTTCAAGAATTTCACAGTATAAAAAAATTTAGTAGAATTAAAAGTTTTGATGATGAATTAGATATAAACGCATTAAAATTTCTTATATCATCCATTAAAAATGATATACAGCTTTCACTATATAACGAGGATAAAAAATTCAACATTAATGATTTTACAAAATATTATATGAATGAGTTTCATTTTAGTAAACCCATTAAAATAGCTTTTACTGATTTAGCTAAAACCATAGATGATATTACTAAATTATATTTAAAATATGACTATGAAAAAAATAATAGATTATCTGAATTGGAACAAAAACAGTTGATAAAGAAAATCTTAGAATCTAGTCACAAATCATATAAACAAAATAAAAAAATAAAGGGAAACTTTGGAGATCAAATTACGTATGATATAATTTTTAATAATTATGGAATCAAGTTTTTTAACTTTAAAAATAAATCCATCAATCATATGATGAATGATATAAAAGCCTGGGCATGGAATTGCGAAAATACACCTAAAAACTTAAAAACTATAATTATATATTCTCAGGATTTTAATGGCAATGAGGAATATAATGCAAATGTAAAAACTTGTATAGATATATTAAAAAAGTCTTCCGATAATATATTCGATTTTGAAGCAGGATTATCATTAATTGAAAAATTTGTAAGTACGCAGGAATTTAGCAAAGAATAATATGGATAACATTGTTTTAAACTATATACTTTATACAATA
>ERZ860023.1025-NODE-1025-length-12891-cov-1.849174_pt1 | contig 12891 bp, 17 predicted proteins | sample MGYA00509983_ERZ860023 | MGnify/ENA primary metagenome ERZ860023 (study PRJEB30046, sample SAMN00715180) | human gut metagenome | study: EMG produced TPA metagenomics assembly of the A metagenome-wide association study of gut microbiota in type 2...
TGCCGATATGCAGCAGCGCCCTGAGCTGGTACTTGATATGATGGCGATACTTGACAAGGATCCCAACTACGATGCCGTGGCATGTTATCAGGAGGACAGACGCGAATCAAAAGTTCTCTCGGCTTTCAAAGATTGTTTTTATAAGATAATCAATAAAACTTCGGGATCGAGTTCAAAAGCGGTGCAAGCGATTTCAGACTTCTCAGACGTCGCGTTGTCGATGCCGTGCTCAGCATGAGCGAATATCATCGCTTCTCCAAGGGCATTTTCTCGTGGGTCGGATTCAACACATATTATATGCCCTATATCGTTGAAGACCGCGCAAACGGCACTTCAAAGTGGAATTTTGCGAAGCTCTTCAAATATGCAATGGACGGCATTATTGCTTTTACTACTACGCCGCTTAAAATTGCAACTTATATCGGCTTGACATCTTCTGCCGCGTCCATAATCTACATGATAGTTGTCATAATCCAGAAGCTGGCGTTTGATATCAAGGTTCCCGGTTACGCCACAACCGTTGTGCTTATACTCCTGCTCGGCGGTCTTCAGCTTTTCTGCACCGGCATGGTCGGCGAGTATCTTGCCAGAACATATATCGAGACGAAGCACAGACCGATATATATTGCAAGAGAAGTTCTTGACTACGAGGACAAATAAATCAAAAACATGACTGCGGCAGATATTTACCGCAGTCATGTTTTTTGCAATGCGTATTGTACGAGTTTTTTTGAAAAAACTATTGACAAATCCGCTTCTTTTGATATAATAGATACCGTTCCGAACGAACTTAATATTTGGGGGTATAGCTCAGCTGGGAGAGCGCTTGAATGGCATTCAAGAGGTCAGCGGTTCGATCCCGCTTATCTCCACCAGAATTTACTAAGCCGTTGGTTTGACCAACGGCTTTTTTTGCAGAGCATCTATTTTCTAGCCAAATTCTCTGTTACCGCAAAGCGAAATTGAAACCACATTGCAACCAACAAGCATTATTTTTACCACACACAAAAAAACAGCACCCACGCGAAAACCGCATGGGTGCTTGATTTTTTAATGGAGCTACTGACGGGATTTGAACCTGCGACCTACTGATTACGAATCAGTTGCTCTACCAGCTGAGCTACAGTAGCACATAAGCTATATTAAATTTCCATCTGCATTGCAGCTTCTTCAGCTGCCTTAGCTGCTGCCATCTCTGCCTTAGTACGGCGCTTTCTGACCTTCTTGGCACTGTTAATACCGGCCTTCTTGATGACCTTTGCTAATTCAGAAATAATATGCAGTTCATCTACGGAACAATCCTTAACCAAGTCAGCCAGCTCATTGCAGTAAATCTGCTCACTGTGATGAATGTTGTCACACAGCAACTCGTCCACAGAAACATCCAGTACATTAGCCAGATGAATAATTGTAGGCAGGCCAAGCTTAGTATTACCGGTTTCTATATTGCTGATATGCGGAGTTGACAGACCAGTTAGATTAGCTATATTTCCCTGAGTTAATCCTTTTCTGGCACGAGCGGCCTTTATCCTCAGTCCTATAGCCTTATAATCAATATCTAACTTCACAAACGTTCTCCCCTTCTACTTAATCACATACTAATAACATTACAATTATATATGATATCATCGTAAAAGGCAAGAGTCATTTATTTTTTTATAAAATTTTATTTTTTCAACACAGGCACTGTCAGACTGCCCTGCGGCATCAGTAAAACCTTATAATCTTTGCCGACATATTTTTCTGCCAGCTTCATAGCCGCATCTACATCATCCACAGATTCAAACAGCAATTTTTTGGCAAGCTCTTTATCCAAAGCGGAAACAAGTATAAAATGCGCCTTCTTCATCAGGCGGGTGATAGCAAAAGCCTTATGCGCACCGATGACAAAATTCTTTTCCAGCTCCGACTTAATAGCATCCGGAGAAGGATTTTCTTCCAACGCTTTTTCCAGCGCAGCACTGCCGCTGCCTTCCTCGCATTCGCCGAGGATAATGATTACGCCGCCGTCCTTAACTGCACACCAGGCATTATCCATCGTCTTTTGCAGCTGATAGATATTGATATCCTTAGGATAACCGCCGCAGCTGGCAATAACTACATCCGCAGGCTCGCTGATAGGTACACCGTAAACCTGCTCAACAAATTTGCAGGCCTCAAGATGTGCTTCATACCAGTCACCGGCAAAAATCTTCAGAAATTGCTTTTGCGCATCCAAAATAGAATGGAACAGGAACATCTTATGCTCCTTGGCAAAAAGACGCACGCCCTCTACCTGATCATCGTATACAGGATTGCCATGCAGCTTGCCTAATTTTGCCTCCGGACTCATCATCAGGCTATGGTTCTTGCGTACCGTTTCCATAGCAGCAACACCGGGCAGCACAGCCTTGCGTCCGCCGCCAAAGCCGCTGAAGAAATGATAAACAACGGTACCAGTCAAAATAACCAGGTCAGCATCGCAAACATGCTTATTGAGCCATACAGGAGTGCCATGCTCTGTTTCGCCGAAATACTCAAAGTCGTCCTGCACATGACAGTCACTGTTATACATTTTCAGACGTTTGGCAACATCCTCGCCGACCTGCTCCACCATTTCCTCGTGGCTCATGCAGCGATGTGTACCCAAAGCAAAGACAATATGCATATCCTCATCCTTAACGCCCAGTTTATTCATTTCGTTAACCAAAATGGGCATAAAGGAATGCGTGTTGGCAACACGGGTTGAATCGTTACAGATAAAGGCTATTTTCATTCCAGGCTGCACCAGCTCATCAATCGGCGCACTGGCGATAGGATGATACAAAGCATCCAGAACAGCTGCTTTTAAATTCTCCAACGGCATCATCTGCTTCATTTTCAGTTCGCCAAGAACATGCTCCTCTGGCAGAGAAAACTCCTTGTAGCCATGACCATATTTGTACTTATAATCAGTCATCTCCGTACCTCCTCTTGCTTAGCTTAAGCTATTTTACTTAATTCTATTCTATCATATCTGCTATGAAAAATGTTTATTTTTTTGGCAGTGAAAGTAATAAAACCGTAAAAATAATGCACGCCATACCGATATAATCAGCCATTGCCAATTTTGTGTTCAGCAGCAAAACTACGGAGATAATAGAAGCCAAAGGCTCGGCGCAGGAAATCAGACTCGCCTTGGTAGGACCGACGATTTTCAGGCCTGCCAGATAAAATGCATAGCTCGCAATAGTCGCACCCAACAGCAGATATGCAAAAGCCAAATAACCGCTCATATCCCAATGACCTGCGGGCGTAAAGGGATTACGCCAGATAATCAATGCCACGCCGCTGATAAGCTGGCCCCAGCCGATAAGCGTTGCCGCAGTATATTTTTTGAGCATTTGGCCCGGCTTAATGCTGTAATATGCATAGGAAAGCGCAGACAATACACCGATTGTCAATGCCACTGGCGAAATCGCCAGGCTATCCAGACTACCGTGCGTTGCGATAAGAAAGACACCGACAAGTGCGCCGACAATGCCTATCAGTTCACGTACGTCAGGAATTTTTCTTGACTTATAGCTCATCCACAGCATTACATAAATAGGTGCCATGTACTGCAAAACCGTCGCCGTCGCTGCATTGCACAAACCGATGGTGTAATAAAAACCCAGCTGCGCGCCCAAGATACCTAAAAACGAAAACTCAATAATATTCCAGGTATCTGCCTTAATAATAGCAAAGATATCCTGCTTCTGCACAAAGGCCGCAAAAAGCAGGAACATACAGCCTGCCAAAATCTGACGCGCCATGCAAAGCCAGATCATATCTGCCTGATGATATTGATACAAATACTGTCCTGCTACACCGCCCATGCCCCAGCAGGTTGCGGCACCTATAATTAAAAATATACCCTTAAGCATACCGATAACCTCTTTCATATATGATGATTATCAATAATATAACACCTGATAAGAATATTTACAAGACAAATAATTATACTTTAAAAAGACTACGTAAAAGAGCTGCCGCACCTGCGTGCGACAGCTCTTAAAAGCATTTTATAACGTTGCAATGAAGTAAGCAATGCTGCTTACCAGCACCGTTAAGGTAATCATCATCGGGTCAGCGATAGATGTACGGTAGTTTTCCGGGTTATAATGCGTGCGTTTACGGAACGGTTTGGCGTCGAGGAAATCCATAGGATTGCTCGTAAGGTCCATAAACTTTTCATACAGTACGCCCCAGGCACTGCCCAAGCCACCGCTGATTGCACACAGCAGCATGCTGATGCGGACGATGACAAAATCAATCGGCTTACGGTAGAACCAGTCTGTATCGAGGCTGAGCGCTGTATGAGGCTCCATACGCGGCAGGAACATCATAAACGGAACCATAGTTACGACAAGAATTTCCACGTAGCTCAGCATATGTGCTGCAGTGAACGGCTGGTAATCGGGATAACCGAACGGTAGATAACGATACAGCAGGTCCGGATATACACCGTACAGGAAGCAAAGCGCTGCGCCAAAGCCCATGCCGAGATACATATTCTTCGGCAGAGGATTTTTAATTTCTACATTCTTGTCGGCATCACGCAGGAAGATGAAATATCCCATCTTCAAAGTAATAGACAAGAAAGTACCTATGCTGGCAAGCTCCAGAAGTGTATATACCCAATCATAACCGGCAGCAGATGCGGCGGCAATCGTAATCGTTTTGCTGATGAAGCCGTTGAAGAACGGTACACCGGAAATGGAGAACGCTGCTACAAAGAAGCACACAGCCACAAACGGCATCTTTTTCGCCATACCGCTGAGCTGGTTAATCTTGCGGATACCGGTTGCATAGATAATAGCACCGGCACACATGAAAAGCAGGGATTTATACAGGATGTGCGAGAAGGCATGGGCAGCAGCACCGTTCAGTGCCATCGCCGTGCCAACGCCTACACCGGCAACCATGAAGCCTACCTGGCTGATAATATGGTAACCGAGCAAACGGCGCATATCGTTTTCCATAATCGCATAGCCTGCACCGTAAAGCGCCATGAAGCAGCCAAAACCCATCAGGAAATCTGTTCCGGCAAAGATACGGATCAAAGCGTAAACAGCAACCTTCGTCGTAAAGGAGCTTAAGAATACGCTGCCTGTAATCGTGCCTTCGGGATAAGCATCAACCAACCAGGCATTAACCGGCGGAATTGCCGCATTGACAGCAACACCGATTAAAATTGCCCAGAAAGCAAGGTCATGTGGAGCCTTAGACAGATTTGCAATCAGAGAATCACCGCTGCCAACCTTCAGGAAGATACCGAGCAGCAGCAGATTGCCGCCGAGCATGTGCACCAAAAGATAACGCAGGCCTGCGCGACGGGACTGAGGAGTATTGCGGCACCAGATCAAGAACAGAGAGGTTACGGCAAGTGCTTCCCAGAAGAAAATCAGCGTCAGCCAATCCTTAGCCAGTGTTACACCAAGAGCACAGCCGGCATAGGACATGGAGCAAAATGCTTCCATGCGGTTCTCGTTATGACAGGAATAAATGCCGCCGATGCAAGCCATCAGCGCAAAAATCATGCAGAATACATAGCTGAGCTTATCTACAAACATGTAACCCAAGTGATAGCCTGTACCAAAAAACTCAATGCTCAAATCTGTGCCAACCGGCATAGAAAGTGCAGCAAAGAGGGCAAAGAACGGACCTATAGCCAAAATAAACTTACGCAGCATTTTCGGCACAAGTACCGCAAGCACGCCCACGGCAATGAGGATCAGACCGGGATGAAGCAGATTACTCATCGTCCTCACCTCCCTTAGGATCATCATAGTAGGTTTCATCACGCTGCAGCAGCGGCGTCATGATAATTTTTGCCAGAATAATCAGCAGCCAGCAACCGAAAAAGCCGAAGAAAATATCATAGCCAAACGGCAGCGGCCACCACGCAGGACTGTGCAGATGTACACCGCAAAGCTCTCCGATTGCGGAAAGCACGAGTACGGCAGCAGCTATCATGTAAACATTTTTCTTGCTCATTACATCCAACCTCCGTTCCAGCCTGCGCAAATAGCGTTGGAGGCCATTGTTGCCAGCTCATAGAAGTGCGGATAAATATCCGGCACGATACCGAGGACAACAGCGATAATAGTTGTAACGCAGATAGGTATCAGCATCGAGTAGCTGATATCGCCATATTCACGGAACTCCTCCTGCGGATCCTTGCGGAAGTATGCCATCTGTACAACGGGCATCAGATAGCCGGCAGCCAGAAGCGCACTGGCAACCCAGACGAGAATGTACAAAGGCTTGCCTGCCTGCAAAGCGCCGAGTGCCAGATTCCATTTGCTGACAAAGCCAACGAGGAAAGGCGTACCGGCGATACCAAGAGAAGCAATCGTGAAGCAGGCCATAGTTACCGGCAGCTTCTTGCCTATGCCATACAGCTCACTGATATTGTTTCTGTGTGTACGCGCGATAATCAGACCGGCGCACATAAAGAGGGTAATCTTCATAACAGCATGAGCTACCAGATGCAGGTAAGCACCCTTGATGCTCAGCGGAGAAATAAGCGCAGCACCTAACACGATGTAGGAAAGCTGGCCGATAGTGGAGAACGCCAGACGACGTTTCAGGTGATCCTGACGCAGAGCGATAAGCGAAGAAATGATAATGCTTGCCGCAGCAGCCCACGCCAATACATCAACGACACCGATTTCCGCCAGCAGCTTCGGGCCAAAGACGAAGCCGATGATACGCAGTACGGCGAAAACACCGGTTTTAACAACGGCAACGGCATGCAGTAATGCAGATACCGGTGTCGGCGCAATCATTGCTGCCGGCAGCCAGCCATGCAGCGGCATAACCGCAGCCTTTACGGAACCTGCCAGAATCATCAGTACGAAGATAGCCTGCAGCACCCATCTCGGAGCCATGTCCGTAGTCAGGAAGCCGCCGGGAGTAAAGTCCATCGTACCGCTGATGCAGTAAACGGCGATAACGCCGGCCAGGAAAAGCTGACCGGAAATCAAGGTATAAATCAAATACTTACGGCTGGCCATCAAAGCTTCCTGGTTACGCTTATGCAGTACCAGCGGATAGCTTGCCAGAGTCAGCAGCTCGTAAAAGATGAAGAAGGTCAACAGGTTTTCGGCCATCGCAATGCCCATTACGGCACTCATGCAGATAGCAAAAGCAGCAAAGTAACCGGTCTGCTCGCTTTCGTTATTGCAGCGCATATAGCCGATGGAATAGAAGTTCATCGGTACCCACAGCATCGAAGCCAGCACCGCAAAAATCATGCCGGCCGGATCGGTACGCAGCGTCAGTCCCACGGTATCGGTAATTTGGCACAGCGTCCACTGATACTGATTGCCGTCGAGAACAGCGGGCAACATCGACAGGATGATACCGAATTTAAGTACGGAAGCGATAACGCTCCAGGTTTCACGCAGGTTAGGCCAACGTCTGCTGAACGCGATAAGTACAGCAGCTATAAAAGATACACCAACCGCCAGAAATGGTCTGCAATCTAAAATAGTCATCTCAGAAACACCTCCGGCAATCCTAACTTAACGACATCGGTAACGATGTCAACACTGTAGAAGCCAAGTACCAGAATCATGATACCGCCGACGAGAATCGGGATAACCATGGAAAGCGGCAAACCCAGCTTGCCCTTATGCGGATGTACCTCGGTCAGCGAAGCTTCACGCTGTATAAACATCTGCTCAATAATACGGAAGAAATAAATTGCATTCAGCAGAGAGCTGATAACAAGCACAGCGATGTAGAAGTACTGTGCACCGGTGTAGGCACCAAGCATAAGATACCATTTACTGAAGAAGCCACAGGTCGGAGGCAGGCCGATCATAGACAAAGAAGCCAGCAGCACGGTAATCGTGCTGATAGTCATCTTTTTGTTCATGCCGCCTAAGCGGTACAGATTGACCTCACCGAAGCGATACTCAATACCACCGATAACCAGGAAGAGGCTGCTCTTCATAAAAGCATGGTTGATAGCGTGCAGTACAGCGCCGATGAAGCCGTACATATTGCCCATTGCCAGACCGATAGCAATATAACCGATCTGTGCCACAGAGGAATATGCCAGCATACGGCGGAAGTCATACTGAGCCATCGCCATAATAGAACCGATAAGAATACCTGCTACACCGAGAATGCCTAAAACGTTGAGCGCACTCTGAACTACAGGGTTATCAACCTTAAAGATATAATATACAAAACGAATTAAAGCATATGCCGGAGCCTTACTCATGCAGCCTGCGATAAAGGCAGCAGCACCCGGATGCGCGAAGGTGTAGGCATCAGGCTGCCAGCCATGCAGCGGGAACAGTGCCATCTTGATACCGAAGCCGATGATAAAGCAGGCTACAGCAATCGCGAACAGCGGCGAATTCAGGTGCGGCACTACGCGTGCGGCAAGGTCAGCCATGTTCAGTGTACCGGTCATAGCGTACAGATAGCCTACGCCCAGCAGATATAACGAAGCACCGATGGTACCGATTAACAGGTAACGGAAGGCTGCCAGCATGGATTTCCTGCCGCCAAGGGCAATCAATCCGTAACCGGATAGTGACATAATCTCCAGATATACATAGAGGTTAAAAACGTCACCGGTAATAATCATACCGGAAAGACCAACCGTCAGCAGGCCGAACAATGTATAATAGCCGCCTACATGCAGCCAGTCCTCATCCTTGACGAACGGACGGCTGTAAAGCGAAACCATCAGAGAAATAAACGTCACCACTACTGCCAGAATACTGTTTAAGGGGTCGAGAGCAAATTCAATACCGATTGGCGGTTCCCAACCACCCATCCAGTAATGCCAGGTTTTGCCGCCTGATTCCAACACTCTTTGCAGTACAATGCAGGCATTGGCAAAGGCACCTGCGATAGAAGCCATAACAATCCAGGAGCCTAAATTTTTACTGATACGGGAAAATAACATACACAGCAACGATGCTGTCAGAGGTAAAAGTACAATTAGGACGGGAGCATGTTGTGTCATTTACTAGCCCTCCTCAATACCTCTACTTCTTCAACCGAGCCGTAGATTTCTTTAATACGCATGAGGAGTGCAATTGCTACACCTGTAGTACCAAGGCTTACAACGATTGCCGTCAGCATCAAGCCATGCGGCAGAGGGTTAATGTAAGCATTAGGATCTGTTGTCAGGCCGTTTTGGATAGGAATCATTGCGCCATCCTTCTGTGCAAAACACAGATAAAAATAGATTACGGCAACCTGCATAACGTTCATCGCCATCAGCTTCTTCATATAGTTTTTGCTGAGGACCATGCCATACACACCCAGGAAGAAAAGAATCATGACCAGGGAATAAATGCCTTTTGTTTTCAAAAACTCATTGAGCACTTCCATCTTCGTCACCCCTTTTCACGATTGCATCAAGCAGATTAATAATTGTCATCATTACGCAGATGGCAACACCGATTTCAATAAGGAAAATGCCCATAGCATGCATTTCATGCTGCGGCTCCATATGAATCGGCATATAATTGTAGTTCAGGAAAAAGTCTGCGCCGCCGAACAATGTCAACCAACCGGTAAAAGCATACAGGAAGGTGCCCACGCCGGCAAGGACAACAGAGGTTTTGCCTAAGACATTGAACTTTGTATCAAAGCCCAGGATAAGACGTGCAAGCAGCACGCCTACAGAAAGCAATGCGCCTGCCTGGAAGCCGCCGCCCGGAGAAAACTCACCCAGGCAGAGAACGTAAATGCCGTAGGTAATCGTGAACGGCACCAGCATTCTGAAGGCCACATTTAGGATAAGACCGCCAAATGGTTCTTTCATTTGATAATCTCTCCTTCCTCCGGATCCTCCGGCTCTTCCTCAGGTCTGCGTCCTACCGGATTGCTGGTCAGCACCAGCACAGTTGTCAGACCGGCGAGGAACATTACCGAGGTTTCCCACATAGTATCGAAGCCACGATAGTCGATGATGACGCCCGTTACGATATTGGGCGAGCCTGTATCCTCCGCACTACGGGAGATATAGGTCGGAGTAACATGCTGGTTAGGCGCAGTGTTTGCGTCACCAATTTCGGGCAGGTAGGTTACGACAGAGCAAAACATGCCTGTCATAATCGCCAGGATAACAGCAACTAATCCACGCATTATTTACACCACCTATCAATTTTTTTCAACGAAGCTACGAAGAAGATGGTAGAAATCGTACCGATAACAGCCTCCGTAAAGGCTACGTCGGGGGAGCCCATCATCAGATACAGCAGCACAGCACAGAAGCTGAACGCACTGTAGATAATCGCAGCACTTAAAATATCCTTGCAGAAAATAACTGCACAGGTAATGAGAATAAGGAAGACAAGTAAAAGAGCTTCAATAGTATAAATCTCCATTTTATTTATCTCCTTTCTTCTTATGATATTTATGTACCTGATTACGATTTGTTTTTGCAGGCTTCTTGCGGATATGACCGACAGGCTCGTCAGCACTGTGGTCAGCCTTTTCCAGACCGACAAGCTTTTTGGCGCCCTTGCTTTGCAGTGTCCAGATAGGATGTCCGGTTTTATAGGCTGCCTTACTCAAAATAGGCGAGCCGATCGGATTCGCCATAAAAACAAGTAAAAATACAAAAGCCATCTTTGCCGCTGTCAGTGTAGGTCCTTCATAAATCATCAGACCGATAAAGGAAAGCGTACAGCCAAGAGTTTCACTGTTACCGGAGGCATGGATTCTGGAATAGAAGTCCGGCAGGCGCAGCATACCGATAGCCGAGCCGACGAAAAATACCAGGCCGCTTAACAGGAACAGCGCAGCGATAACTTCGCGCAGGGAGGTAAAACCGAATTGTTCAATCATATCCTTTTACCTCCTATAAATTTAGCTACAATCAACGAGCCGATAAAGCCTAAAATTGCATAAGAAATCGCTATATCAACATACATATCCGGACGTTTGTCAATATAGCCGAAAAGCACCAATAATAGAATTGTATCGGCACCGATAACGCCCAAGGCGTTCATTCTGTCAAAAATTGTCGGTCCGTTAAACAAGCGCTGCAGCATTGTGCCGATGATCAGAAGAATGGCTACCATCATAATATAAAATATAATCTGCATAATCATTCCTCACTCTCTACTACTGCAAAATCAAATTTTTCGCCGTATAAATCAGCAACCTTTTTCTGCATGCCGCCGTCGAGCACACCTGCAGCCGCACCAACAGTCAGTGCATGAATCTCATACACACCGTCGTCGGTAACATTCATTGTTACTGTACCCGGTGTCAGCGTAATTGAGTTCGCCAAAATAACAGATGCCATAGGATATCGGCCCTGAAGCGGAAGCGGACAACCTTAGGATCAATGTTCAGCTCCTGACCTGTAGTTGCCAGCAGCACATCAATATTGGCGAGCACCAGCTGCCACATCAGCCAGAAAAAGTACATAATCATTTTCGGAATTGAAAAACCGAAAACATAATACTTTTTACTGCCATCCTTATTCGGTACCAGCAGAAGCGGGTATGTAACCCAAGTCGTCACTACAGCTGTGAGGATACCGTATACGACAAATTTTGTTTCTGTTCTGCCTGACAAAACCATCCAGAATGCAAACAGCACCAGAGCAAGACATGTCATATGCACCATAGGCGAGCCTACAATTTTTTTATCGTTCAATACTCCCTGCTTTTCCACAGCTACCACCTTTCTTTATATTATTTTTGAATATAATAGCATTTGCGTAACCAGTCATCCGTCAATACAGATGACATAGCTGCGAAAATATAAATACCGCTTTCACAGTATCATGAAACCGGCATTTAGTAACATAAACACCTATTAGGCAGCTCTCATAGCAAGCCACTAAAAAAGCAATCCTTTTCTCGCTCTTAATTACTATAAATTAGACATTAAAAAGAAAATTCCTGCTTCTTTTTTGAAAGGAATAAAAGTTATGCAATCAATTCTTCTTTAAATCGATTAAAGAAAAATCGCAATCGTCTACAGGCAACATTCTGCCGGCCAAGCGCTCAACTCTTGCCAGATCAGCCGTGCAGCAAACCTGCAGATGTCCCTTGCCTTCCGTACGCAGCAGTCCTTCCTCCTTAAGTGCCGCTATAGCGTCGGCACTGGTAGCAGCCGCCGGGTCAAGCACCTTTACCTTCGGTCCTAAATCTGCTTCTATTTGTTCTTTGATAAAAGGATAATGCGTGCAGGATAAAATTACTGCCTCAACGCCCGCTTTTTTCAGTGGCTCGGTATATTCGGCGATAGCCTGCTGCAGCTCCGGACTGTCAAACTGCTCTCCCTCAATCAACGGTACAAACTTCGGGCAAGCAACCGGATAAACCTGTGCCTGCGCATCAGCAGCAAGAATAGCTTTTTTATGCAAACCGCTGGAAATAGTAAACTGCGTTGCCAGCACACCGATTTTTTTATTCGGACTAGCCGCCAGCAGCTGCTGCGCCCCCTTGGACATACCGACAACCCTGAACGGATGCGTCCCCCGCAGACTGTCTACACCAAGCATCGTCAGCGTATTGCAGGCTATAACTACCTGCTTAACGTTTTTGGCTGTCAGCCAATCGATTATTTCACCTACAAAGCCACGGATTTCTTGTTCACTGCGTGTGCCGTAAGGCGTACGTGCAGTATCACCCACATAAATAAAATCCTCGTGCGGCAGCATCTGATGCAGGCATTTCAAAACAGACAGACCGCCGACTCCCGAATCAAGTACGCCGATTGGCTGCATTTTATCCATAAAAATACCCTCCCGTATTTTTTATACTTTAATACATTAATTATATCACTTATATACGTTTGCGTATATGAAAAAACAGGCAAAGAAAACTTTCTTTACCTGTTTTACTGCTATATATTATTTATCCGGCTGTCAGACCGCCGTCGACAGTTACGATT
>ERZ860023.1026-NODE-1026-length-12882-cov-1.351758_pt1 | contig 12882 bp, 14 predicted proteins | sample MGYA00509983_ERZ860023 | MGnify/ENA primary metagenome ERZ860023 (study PRJEB30046, sample SAMN00715180) | human gut metagenome | study: EMG produced TPA metagenomics assembly of the A metagenome-wide association study of gut microbiota in type 2...
TTGTTCTACTACTTCTTTTTTATCTTTTTTAGATTCTTTTTTGGTTCTTCATCTTCATCATCATATTTTGATCTTTTAATTCTTTTATTACAACATATATTTCGTAAATAAATAATATTAATATTGGGAATATTATCATAAATAAGAAACCAAATCTTGATTCTAATATTCCTAGTATAGTGCCTAACTTACTATATGTTTTACTTGTTCTAGCGGTACCTATTACATATTCACTAGATACTGCATGATCACCATCTACAACAAATGTTGATTCTTCTTTGGTTATTGTTTCTTTTTCTAATACTGTTCCTAAGTTAACTGATACTGTTTGTTTATAATTGTCATAGAAGAATATTTTATCTCCTACTTTTATATCTTTATTAGCATCTTTATTTACTATTACTAAATCACCTTTTTGAAAATCTGGTTTTAATTCTTCATCTCTTACTATTATAAGGATTTATTATTTAATTCTGTTATATTATACTTATTATAATTTAATAAAAATACTGTTAGTGTTATTGCTACTCTAAATATACTCCTACTAAAACTATTCCTAATCCTTTTAAAACTTTCTTCATACTATCACCATCTTAAGTATAGCATATAACTTTTTCTTATGCAAGTTATTAATTATATACTTTTTAATAAAATTACTATTTTTATTATATTTTTCATGAAAATCCAAGGTATTTTCATGTTCTTCCTAGCCTATAGTCTAGGAAGAAATAACAATAAGATATTATATTTGAGGTGTAGACTTTCTAACTAAGAATATTATAAATAAAAAGAAGATAACTAGTATCTTAACTATATATTTGGAAATATTTTTAATAAAAGAAGTATTCACTCTAGAATATTATAGATATGGTTGATATTTATTTTAAAACTTAGAATAAGGTTTAAAATAACCCTCTAAGATTATAGCTTAGAGGGTATACAAATATTTATTTTAATATTTTAGTTTTACCTTTTCTTGGTACTATTATATTACCATTTATTTCATAAATATTATTATCAAAAATATCTTCTTTCTCTAGTTTTACAAAGTCTACTTTTTTATTTACTTCAGTAAGAGGTATTTCTTTAGTAATAACATAATATTTAGGAATATAATGTTCTTTTAATTTAGTATATATTAATTTATTTAATTCATTAATAGTAGTTTCTTTTTCATCTTCATTATTAAAGATAATATGACATACTGGTATTTCTCTTTCAATAGAATCTTCTTTTTTTACTACACAGCAATCAAAAACATTATGATGAGTTTTAATTATTTCTTCAATAGCAGTTAACCATACTTTATCACCACTTCTAGTAATCATTCTCTTAGCTCTACCACAGTGATATATTCTGCCTTCTTTATCCATATAACCATAATCACTAGTATGAAGCCATACTTTACCATCTTTATGTTTCATTAATACTTTATCTGTTTCTTCTTTATCTTCAAAGTAACCTTTCATAACAGTAGGACCACTTATACATATTTCTCCTATTTTACCTTCTCCAAATGGTATTTCGTTATTATTTTCATCAAACATACTAACATTAACATTAATAAATGGTATTCCTATACTACCTAAAGCATAAGCTATTTCTTTGGAATAAGTAGCTGCCGTGTTGACTCACTCTCTCCATATCCTTGTTTTAATGTTGCACTACCACCATGATTTCTTATATATTCGTTAGCGGACTCTTCTTCTACTACGGTAAGTTTATCTCCTCCAGATATTGGGCTTGTCATAAATGATGTATCTTTTATAATATTACTATCGACCATTTCTTTAAATAGGATTGGTCCTGATAAGAAAATATTTGGTTTATATTTATCTAATAATAATGGATATTCCTGAGGTGTAAAGAATGGTATTAATTCTACTGATACTCCGCAACATAATAAACAATATGTAGCATTGTAGTAGTAGGCTACTGATGGTGGTAAGATACTCATTGAAGTTTTACCTACATCAAAACCTAAATCTCCTAATTTAAAACCATAAGCACTGCTATTTAGATTAATGTTTGATAGAGGTACTCCTTTAGCATTACCAGTAGTTCCTCCAGTATATACTATTACTGATGTATCACTACCTATACCCATAGGTTTATTAAGTAGTTTACCTCCTCTAGTATATTTCTTCCAGTCTTTAAATGACATAAATCTTTTATCTATCTTATATGAATCAGACTCTCTTTCTTGTTTCTTCATATTAGTTAGAATATTTTCTAATTCTTTATATAATAATTTTGGATTATTACTGTGTACTTTACCTTTAGCATTTTCTACTAACATATTTAATTTTTGAATACCAGATAATTCTTCAAATAATGACATACAAATAATACTATCTAAAGTATCTACTTCTTCTATACCTTTACTTACTTTTTCAGTTATTAGTGGTACATCTGTTATAAAGAAATACTTAGATTTTGTCTTTACTAGAATATCTTTAATTCTATCTTCTGCTTCATCAAATTTTATTAGATTAGCTGTAGCTCCTAGTTTTGATAAAGCAAACCACATAAAGATTATATCTGGATTATTAAGCATCATAAATGATACTATATCTCCTCTTTTTATATTCATTTTATTAAATCTCTTGATATATTCTTCTACTTTACTTATTAAATCTTCTCTTGTATATGCTTTACCACAATATGATAAAAGTTTTATATTACCATAACTTTCTGTTACTTTTAAGAAATAATCATAAGCATTCATATTTGTATCTAAGTAAGCTTTCTTTTCATCTGAATAGGTATTAATATCGACATTATAATACTTAAGCCATGGTTTTACATTAGATGCTAATGTTCCTTCGACCCCTCTTTCTTTATCAAGAACAAAATTTTCTCCATTAAATCTTTCCTTATTTATATTTATTTTCATTTAAATCCCCTCCAAAAACAATATTATTATATCATAAATTGTTAAATAGTCAAATTATTCATTGATATAAGAGTTTATTTTATGGTACAATATATTAAAGAGGTGACATAAATTGGGTAAGACTATTACTAAAGTTATAAGAGTAGATAATGATACTAAGAAATTAATGAATGAATTTTATAAAGATATGAAAAGAGATAAAACTCCTCCATATGCTGTATTTCAAGCTGATACTGGTGATACAATAGTTACTTTATATGAGTCTGGTAAGGCTATGTTCCAAGGGGTATCTGCGGATATTGAAGCTGGTATGTGGGAAAGTATTAGAAAAGATAAAGATAATATTGATTATTTTATGGATACTAAAGATACTAAAATTAAAAAAGAAGAGCAAGTAGAGATTCCTAGTGATATTGCTTCAGTTGGTTCTGATGAAGTTGGTACTGGTGACTACTACGGTCCTATTGTAGTTACTGCTTCTTTTGTTAGTAAAGATAATATTCCTTTCTTAACTGAACTTGGTGTTAGGGATTCTAAGAAATTATCTGATGAACAAATTCTTAAGATAGTACCTAAGATTATTAAAAAAATACCATATAAAACGATTATGTTATCTAATAAAGAATATAATGATAATTATGGTAAAGATATGAATATGAATAAGATTAAGGCTGTACTACATAATAAGGTATTAACTGAAATGGTTAAAGATAATGATTATGATTATATTGTTGTAGATCAATTTGAACCTGAAAAGAGTTATTATAATCATTTATCTGATGTACCTAATCCTTTAAAGGGTATTACTTTTATTACTAAGGCTGAAGATAAATGTCTTTCAGTAGCAGTATCTTCTCTTATAAGTAGATATATTTTTATTAAAGAAATGGATAAACTAGGAGATAAATATGGTATCTTTTTACCTAAAGGGGCTAACTATTATGTTGAAGATGTTGGTATTAAATTAGTTAATAAATATGGTGAAAAGATATTACATGATATTGCTAAATTAAACTTTAGTAATACTGATAGAATATTAAAAGAAGTAAGAAAATAATTTCTTGCTTTTTTATTTCTAGTAAAGCCTATATTAGTCTTTACTAGTCATTTGAAGCCTTAGTGGTCTTCGAATGAATATCAGCCATATCTATTATATTTGGGGTGAACACCTTTTTTAACTTGAAGTCGAAATTTTCGACCTCAAAATTATTATTTCTATATTATAATATTCTTGCATATATTTCTTTTTAAAATACCTGCTAACACAGTAATACCATACTCAGTAAATACATAAGGCGGATATTTTCTATGTTCCCACGTCCATTCTTTAAGGTGCCAAAATGGCACCTTAAAGAATGGCCGCGGAGAACACCGAAAATATTTACCATATGTATTTACAGAATATGGTATTGTTATGCTTGCTGGTATTTTAAAAAGTGATGTTGCAATAAAAATGAGTCTTAGAATAGTAGACATATTCATAACAATGAAAAATTATATTAACACCTCGTTAATAGAACAGAAGTATTTTAATGAACTAACTATAAAAAATACAGAAGATATAAAATTATTACAAGAATCTTTTGATAAGTTAAATACAAAAAAAAGTAATAATCATATTTTTTATGAAGGACAGATATATGATGCATATTCATTACTTATAGATATATTATCTAAAGCAAAGAAAGAAATAATTATAATAGATAATTATGCTGGTAAAAAATTATTTGATATTATTAGAAATATTAATGTTAAAGTAAAAATATATACAGAAAATATAGATAATATTTCTAAAGAAAAGTATGAAAAACAATATAGTAATATAGAAATAATAAATACTAATATATTTCATGATAGGTTTATTATAATAGATAATAAAGTATTATATCATTCTGGTGCTTCATTTAAAGATTTAGGTAAGAAGTGTTTTGCTATTACTAAGATAGTAGAGGATAGTATATTAGAAGAATTATTAGATAAACTAAAAAAATGCTATGAGGAAGACTAACGTAGGTTACGAGATACCACGGAACACTATAGGCTGAAGTGGCATATAAAAAATAAATGTAACAAAAAGAGGTTGACATACATAAAATAATATGATATAGTTAGGTTGAATTTAAAGAGAGAGGAGTGAAAATCATGAAGATGAGAACTTTAAGTTTAAATATTTTTAATAGTGATAGAGTAGTTTTAAAGAAAAGTGGGATTCTTTTATGTTTTTCACATACTTTGTAATAAGTAAAAATAATTAATTATATTAAATTGGAACTACTTTATAATTAGGTAGTTCTTTTATTTGGAGGTGTAAAGATGAAGAGTTTGAAAGAATTTAGGCCTCTACTTAAGTTATTAAAGAAGATTTAAATAAATTAATATTTGCTAGTATAATTATATTTATGTCTGGTATATGTGAAGTATTTACTGGATATTTAAATGGTAAAGTAGTAGAAGAGATAACTATGTTAGATATTAGGAATGCTTTAATATTTTTAGGGATATATTTTGTATTAGAAATAACAATGGATGGAGTAGTATTACATTATGCTAATTCTATATTATATAAAGAAGAGAGTAAGTTAACTAGAAAACTAGGCTTTTATACCTATAAGAAAGCATTATGTTTGCCTCCTGTTGCTTATGAAAAGATGTCATCAGGAGAAATAATGAATAGAATAACAAGTGATGCTGATACTTTAAGCTTTGCTTTTGGTAGATTACTTAATATGATATCATCACTAGTGGCATCAATAATTGTTATAGTTTATGTATTTATTAATTCTTGGATAATAGGATTAGAGATAGTAGGTATTGTATCGATATTATTCTTAATATTAAAGAAATATAATCCATTACTTAAAGATATACATAAAGAGAGAAGAAAAGAGCAAGATAAGTTTACTTCTTTAACTACGGAGTCTATTAGAGGTATAAGAGAAATTAAAACATTAGGTATTAAAAATAATTTAATTAGTGATATGACTATATTATTAAGGATATATATAATAAATCTAGTAAAGAGATTGATATTCAGAAGAGTTTTAATATAAAGACTAGATTATTAAAGTCTATATTAGAATGCTCAGTATTTGCTACTTGTGTTATATTATTATATTATAAAATGATTAGTTTAACTTTCTTTATTGCTATGACTTATTATGTATATAGGTTTACTTGGTTAATAGAGAATATTAATGACTTAACTCAGACATATCAGAAGGTTAGTGTATCTATATCAAGAGTAAATGATATATTAAAGAATAGATTATATAAAGATGAAGAGTTTGGTAATAAGAAGTTAGTTAATGTTAAAGGGGTAATTGAATTTAAAGATGTTAATTTTAATTATCCTGATGAGGGTAATATATTAAATAATTTTAGTTTAAAGATTGAACCTAATAAGAAGATTGCTGTAGTAGGAGCTTCTGGTCAGGGTAAGAGTACTTTATTTAATTTAATTACTAGAATATTTGATACTACTAGTGGGGAGATATTGTTAGATGGTATTAATATTAAAGACTTAAGTGAAGATGAATTAAGGAAACATATATCAATAATTAGACAGGAACCTTTTGTTTTTAATAGAACTATTAAAGAAAATTTTAAATTAATTAATAAGAATATATCTCTTAAAAAGATAAGAGAATATTCTAAGATGGCTTACTTAGATGATTATATTATGTCTTTACCTAAAGGGTATGATACTGTATTAGGAGAGTCTGGTATTAATTTATCTGGTGGTCAAAAACAAAGACTATCTATTGCTAGAACTTTATCTAAGGGTAGTGAAGTGATTTTATTTGATGAAGCGACTTCAGCTTTAGATAATAATTCTCAAGATTATATTAAGAAGACTATTGATAATTTAGTTAATGATCATACTATTGTAATAGTGGCTCATAGATTATCTACGATTATGGATGCTGATATTATTCATGTTGTTGATGGTGGTAAGGTAATAGCTACTGGTAACCATAAAGAATTATTAAATAGTTGTAAGATATATAGAAATCTTTATGAAACTGAATCTTTAAATTCATAATAGCCTATGAAGCCTTAAGTTAATCTTAAGTCTTCATTAGGTATCATAGAGCCTGTAGTCTCTATGATAAAATATATTTAAATATAAAAAGGAGAAAAAATGAAAAATATAGAATTAATAATACCAAAATTAGAAGAATATTCCTATGAGCAAAAACTAGAAAGTGAACCAAAAACAATGAATTATAATGCCGGCTACAAAGTTATGTATAATGGTTATCATTATGATACAGGGTGCATTGACTTCCCTAAAGAAAAATGGCAAGAAGTTCAAAATAGAAGAATCAAAGAAAATAGATATTTCGCATATATCAAAGACAAAGACCTAAATAAATATGTTGGATATGTAAATTACCAATATGATAAAGATGAGGATATATATGCTTGTGGTATTTTAATAGAAGATAAATATAGAGGTAAAGGATATTCAAAACCAGCCCTTAAGCTACTAATAAAAGAAGCAAATAAAAATAATATAAAATACTTATATGATACTTTTGAAAAAAGTAGAGAAAAAGCATTGAAACTATTCTTAGATGTAGGATTTGAAATATATGAAAAAACTACAGCCAATAAATTTAATAAAGAAGTAGAAGGCGTAATTATAAGAATTGATACCAATAAAATAACCAATAACACAGATTAATTAGAAGTTTTTTCAGCATAAACAATTGACTTTTTACATAAAATATAGTATATTATTATTGCATTCGAAGGAATGTCTTAGTGATAAATGTTAATCGCTTCTAGGTGGTGCGAGCAATAAATGATCCTAGTCGTGAAATGTTAATCGCTTCCGAGTGGTGCGAGCAATAAATGATCTCGGTTGTAAATGTAAGAAAACTTCTATCTAAAGGTAGAGTTTTCTTTTCTTTTATGATAATATAGTACTAAGGAGTTGATTCACATGAAAGTTCAGACTGGTTATTTATATCATATTAAAGATGAATTCTTTGATCAAATTAATAAAAAAGGATTAATGATAAATCATGAAAATGGTCATTCTAGACCATCATATTTAGCAATTAAAGATAAAGAAATTTTATGGTTTATACCATTAAGTACAAAGGTAGATAAGTACAGAACTATTATTGCTAAAAAAGAAAAAAAGTATGGTTCTTGTAAAACAATATTGATCAAAAGAATTGCTGGTAGAGAACAGGCTATATTAATTCAGAATGCCTTTCCTACATTAGAAAAATATATTCAAAGTAGACATACTGTTGATGGTAAGGTAGTTAAAATTGCTTCTGCTGTCGAAGAGAAATCATTGATGATTTTGAGTATATGCTTTCTTTAAAAGCAAGTGGATTAGATTTATTTTTTACAGATATTGATTTTATTAAAAATTTGATGCTTGATGAATTAAAAGTTTTAAATTAACTAAAGAAGACTATTGATTCTTGAAGTGAATTTTTTCACCTCAAGGAATAATACAATATATTAAATAATTTACAAAAGTGTAATAAATGATTGACAAAACATAAAATAAATTATATAGTTATAACAAGTGAGGAGATATATAGAGCTATCTCGGGGTAAAGCCTACACGTATTTTATAATTAATAAAATCCGGAGTCACTATTCTTATATGGAATAGTTGCCTTCGGTTTTTTCTATATATGATATTAATAAAAGAAAGGAAGTAGATAAAATGATTAAGTTTAGTGAAGAAGATGGCTTTATTAAAGCACATGGTTTTAAACATAGAGAAGGACAAGATAAAAATATTAAGTTACCTAGTGTTGCAGTAGGAGTATTTTCTAGACATTTATTTGATGATGTTATAGAAAAGTATAGTGCACTTGAAGTTGGATATTTTTCTTGTGCTAATATGGAAAGAAATATCTATATAATAAAATATAAAGATATAGAAATAGTTTTCTTTATGGCTGGTGTAAGTGGACCTTGGATTGCTGGGGATATTGAGGAGTTATATTCTGCTGGTGTTCAAAAAGTTATTATTTTTGGTAATTGCGGAGTACTTGATTCTAAAATAGAAGATTGTAGTATTATAATTCCTACTAAAGGATTTAGAGATGAGGGAACCAGTTATCATTATGTTTCACCTAGTGAAACAATAGAAATTAATCCTGATTAAAAGAAGATTTTATTAAGATATTAAATGAATATAATTTTGATTATACTGAAGGTTATACTTGGACTATTGATGCCTTTTATAGAGAGACAAAAGATAAAATAAAATACTTTAAAGATAATGGAGCAGTCTGTGTAGAAATGGAAGGTACAGTAATTGCTTCGGTTTGTCAAAGATTAAATATGAAATATTTTACTTTTTATTATGCAGGTGATAATTTAGATAGTACTGTATGGGACAAAAGAAGTATAGAAGGTCCTACTAATATTGATAAAAAGAAAGAGGTATTATTAATTGCTCTAGAATTAGCAGTAGTTTTAAATAACTATGAATAATAAAAGAAAGGAAGTAGATAAAATGGATAAGTTTATATTACCAGAATATGATAATAGTATTGTTAGTTTAGCATCTAGTATTAGGAGATATTTTGAACTTGATGTTTATCATAATACTTTAAGTGATATTGACAAAATATTAGAAGAATATAAACTAAAAAATGTTGTAGTTATATTATTTGATGGAATGGGCTCAAGATTAATAAAAAAAATATTAGGAGAAAATAGTTTTCTTTATAGAAATATGTTAAAAGAAATATCTTCAGTAGTACCAGCGACTACAACTGCTTCAACAACATCAATGCTTACTGGTCTTACACCAGTAGAACATGGTTGGCTTGCTTGGGATTTATATTTTAAAAAAGAGGATAAAATAGTAACAATGTTTACTAATAAGATTAAAGATACTGATATAGATGCTGATAGTGTATCACTAGCTAGAAAATATTTTCCATATAAAGATATTTGTGAATTAATAAATGAAGATGGAAAGCATTATGCTAAATTAATTGCTTCGTTTAATGAAAATAAATATGAAGATATCGATGATATGATAAATAAAATTAAAAGTAGTTTAAATGTTAAAGATAAAAATTATATTTATGTATATAATCCTGAACCAGATACTACTATGCATATTACTGGTACCGACAGTAAAGAGACTAGAGATATTTTGAATTGATTAATAAAAAAGTAGAAGAATTATATAATACTATATCTGATGATACATTAATTATTGTAGTAGCAGACCATGGTCATATTAATTGTGATACTATTATATTAGAAGATTATAAAGATATATTTGATACTCTTGCTGGAGATACGTCTTTTGAAGGAAGACTATGTAGTTTTAAAATAAAAGATGATAGAGAGGAAGAATTTGTTTATCTATTTAATAAATACTTTAGTGATTATTTTGTATTAATGACTAAAGAAGAACTTATAAATAGTAAGCTATTAGGTAATGGTACTGAACATAAATACTTTAGAGATTCACTAGGAGATTATTTTGCTTTAGCCTATAGTAATAAATATTTTAAATATAGAAATGTAGGTCATATTCATAAATCTACTCATGCTGGTTTAACTGAAGTTGAGATGAAGATACCTTTAATAATTTTAAATAAGTGTAAAGTTAAGAGAAAGTAGGTGATGTTATGATAATATTGTTTAGTGGTTGTGATAAAATAAAAGGGTTTAATACTAGAATAAAGGAAGTTATAAATAAAGAATTAGATAGATATAATAGGATGGCTGTTATATGCGCTAGTGATGATTATAGTAAGAATGATACTTTAATAGATGGTACTAGTGATATAATGGGTATAAGAAATATGTTTAATAGTATTAAAGAATTTTATTTAATAGACAGAAGGACTTCTGTTGACGATATGATAAATATAATAAAGAAAGTAGATATTATATATTTATTTGGTGTTAATCCTTTAATACAATTAGATATAATAAAAAGAATAGATTATAAAAAATTATTTAAAGATAAAGTATTACTTGGAATATCTGCGGGTAGTATGAATTTAGGTAAGATAGGGTATTATTCTAAAGATGATGATTATGATAAGACATTCTTTTATGAAGGATTAGGTTTTACTGATATAACTATTGATCCTCATTTTGATATTAATAATAGAAAGCAAGTAAATGAAATAATTGATAGTTCTTATAAATATAAAATAATAGGTTTACCTAATGATTCATGCATAGTAATAAAAGATAATGAAATATATTATATTAATAATTATTTTGTAGTAGAAGATTGTAGAATTGAAGAAAGAAAAGGAGATGATTTATATGAAGAATATAGGAACAGTAGAATTAGAATCTAATAGACTTTTATTTAGAAAGGCAAGTACTAGTGATTCTAATGCTATGTTTAATAATTGGGCTAATGATAAAGAAGTAACTAAGTATTTAAGATGGGATGCTTATGAAAAAGAAGAAGATACGATAAAATTTCTTAATTATTTAGAAAATAGTTATAAGGAAGATAATTTTTATAACTGGATGGTAATACCTAAAGAGGAAGGAGTCCCTATTGGAACAATTGGAGCAGTAGATATTGATGTCAATAATAATACAGTAGAAATAGGACACTGCTACGGAAGAAACTTTTGGAATAAAGGATATGGTACTGAGGCTTTAACTAGAATAATAAAGTTCTTTTTCGAAGAAGTAGGGGTGGAAACTATATATGCTTATTATGTAGAAGGAAATTCTGTTAGCGGAAAAGTATTAGAAAAAGTAGGAATGAAGTATGAAGGTATTCTAGAAAAAGAGTATATGATAAAGTTACTAAAAAGCAAGTAGATTTAATTAGTTATTCTATTACTCGTGATGATTATTTTAAATAAACTATATTTACTTTGATAATATATCATGATAAAATGATATTATCAAAGGAGATAGTTATGAATATTAAAGAAGAATTAATAAGAAGATATAGTTATTTATATGAGAATAAAGAATTAATACTTGCTATGTGTATTAATATAGTAGAAGTTAAACCAAACGAAAGAAAACAAGAATTAGAGAAGTTAAAAAGAGAATATAAAAAGTTATCTGCTGATAAAATGATTATTAATAATGTAGAGACTACTATTAAGAATGTTGATGGAAGTACTTATGAATATTATTTATTTAAAGATGTTAGTTCTGAAATAGTAGATTTATATGAAGACTTTTTACTAGGAAATTTACCTCTAGAAGAAACAGGATTATATAAACATATTGAAGGAGTAAAAAATAGTCCAGTTTATTTAGAAGGATTTAACAATATGATAAATGCTTTAGAAGAGAAGAGAAAAAAGAATATGCATTAAAAAATATACCAACATTTACTGTATGGAAAATATTATCTTATGTAAGAAGAAAGAATATTAATAATAAATTAGCCTTAGAGATATTAGATAAATATTATAACTTAGATAGATATATGCTTACTAGATATAATTTTCAAAGTGGATATTATCTTATGAGTGAAGAATTAAATGATGATTATAAATTACCAGATACTGATATAAATACAGGTATTATTATGTTTAAATATCCTGGAAATAAATATGAAGAGGAAGATAATTATTATGCTGAAGAAAGTTTATATGATTTACCACAAGAAGATTATGCTACTTCGATATTTATGTTATCAGCAAAAAATATTCCTATATTAGATATAGAAGATAAAGAAAGTTTATATAAAAAATACAATTATAATAAAGAGAAAGTGTTAAAAAGAGAGGATATCATGAAAATTAATTATATGTTTAGTAGAATAGATAGGGATAAAGGGTTTAATGATAATCAAAAGAAGTATATAAAAGAAGATATTAAGAATGATATGTCTATTACTTTTATAGCTAGTTTATTTGATGAATATGAAAGAAATACTACTCAGGTTAAAGAAATTGTTAATGTATTTAAAAATATAGATATTAATTTTAAAGAAGTACATTTAATAGATAATAGAGTATCTAAAGAAGATGCTTATAAATATATGT
>ERZ860023.1031-NODE-1031-length-12799-cov-1.376412_pt1 | contig 12799 bp, 10 predicted proteins | sample MGYA00509983_ERZ860023 | MGnify/ENA primary metagenome ERZ860023 (study PRJEB30046, sample SAMN00715180) | human gut metagenome | study: EMG produced TPA metagenomics assembly of the A metagenome-wide association study of gut microbiota in type 2...
GTGCCGGGACAACGGATGTCTGGGCAGCAGGAAGCGAAGAGACAGTTTCTGTGAGTGTGGAAGAGACAGAGGAAAGTACGGAGAATGTAAAAACTGCAAGCAGCAGTAATCTGATAACAAATGGAGATTTTGAGACAGATGCATCTGGATGGACATTTTTGTTGGTGGTGGCGATTATTCGCCAAACTTAAAAAAAGGTACAGACACAGGTATGACAAATAATACGACGGGTTATATCAACATTTGGTCGGAAAACGAAGCCGAGTTTGTTATGTCTCAGGAGATTACGGGACTTTCAGCAGGAAATTATACCGCTATGTTAAGTATAGATGGAGCAAATGATAAAACTGCAGATTTAAAGTTTTATGCGGGAGACGAGAGTACAGTATTAAGTACGGAAAATGGCTGGAATAACTGGTCGACGTTTAAGGTTGAAAATATAGTAGTAGATGAAAGCGGAAGTATTATTATTAAAATTGCAGGTACATTAGGTGCCGGATACTGGTTCGATGTAGATGACATTACATTAACAAAAAATCTGTCTGATGGAGAGGAAAAAACCGAAGCAGCAGAGGCTTTAAATACCCTTATCACAGCCTGTGAAGCCCTGACAGAGTCAGATTACACTTCAGATACCTGGAGTGCATTACAGACAGCGCTTACATCAGCAAAAGCAGTTTATGGGGATAAAGACAACAAAACCGTAGAGGAATTAACAGAAGCTAAAACAGTCCTGCAGGCTGCAAAAGATGCACTGGTTGATGCAGGCATCGTTGATACCGGAGCTGATGGTATTTTTGTACAGAAAGTAGATGGACTGAGCAATGATTTTATCAAAGGTGTGGATGTGTCATCTTATGTTAGCTTAAGAGACAGCGGAGTGACATTCAAAGACTGGAACGGTAACGTGATAGGTGATCAGGAGTTCTTCAGCCAGTTAAAAGAAGCAGGTGTCAACTATGTGCGTATACGTGTGTGGAATGATCCATATGACAGCAATGGAAAAGGATACGTGGTGGAAATAACGATCTTGCAAAAGCAAAGAAAATCGGAAAATGGGCAACCGACGCAGGCATGAAGGTGTTAATTGATTTCCATTATTCTGATTTCTGGGCAGATCCGGGAAAACAGAAGGCACCGAAAGCCTGGGCGGGTTATACGATCGATCAGAAAGTGACAGCTGTATCTGATTATACAACAGCGAGCATTACAGAACTGTTAGATGCAGGTGTTGATGTTGGAATGGTTCAGGTTGGAAATGAGACAAACAACGGTGTCTGTGGTGAGAGTACATGGGAAAACATGTGCAGGATCTTTGATGCCGGTGCAGATGCGGTTCACGCAGCAGGAGAGGCAAAAGGAAAGAATATCTTAGTTGCTGTTCATTTTGCAAATCCGGAAAAAAGCGCAAACTATGCAACTTATGCAAAAAATCTGAATACATATGATGTAAGCTATGATGTATTTGCATCTTCTTATTATCCATACTGGCATGGAACACTTGACAATCTTACCAGTACTTTAAAGAATATCGCTGATACTTATGACAAAAAAGTAATGGTAGCAGAGACATCCTGGGCAACAAGTTTAGAGGATGGCGATGGACATGAAAATACTGTTCGTAAAGGTAATAATGATACAAAAGTAGATGGTATGGATTATACATTTTCCATACAGGGACAGGCAAATGAAGTAAGAAGTGTTATTTCAGCGATCAACAATATCGGTGACAATGGTAAGCAAACTTTCAAAAGGCAAGACTTATTATGTCAAAGTGCGTGCCTATAAGAAAGATTCCACAGGCGCAAAGGTTTATGGAAGTTTCAGCAGTGTGAAGAAGGTAAAGATCAGTAAGTAGCCCAAAAAGTAAATTTATAATATATGTCATGTGGTAAAAACATGATGAAAGTGGAGAATTTTGTTTTTTGCAGGATTCTCCACTTTTTTAACTCATGATAATGGATGTCTGCAGAGAGTGTATTCTATTATCTGTCCGGTTTTTTTCTATAAAAATTCCTCTATTTTTAATATTTTCTTCTGCTAACATAAATTTGTAACGGTAGAAAATATATAAAAGGAGGAGAACGGGGTTTGAAACGAAATTGGAAAGCAGGGGTATGCGCAGCCTTGTGCAGTGCTATGGTCTTTACCGGGATAGGACCGGTGCTGACACCATATCTTGAAAATGCAGTTGTCTATGCAGATGAAAACGAAAATTCAGGGGTAAAAAAAGTTTTTACTGCAGATCAGCTGAAAGTGGCATGGGGAGACGCGGATTATGAACTCGCAGATGGACAGTGGAAATTGTCTTTTGCAAAACAGTATAATCAGGTGAAATGGACGTTGCCGGAGAGTATCGAAATGTCACAGGTGAATGCTGTTACATTTCAGGTGGCGGATCAGAAAGTACCGATCAGTCTGAAAGTATACAACGGTGGAGATGATGCAACAGCAGCTAATACACAGTACGGATTAAGCGGACAGACGGAGTATACGATAAATCCATCGGGGGATGGCACTATTGATGCAGTCGGAATCATGATAACGGAAGATAAACCGGAAAATGCAACGGTAAGTCTTGTGAGCGTGACCTTTGAACTGAAAGCAGGAGCAGGCGATGCAAAACTGGGGGATAATATTATAAAAAACGGTGATTTTGCAGCGTCCGAAGCGGCGGAGTCATGGAACAGTGCAGCCGGAGAATCGGTTGTTTCAGTTGCAGCAGAGGAAGAAGAAATCGCAGATTCCGGTCTTAAAACATACGGTGTACTTACACGTAATCAGGAAACTGCCACCCCTGGGGATTGTTTTTCGCAGGATATCACGGATGCGGTTGAAAAAGGGGAAACATACAAATTCTCATTCTGGGCGAAATTGTCCGATGATTACAAAGATGCTCCGGAAGAGCAGAGAAATGTGGAGTTTGCACCATTCTATGTTTCCGGTGGTGAGGCAACATATCTTGGAAGTTATTCAGCAGGTATTTTGCAGGAGACTGTACAAAGACATTAAAAGCTGGAGAATGGACAAAATATGAGGGAACTTTCAAAATACCGAAAGCTGCAGATCAGGTGGTCATCCGTATTATAGAACAGGGAACCAACTATGGACAGGGCGATTGCGTAAAAGGGACTTACTATGTGACCGGTGTGTCCATGAATAAGATTGAAAGAGAAAAGCCATCTATTGAGAAGGACATCCCGGACTGGAAAGAAAGTGTGAAAGCTGCTTTAGGCAATGATGTAGTTGCAGGCACAGCAGTGACCGGTGATGAGATCAATGATGATACGCTGATGGAACTGGTGGAAAAACACTTTAATGCGGTTACACTTGGAAACGAATTAAAACCGGATGCATTGTTCAACTATCAGTTAGAGGATAAAGTCAACACAAAGACGATCCAATTTAAAGGACAGGATCTTGAAGTCCCGGTCGTAAATGAAGCCGGTGACAGCTTGGACTTTTCACGTGCAGATAAATTAATAAATAAAATCTGTGAGTGGAATAATGAAAATCCGGATAACAAAATCCGTATCCGTGGTCATGTCCTTGTATGGCATTCCCAGACACAGGAATGGTTTTTCCATGAAAATTATGATAAAACCAAACCTTATGTGGACAAAGAGACCATGAACCGCCGTCTTGAATGGTTTATTTCAAGTGTCTTTGACCATTACTTCGGGGAAACTGCAAATGGAAAATATGACGGATTATTTTATGGCTGGGATGTTGTAAATGAGGCTGTCATTGGAAACTCTTACCGTACAGATACCGTGAGTGCAGCGGAAAGTCTCGATGAGATCCGTCATGGAAATAATTCAAGCTGGTGGCATGTATATAAGAGCAACGAATTTATCATCAATGCCTTCAGATATGCAAACCAGTATGCACCGAAAAATGTAGAGCTTTATTACAACGATTTTGGTGAGACGGATAATACAAAATGTGAGGGTATTGTAAAACTCATCAATGATGTAAAGGCTGCCGATGGAACAAGACTGGATGCATTTGGCATGCAGGCACATTACAGTGTGGATAGTTTTTCTGCACGCAGTTTAAAACAGTGGCTGAAAAATATGCAAAAGCTGCAGGAAAAGTACAGCTTACAGAGCTTGATTTTAAATCAAGTGCATCTTATACATCAGGTATGGCAACAAAAGAGAGCGAATATACCAAAATTGCATATTGCCATAAACAGTTATTCGATGCGATCAAAGGCTTAAAAGCAGATGGTTCGAACGTTTCCGGATTGACCGTATGGGGTGTCATCGAGCCAAATTCATGGTTACATGAACAGTCCGGTGTCGGTGGTGGTGCAGACGGCTCTGCGCAGTGCCCATTGCTTTTTGATGGAAATTATAAAGCAAAACCTGCGTACTGGGCGTATGTAGATGCATCCAGACTCCAGCCGTCAATTCAGGATGTAGTCGCTGCAGAGAAAAAAGGTGATGCAGTGACAGGAAAGACATACAGTATCATGCAGAATGATATCACAGCTTCCTTTATTCCGATGTGGGATAAAGATGGTCTTACCGTGCAGGTTACGGTAGAAGATGCCGTAAAAGATGATAATGATGCAGTTACTGTTTATGTGGATACTGCAAATTCCGGAAAAGATGACATCACACCAGTGACCGTAACATAAAAAGAAGCGAGGCAGCAGAAGTAGAAAATGGTTATCAGGCAACCGTAAAGGTACCGTTAGCAGGACTTTCCGTTGCAAAAGTGATCGGAATGGATGTTGTGGTCACAAATGGGGATAAAACAGCCGCATTTAATGATTTGACAGGAAAACAGGGCACAAGCAGTAAATATTATGCGAAAGTAACAATGAAACCGGGGGTAGAGGAAGCTGCCTATGGTACAGTTACCGTAGACGGGGATAAAGATGCGGCATGGGATAATGCCGGAACCATTCCGATTACGATCAATCTCGGCTCCAATGTTTCTGCAAATGCGAAGTTACTCTGGATAAAGACAATCTTTATGTATATGCCGAGATCAAAGATCCTGTCCTTAATAATACCAACGGTGATGCATGGGAGCAGGATTCCTTAGAAGTATTTATCGACGAAAATAATGGAAAATCCAACTCTTATGAAGACGATGACAAGCAGTACAGGATCAGTTATGCAAATGATCACTCATTTAATGGCAAAAAGTGCCTTGAAGAGAATATGAAGTCTGTGGCAAAAATAACTTCTGACGGATATGTTGTTGAAGCGTCATTTAAATGGACGGATATCACACCAAAAGCCGGAGATGAGATCGGACTTGAATTTCAGATCAATGATGCTGATGCAAGCGGCAAAAGAATTGGTACATTAAGTTGGAACGATGAAACAGGAATGGGATGGTCTAAACCGGAAGTATTTGGTACTGTAAAACTCGGAGAAATTAAAAATGCTCCGGAGAAAGATACAGAAAAGAAACCGGAAACAGAGAAGAAAGAAGTAAAAGTTAAAAAAATCACGTTAAATAAAACAAAAGCCGGAATGAAAAAAGGTGCAACGCTTACATTAAAGGCTGTTGTTTCACCATCTGATGCAGATATTAAAGACGTTAAGTGGACATCTTCCAACAAAAAAGTTGCGACTGTTGATAAGCATGGAAAAGTAAAAGCATTGAAAAATGGTATGACCACGATCACGGCAACGGCAAAAGATGGAAGCAGAGTAAGCGCGTCCTGTAAGATCACGGTAGGTTATAAAATTACCTATAAGTTAGGAAAAGGTAAAAACAGCAGCAAAAACCCGGAATATTATTACAATGAAAAGGTAAATTTAAAATCTGCTTCCAAAAAGGGATATGTCTTTAAGGGCTGGTATACAGACAGCAAGTATACAAAGAGAATTAAAACAATCTCAAAGAGCAGCAAAAAGAATCTTACTTTATATGCGAAATGGCAGAAAGTGACCGTAAAGAAATCTGCAATTAAGAAAATGAAAGCTGTTTCGGGAAGAAAAGCAAAAGTTACAGTCCAGAAAGTGGAAGGTGCAGCCGGATATCAGATCGTTTATTCTACGGATAAGCAATTCAAAAAGAATGTAAAGAAAGTAACAATATCAGGCACATCAAAAACACTTGGAAAATTGGCAAAAGGCAAGACATATTATGTAAAAGTACGTGCTTATAAGAAAGATTCCACAGGAGCAAAAGTTTATGGAAGTTTCAGCAGTGCAAAGAAGATAAAGATCAGTAAGTAGTTCCCAAATAAATTTAATATACCCGTCATACAGTAAAATGTGTGGCACACCGGAAAGAGGATTTTGCAACTAAGTTGTGAGGTCCTCTTTTTGCTTTGCATGATAGGTGTGTGTTTTTCCAGTACCATAAACAGGAATCGGAATTGATAAAATTTAAAATGTCAACCGATTGGCATAAAATAGCACGCTATAATAGTTCTAAATACCTGGAAATGATTAGAAATGCAAAAAATTTATTGTAAATAGTACAAAAAATAATGTAATTATTTGATTATAACTGACAAATCATATGTCAACCGCTTGACATAAACAAAAAGCGGTGTTAAAGTAAGGGCACAGTAAGGACAGCGATGACGGACAGCCAAAAAGAATTAGTAAAATGGGAACGGGAACCTATCATATTTTAGATTCATGAAAGAGTGGAGGAAAAACGATGAAAGCAAAAAAAGTGGTAGCAGTATTCATGACAGCAGCAATGACAATGGGGATGTTAGCAGGCTGCGGAAGTAACAACAGTAACACAGGTACAGCAAATGCGGGCAGCACTAACGCAGAAAGCAAAACAGATGCCAGCGAAAGCGCAGATGCAGCAGGAACGGAAAGTACTGGAAACATTGATACTGCAGATTTAGCAGGAACACAGATCACCATGTTAAACAGTAAAGGTGAGATCCAGACAGCACTTGAGGATATGGCAGAGGCATTTAAAGAAGATACAGGAATCGAGCTTGAAGTTCAGGCATGCGGAACCGGCGAATCTCCATATAAAGAGTTACAAGCGCATACAACTCAGGAACGGCACCGACGATGGCGATCTTAGATACCACTGACGTTGTTGCACTTGCTTCCCAGTATGCAGTTGATCTCTCCGATGAAGAGTGGGTAAAAGAGTGTGTAAACCAGACCACACAGGTTGACGGAAAGATATACAGCTTCCCATTCTGTGTTGAAGGACGTGGAATCATTTACAATAAATCAGCGATCGAGGATACTTTAGGAGAAGAGTTTGATCCATCCACCATCAATTCCTACGATGCATTAAAGGAACTGCTTGAAAACCTTCGTGCAGGCGGCATGGAGAATCCGGTCGTTATCTCAAAAGAAGACTGGTCTTTAGGTGCACATCAACTCGGATTTATCTATGATTCCTACGATGGAACCACAGAGGGAAGTGCCAAAGTCATCGACGAGTTAAAAGCAGGCACATTAAAGGCAGAAGATTATGACAGATTCAACGAGTTCATGGATACTTTTGATTTATTAAGCCAGTATAACATCAACGGAGAGGATCCTTTAGGTGCTCTTTATGATCAGGATCCGATCTTCTTAGCTGACGGTGATGCCGCTCTCTGGATCAATGGATGCTGGGCTTGGCCAAACTTAAAAGAGGCAGGCGCTTCCGACAGTGACGAGTATGGATTCCTTCCATATATTTTAGGAAATGATACTTCTGATTTTGCAAACAACGGTATTCAGGCAAGCGCAAGCAAACAGTTAATGATCGATGCAGAGCAGTCCACACCGGAGCAGCAGGAGGCGGCAAAGGCATTTGTCAACTGGCTGGTATACTCTGACAACGGACAGAAAATGTTAGTAGAAGACGCAGCAGTGATCCCGGCATGCAAAAACAATACTTATGAAGCATTAGATCCGCTTGGAAAAGACATTCAGGCAAAAATGGCAGCAGGCAACACCTATTCATCCAGCTTTATCGCACCGTCTGATCACTGGAGTGTACTTGGAGCTTCCATGCAGAAATACCTTGGCGGACAGTGTACAAGAGATGATCTTGCAGCAGACATCGACAACTATTGGACATCACAGAATTAATCGTATCTAAAGTATAAAAACAAAAAGCATCTGAGCGTGACCGTACGGATCACAGCCATATATCATCCCTGCGGGAACGCCATCTGGAAAAAAGCACGGTGGCAGTTCCGCGGGGGATATCAGAAAGGAATTAGGGTTATGGGTAGAAAAACGGGAGAAAAAATAAAAAATCTATGTATCTTTGCACTGCCGGGATGTCTGATTTTCTGTGCAGTTGTCATACTGCCTTTCCTGTATGGTTTTTACCTGACACTGACCGATTGGGATGGAGTCAGCAAAGTAAAAAATATTATCGGCGTGCAGAATTATATTTCCGTATTTAAAGATACGGCATTCTGGTCCTCTATGGGACTCACTTTAAAATATGTAGTTTTATCGGTAATCTTAGTCAATGCAGTGGCATTCCTTTTAGCATATGCACTGACAAACGGAATCAAAGGCCAGAAATTTTTCCGTGCCGGTTTCTTTACACCAAATTTGATCGGTGGTGTCGTACTTGGATTTATCTGGCAGTTCGTATTTTCAAGAGTGCTTGTAAACATGGGAAAGAGCACAGGCTGGGGATTATTTTCCACTTCCTGGTTAGCAGATCCGAATAAAGCATTCTGGTCCATGGTGATCGTTACAGTTTGGCAATTATCCGGTTATATGATGTTAATTTACATCGCCGGTTTCACAGGGTTGTCCACAGATGTGCTTGAGGCAGCCAGCATAGATGGGGCAACAGGTTTCCAGAAAATGAAGAGCATTATCTTACCGCTGATGGTGCCGTCGTTTGTTATCTGTCTGTTCCTTACCTTATCGAGAGCATTCATGGTTTACGATGTAAACCTTACATTGACAGGCGGTGAGCCTTACGGTTCCACCAGACTGGTTGCGATGCATGTCTATGAAAAGGCATTCACATCCAGAAATTATGGCGTAGGCCAGGCTGAAGCACTGATCTTATTTATCATTGTTGCATGCATCAGCGGTGCACAGATCTATATCGGAAAGAAGAAGGAGGTAGAGGCATAATGAGCAGAGGTTCAAAAGTTGGCGGGACAAAACGCCGTGTATTGGATGTTGTTGGCTTTACAGCGATCATTGTTTATTCCTGCTTTATATGGTACCGTTCATTCTGGTGTTGTTAAACTCCTTTAAACAGAAACGTGATATCATCAAAAATCCATTTTCCTTTATCACAGAAAGGGATATACACTTGCAAACTATACAAAAGCATTTGAGAAAATGGAATTCATAAAAGCGTTTGGAAACTCCCTGTTTATCACAGGCTTAAGCACATTGCTCGTCATCATTTTCGCATCTATGGTAGCATATTATTTTACCCGTGCAAAAAATACATTTTCCAGAGTATTCTTTGCACTGATGGCAGCATCCATGATCATTCCATTCCAGGCGATCATGATCCCGTTAGTTTCCATTTACGGTTCCGGACTTCATATGTTAAACCACAGACTACACTGATCTTTATGCATACCGGATTTGCGATGAGTATGTCAGTATTCATTTATCAGGGATTTATTAAGAGCGGTATCCCGCTTTCACTGGAGGAGGCGGCATATCTGGATGGATGTACCAATGTACAGACATTTTTCAAGTCGTATTTCCTCTGTTAAAACCGACTACGGCAACCCTTGTGATCTTAAACGTACTGGCATTCTGGAACGACTATCTGCTTCCTTCACTGGTACTTGGAAAGAAAAACTTATATACACTTCCGTTATCCACTTATTCTTTCTACGGAACTTACTCATCCGATTACGGTGTGATCATGGCAGCACTGGTACTTACTGTTGCACCGATCCTGGTATTATATCTGTTCCTGCAGAAAGAGATTATCGATGGCGTGGTAGCCGGTGCGGTGAAATCATAAAAGAGTATTATTCCTGTGAAGTGGCAGTAGTGAAATGGTGGTGAGCATAAAAACAGGATTTTATGCAGAAATGGAGACTGATATGAAAAAGTTGGAAAACAAATGTATGCTGATTACTTATTCGGATTCGATGGGACATAATCTGGCAGACTTAAACGAGATCTTAGATAAATATTTTAAAAATGCAGTGGGCGGGATCCATATCCTTCCGTTCTTCCCTTCTTCGGGAGACCGAGGATTTGCACCGATGGATTACCACAAAGTCGATCCGGCATTTGGAGACTGGAGCGACGTGGAACATCTGGCAGAAAAGTATTACCTGATGTTTGATTATATGATCAATCGTATTTCGGCACAGAGTCCGTATTACAAAGACTTTCTGGAGAAAAAAGATGCATCTGAGTATCATGACCTGTTCATCCGCTACAAAGATTTCTGGGAAAACGGGGAGCCGACCGAGGAGCAGGTGGATGCAATCTACAAAAGAAAGCCGCGTGCACCGTATGTGGAGGCACATTTTGCAGACGGAACATCTGAAAAAGTATGGTGCACGTTTGATGAAGAGCAGATCGATATCAACTGTAAATCTGAGACGGCAAAATGCTTTATCCGCGATAACTTAATGACGTTGTGTGAACATGGCGCTGCAATGATCCGCCTCGACGCATTTGCCTATGCGACCAAAAAAGCCGGAACAAGCTGCTTTTTCATTGAGCCGGATGTATGGGAATTCTTAAAAGAGTGTGAGGATATCGTAAAACCTTACGGCGTGATACTTTTACCGGAAATCCATGAACATTATACGATGCAGGAGAAGATTGCAAAAGAAGATTACTATGTATACGATTTTGCACTTCCAATGCTGCTCATCAATGCTTTATACTATGGACAGACACAGTATTTGAAACACTGGTTTGAGATCTGCCCGCGCAAACAGTTCACGACACTTGATACGCATGACGGAATCGGTGTGGTAGATGTTAAAGATCTGCTGCCGGATGAGGAGATCGGGCGCACCAAGGAAGATATCTTTAAGTTTGGTGCAAATGTCAAGAAAATCTATAATACCGCAGCGTACAATAACCTTGACATTTATCAGGTCAACTGTTCTTATTATTCCGCACTTGGCGATGAGGATGATGCGTATCTGTTAGCGAGAGCGGTTCAGTTCTTTGCACCGGGTATCCCGCAGGTTTACTATGTCGGACTGCTGGCAGGAAAGAATGACTTAAAACTTTTGGAAGAGACGAAAGTGGGACGGAACATAAACCGTCATTACTATACAAAAGAAGAGATCGATGCGGAAGTAAAACGTCCGGTCGTGGCAGAACTTCTGCGCATGATGGAATTCCGTAATGCTCACCCGGCATTCGATGGAACGTTTGAACTCGAAACCAGTGACGATGATAAGCTTGTGATCGTGCGAAGAAACGGTGATGCGTGGGCAAAACTTTCCGCTGACTTTAAGCGAAGAAGTTTGAGATCACTTATACAGAAGACGGAGAAGTTCGTGCGTTTTGAAGATAATTGCACAATAGGGTGTCAACGTTATCAGTAGTACGAATAAGAAAAATGCAAAAATATGCTGACCAGTGAAAGATGTTATGTGCTTACAAGTGCTGGTTAAAAAGGAAAAATATAAGTAGGAGGTTGTAAGACATGGAAAAGGAAATATACATCAAAAAAGGGTGGCTGTTTATTCCGGTCTGTGCCACGTATGGCGAGCTGCCGTTTGGCGGCAAAAAAAACAACCGTATGCTTGAGATATTCTGCCGGGAGGATAACAGCGAAACAAAGCTGTTTGAGTTTCAGATCCCGGCGGGAGAGGCAGAGGATGAAACATACCCTGTCAGTTATTATGCCCGTTTTCCGGTAAAGCAATTTACCGATAAAACACTAATTCTAAGAGGGGATCTTAGGAAAGCTTTCTTTGACGGAATCAGAAATGAGGACGTACCTGAAACGGAAGAAAAATCTCTCCGTGCTACGCAGGGTGAGGCTTTCCGCCGCCCTTCGATTCATTTTACACCGCAGACCGGATGGATGAATGATCCGAATGGCCTTGTGTATGCAGAGGGCGTGTATCATTTGTATTTCCAGCATAACCCGTTTGATGTGCAGTGGGAAAATATGAGCTGGGGACACGCGGTAAGCAGGGTTTACTGCACTGGGAGCAGAAGGATGATGTACTTTTCCCGGATGAGACCGGAACGATGTTTTCCGGAAGCGGTATTGTAAATGATCGTAAGATGCTCGGACTGCCGGAAGATGCGCTGGTATTTTTCTATACGGCAGCCGGAAATAATAATAAATGGAGCGCAGGGAAACAGTTTACCCAGCGCATTGCATACAGTACGGATGGCGGGGAGACACTCCATAAAATTGACAAAGGTGTGCTTCCGACGGTTTGTAAAGAAAACCGTGATCCGAAGGTGTTCTGGCATGAAAAAAGCGGTGCCTATATCATGACACTGTGGTTAGAGGAAAATGATTTTGGCATTTTTCGTTCCACCGATCTGCTAAAATGGGAACAGACCGACCGCCTGACATTCAAAGAGGCGTGGGAATGTCCGGATCTGGTATGCCTGAAAGATGAAAAAGGAAATGAGACCTGGATGTTCTGGAGCGCAGACGGTTTTTACTTCTGGGGAGAGTTTGATGGATATCAATTTCAGACCGACGGTGTGCGTCATGCGGCATACATTAATAAGATAGCTTATGCGGCGCAGACTTACAGCAATACAGGAAATCGTGTGATCTCAGTTCCGTGGCTCAGATTTCCAAACCGGGGAAGGAATTATACCGGGGCGATGGGACTGCCGAGGGAGTTTTCCGTTGCATATAAGAACGGTGAAAAAGTGCTCAGGCAGGAACCGGTCAGGGAGGT
>ERZ860023.1039-NODE-1039-length-12682-cov-2.771442_pt1 | contig 12682 bp, 10 predicted proteins | sample MGYA00509983_ERZ860023 | MGnify/ENA primary metagenome ERZ860023 (study PRJEB30046, sample SAMN00715180) | human gut metagenome | study: EMG produced TPA metagenomics assembly of the A metagenome-wide association study of gut microbiota in type 2...
CGAAAAGAAAACGGGAGCTTGCTCACAGTTTTCCAGGTGCATTCTACCTTCTACAAAGCTAGGAAATAAATTGAAAAACTCGCCTGGTGCCATCGGCAAAAGATCAATTACCCAGGTCGGCTTCGGAAATCATATTATTCAGCAGAGCATAGACCGTGAGACCGGCGATGGTCTTGATGCCCGTCTTGCGGGTGATGTTCTTGCGGTGGGAAATAACCGTATGGATCGATATGAAATACTGGTCGGCGATCTCCCGGTTAGTCAGGCCCCGGGCGACGGCAACGAGGATCTCGCGCTCGCGCTCCGAAAGCTCATAGCCTTCAGGCTGTGCCGTCGTACGCGTCTGCTCGAGAGCCTGCCGAAGTTTGTGATGCACCCGTCCCGGTGAGTCGTAAAGATTGATTACTCCGTCGAACTCGTGCAGCAGCTCATCGTCCACAGCTCCGTGACAGAGAGCGATAATCGGAACGTCCTGCAACATCGGAAAGGCGTTTCGTATCGGAGTGCGGCGCATCACGGGAAACAGCGCGGGATTGATCAGCACCAGGTCGGGTCCCGTCGTCGCCACCCGTTCGAAACAGGTCGCCGGGTCGCCGGTAGTCTCGGCATCGAGGGCCCTGAATTCGGAAAAACCGTCCAACAATGTCCGAATACCGGCCCCCACGATTGCGGAAGGCTCGATAATCAACACTTTATAAATACGACCGTTATCCATTTTTCTCCAATTTTTCGACCAACGGAATCAAGATCTGATTCTCGATGACGGTATGTCGGCTGAGGTCCTCCTCGAAGCGGAAAATATCGGAGAGCACTTCGTAGCGCAGCTTGGCGGAACAATTTTCAGGAAGGTACTTGATAATGATATTCTTCAGATCGCACAGCTTCCCGTCGATATCGCTATGATTATCTTCGAAACAGAGGATATTGTAACCGTCCACCCGACGTTTTTCGAGCAGAGCCTGCACGTAAGGAAACACGGTTCGCTCCTCGTAATCGAAATGATTATCCACTTCCCGGCGGTAATCGGCGAAAAACGTACTCAAGATTTTACTGTGTACTCCGTCGCAAGTCGCTGTCATCGCGGCCATCTTCGCATCCAGATGCGGAAGAGTAACCTCCAGATAATACAGATGCGAAGTATGCAGGTAATCGAGGACACCGCCCAAATCGTCCGAAGTCAGTTGCTCATAAGGCAGAACCGGGACCTCCGACGAATAAATTCGGCAAATCATCAGAAAAAGCTCCGCCGAAATTCCGCGTTGGCGACAGACTTCGCCGACACTCGACTCGCCGAAGCCGAGGGGAATACCCATGCGGGCAAGCACCACGAGCAACTCGTAGTTGGACTCGACCAGGTCGGCCAGCTTCATACCCGGCGAAAAGAGGAGACGCCCCCGCTCCGTATTATCGAAAGAATGTTCCGTCTGTTTCATAATGCAAGGATTATGTTACAAAGATAGTGAAAGCCGAGAGAAAACGGGAACTTGTTCCCTGTTTTCCGAGGCGCATCCTATCTTCTGCAAAGATATGCAAATTCGGACACACCGCCGAATCCCCATATATTGGTATATCGATTACCGCAGCCCCTATTTATTATAAGTACGATATCGGAATCGGGGCATCCGCGATTTTCAACCTGTTGTGTTCGAACCACTTCATAAAATCATTGAATTTCTGCCGGTTGTCGTTGACCCACAAGCCGAATGCAGTCTTATTCCCTTCCCGGAGCACCCAATAGTTGTAGGCTTCCAGATGACCGGCATCCCGCACCGAACGCAGATATTCCAAAAAAGGAACGACGATTTGATTGTCATACTTCAGCACCGTATTCGCCCCTTCGTCCAACTTCTTCAGGCCTTCGTCGATCCACCGGCTCCGGATCCGGTTCAGGGATTCCAGATCGACGGACCGTTCGCCCCCGGCCGCAGCCTGCATCGCCGCCTCGTACACGGCACCGTAAGGCTCCCGCACATCCCCGGCCAGAAGCATATCGATCGTTATGGCGATCGGACGGTTCTCGTAAAAATCGACCGACACGGAATCGGTGGAAAAAACGATGCCAGTTTTATAGTTACGGAACAAAAGCTCGCTCATCTCCTTATTCCGGTCGCCGCTGGGTAGCAGGTTCATCATTATCTCGCCATAAATCTGGCTCCAGACCTTGCTGGTGGAATAAGCATAAAACTGGGCCGCCCGGTAATAGTTCGACGGGAACATCGGAGCTACGCTGATGCCTTTTTCGAAAGAAGCGACCGCTTCGTCGTAATGCCCCTGCATTCCCGAAACGACCCCCTGCTCCAGATAAAGAGCGCCCGAATCGGGAAAGCGTTTGAGCCCCTGCGCATAAACTTTCAAGGCTTTTTTCGGATTCTTCAGATAATCGTAGCAATTTCCGACCAACTGATAAACCAGATCGTTGCAATCCTCGTACTTATAAAGTGTTTTGGCGAGTTTGATCGCTTTCTGATAATCCCGTTTGACCATATAGGCGTAAGCCATCTCGTACGTCAAAGGCCAATAGTCCGGATCGAGTGTCAGTGCCTGCCGGAGCAACACGATACCCTGATCGGGATCACCGTTATCCATCAATTCAATAGCCTGCCGCTGCAATGCGAGCACCTGCTCGCGGTTGTTCTGTCCGAATGACAGTTGTGTGCCGAACAGACAAAACAACGCCCATAGCAATATTCCAAAAAGTCTTTTCATGACAACAAAAAGTTAATTTTCGATGAATGAAGTTACGATTATTTTTTGGAAAAACACCCCTTCGACAAACAAAATTACCCTTTCGCACCGAATTACCGGCACGAAAGGGTATATTTACACGATACGAAACGGAGGTTATTTCCCCTTACGGGCGATCACGGCATCGATGCAGGCCCGGATTTTCGGTGCAGGGTCCTCCCACGTATCGGGCTTGATGACCTTGCCGTCCTTGGGATTGTAGTGCGGCTTGCCGTCGGGCCACAACTTGGCCATGTTAGCCTGCTGAACGATTTCGAACAGTTCGTCCGGCTCGAGTCCCATCTCGACCATCGTACCCAGCGCGAAGTACATCAGGTCGATCATCGCGTCGGCCTGCTCGTAGATATCCTCGGCGACCAGAAATTCAGCAACCTCCTCGTTCATCCATTTCGCCCGGCTGAGCGAGCGTTTTTTATCCAGCATACGGGGTGCATCCGGACACGGATGACCGAACTTTTCGTGAAATTCACGCACGTCGTTCCACTCTTTCTTCATAACACTCAAAATTCTAAAACAGCCATAAAGGTACGAATTAATTTTCACAAGACACGTCCCGGCAGGAGTTTCGAACCTCTTTTTCCGGGTGCCTTTTGGCAAAAGAGCGGAATGCCCGCATTTTCGATCGTACAAACATCGACCGAAAACCACGAACACCTTTTTTTGTATCTTTTTACAAAACGAGAATATGATCCGAACAGCCTCGGACAACCGACGGTCAAAAGGACGAAACAGAAGATATCTGTGAACTCTGCTCTCAAGAAAAAGTCGGCTTCGGCAACGACGTTTGGTTTACCGTCCGCACTTCACTTTTCTGGAAAAATAGGATACGGTTCGGCATAGCTCAAACGACGCTCGGAGGGGGAGGGCAGCTACGCTTACGTATAATGCCCTGCAAGGAGGCGCAAAAGGGACTTGAACAAATTTGGTTCTGTCCTTGTCTTTTACTATCTTTGACATAGCCTTGGATAGGAGGCACCTCGGAAAACCGGGAACAAGTTCCCGTTTTCTCTCAACTTTTCCTATCTTTGCAAAAAATCGGATGCGTGGCCCGGACAAGTTCAGACAGATTTGGCTTACCGTTCGCCTTCCACTATTTTTGCAGAAAGATAAATTGGCCGGACAGACGATTGCTGCCGCCGCCTGCGAAACGATCGGATCGAACCCGGGAACACCCTCGCCGTACCTCTTTTGCTACCGCTTGTCATGCAGATCAACAAGGCACAATTCGTATGCAGCTCCGAGCGTCTTTCGCAACTGCCGAAAGACTCGCTCCCGGAGTTCGCCTTCATCGGCCGCAGCAACGTCGGCAAGTCGTCGCTGGTCAATATGCTCACAGGTCGCAGCGGCCTGGCCAAAGTTTCCGGCACCCCGGGCAAGACGCGGCTTATCAACCATTTCCGCATCAACGACAGTTGGTATCTGGTCGATCTGCCCGGTTACGGTTACGCCCGCACATCGAAAACCCAACGCGACGAGTTCGCCAAAATCATCACCGACTACGTACTCCGATGCGAACGGATGCACTTCCTGTTCGTGCTGGTCGATTCCCGACTGGAGCCCCAGAAGATCGACCTGCGCTTTATCGAAATGCTCGGCCGGGAGGGCATCCCTTTCGGCATCGTCTTTACCAAAACCGACAAACTGTCGGCCGCACAGCTCGCACGCAGCGTCGAACGCTACAAACAAGTGCTCGGTGAACAGTGGGAGGGGTTGCCTCCGATGTTCCGCTCCTCGAGCGAAAAACGGACGGGCCGCGAAGAGATCCTGGACTTCATCGGCAAATGTTTAACAGAATGTTAAAAAAAGATTTTAGAAATACCCGATAATTCGGTCTTTACATCCTATCTTTGCACCATTCAAAAACACAATCACATACTATGGCTATCCACAAAATCAAATTCTTCGCAGGCAGGGGCTCGCGGTACCTCGCGGAGAAAATCGTCGCAAGCTACGGCACCACGCTCGGAAACTCGGAGGTGCAACAGTTCAGCGACGGAGAGTTCCAGCCCTGCTTCAACGAGTCGATCCGCGGCTGCACCGTGTTCATCATCCAATCGACCTTCCCGCCGCTGGACAACCTGATGGAACTCCTTATGATGATCGATGCCGCACGCCGCGCATCGGCCTACAAGGTGATCGCCGTGATGCCCTACTTCGGCTGGGCGCGTCAGGACCGCAAAGACCGTCCCCGCGTACCGATCGGCGCGAAACTGGTAGCCAACATGCTCGTCGCGGCAGGCGTGGACCGCATTATGACCATGGACCTGCATGCGGACCAGATCCAGGGCTTCTTCGACGTACCGGTGGATGCACTCTATGCCAGCGGCATCTTCGTACCGTACATCAAAAGCCTGAACATCGAGGACCTCTCGATCGCGGCACCCGACATGGGCGGCGCCAAACGGGCCAACACCTATGCCAAGCACCTGAGCGCCCCGATCATCATCTCGCACAAGGAGCGTGCGAAAGCCAATGTCGTGGGTAAAATGACGGCCATCGGCGACGTGAAGGGTCGCAACGTAATCATCGTGGACGATATGATCGATACGGCCGGCACGATCTGCATGGCAGCCGATATGCTAATGGAAAAAGGTGCCAAGAGCGTCCGGGCAGCCATCACCCACCCGATCCTTTCGGGGCAGGCTTACGAAAAAATCAATGCCAGTGCCTTGCAGGAGGTGATCGTCACGGACACCATACCGCTCAACCCGGAAAAGGACCTGAGCAAATTCAAGGTGATGACCGTAGCGGACATCTTCGCCAACGTCATCGAGCGCGTACACAACTACAAGGAGATTTCGTCGATTTTCTTCAAGTAGGAGGAGTTTACAATACGACAAAGGGGATGCTTTTTCGAGCATCCCCTTTGTCGTATTTAATGTTTCGCTATCCGGTGCATCTCACAAAAGCAACAACAGTCCGACCGCCAACGCCGCAAAAATACAGAAACAAAAGCGTATAATGCGATTATTGCAGAAAGACACCTTCCACAAGAAATAAAACCCAGCGCAACATAAAAGATATAACCCCAGTAAAACCAAAGAAACAATCCCGCAATACACCACGTAAACCAGCCCGTTTCCGCCTGCCCCATCGCATATCATACCAACAAAAAATACGATTATGTCGAGCAGTAGCAACCCGGTCAGTACAAGGGTTGTTATTTCTGCAATTCTGTTTTTTTCATTTTGCTCCGTCATTTCAGCGGCGAATCCGGTTCCCGGGCCATAACCATATAGAACATACGGTCGAGGAAGCCAGGGGCGAATTTCTTGATAAAGTGTGTAGCACGCCCCTCAGCCTCCATCAGGCAAAGGCGTTTGCGCTTTTCGATTCCCCGAATAACGATACGGGCGACCTGTTCGGGCGTCATCATCTTCGCCTCGTCGCGCGGTGTCTCGCCCTGGCTCGAACCGTCGGCCGTGAGCGCCGAAAAGCGGACATTCGAAGCCGTGAACCCCGGGCAGGCGACCATCACGTGCAACCCCTTCTTCAGGTTTTCGATCCGCACGGTTTCCAGAAATCCCGTCATCGCATATTTCGAAGCCGAATAGCCCGTACGCCCCGGCAGGCCGTGCAAACCGGCCACCGACGAGATGCCGACCAGCGACCCGTGCGAAGCCTGCAAGTACGGCAACGCGTATTTGGTACAATAGACCGTGCCCCAGAAATTAACGTCCATCAGACGGTGCAGCACCTCCAGATCCACGTCATCGAACAGTGCCCGCATCGAAAGGCCCGCATTGCAGATGAGCACATCCAACCCGCCGTACTCCCCGACGGCCGTGTCGATCAGATTGCGGCACTCCTCCGGCTTGGTCACATCCACCGCGCAGTAGGTCGCTTCGCCGCCTTTGGATCGGATATCTCCGACGATGAGCTGCAATTTTTGCAGGCTCCGGGCGCCGAGCACCACGTTGGCACCCTGCACCGCACATTCGCGGGCCAATGCCTCGCCGATCCCCGACGAAGCTCCGGTGACCACGACGGTCTTTCCTTTCAAACCTTTCATCCTATCAATCGTTTACATTTATTTCCAATCCGTCGTAAGCCAAATATACCCCTTCGGGCAACAACGCGGAACGCTCGGCGTAAAGACCCATTTCATGCGACATATGCGTCAGATACGCCCGGCGGGGCGCCACACGGCGGATCAGCGCCAATGCTTCGTCCAGTGAAAAATGCGAATCATGGGGCTGGGGCCGGACGCATTGACCACCAGCACTTCGACACCGTACAGCTTCCGCTCTTCGGCCGGGGCGATGGTCTTGAAATCCGTAAGGTAGGCCAGTTCGCCGAACCGGAACCCTGTCACCTCGAATCGGGGCGAATGGTGTCCCGACACGGGAATCACCTCCTTGTCCTTAACGCAAAAGGGAACGGCAGGATCTATTTCGCACAGCTCGATTTCGGGCACCCCCCGATACTTGTCCACACTGAAGGCATAGTCGAAGTCCTTGCGGACGCATTTGAGCGTCTGCCGTGTTCCGAATACGTCGATCCGATGGATCGTGGGATAATCGACGAAATTGAAGGCCCGCACGTCGTCCAATCCTCCGATATGGTCTTTGTGTTCGTGCGTCAGCAGAATCGCGTCGATATGCCGGACCCCGGTCCGGAGCATCTGGTAACGGAAATCGGGCCCAGCGTCGATCACCAGCCGTATGTCGTCCCACTCGAGCATGGCCGAAGTCCGCAGACGGTTATCGCGGGGATCTTTCGAGGTGCAGACGGCACACCGGCAGCCGATCACCGGCACTCCCTGAGAAGTTCCCGAGCCAAGAATCGTAAGTTTCATACCCATCGCAAAAAACGTCGGAGTTTCTGTTTTTCCCGGCGACGGGAACAAAAATACAAAAAAAACACCGCAGAAAAGAGAAATCGCCGCTTTTTCTCGCACGCTCCAGATAACGGGAAGCAACGCGTTTTACCGTACGCTCGGATAGGCTGGAGCGACTGTCGGTATCATTCGAAACGGGCGGCGAAAACGATCCACGATACCCCGGGGAACTCCGGCGGTGCACACCCGAACAATTCGGTATCTGTCGGAAAAATTCTAAAACCATACCGCCACAATCCTATACCTCTCCTCCTACAGATCCGATAATCTCCCGGAACCGGCCGCCCTCTCGCCCCTCCCGAAAACGCTACCGCAAGACAACCGGAACACGCCCTGCGAAACAGTTTCCTCCACCGCAAACAGAAGGCGGGCCGGCAACTGCTAACGATCGCCGCCGTTCCCGGCGCACATACGACATTCATCACATTCCGCTCGGAGGCGTCCAGAAAATCCGATGTACGTTTTGCGATTCGATTTGTATAATTTGAGAACGAAACATCCTTCAATCCGGATAATTTTGTATAATTATTTTTCAGATTCGGGTCAAACCGGAAAAACCATTCCCGGACACCCGGATTTTTTACCCCGAAAAACAAGGAATTTCAAGCCCCGTATATCCCACCCGACTCTACCGTCCATAAATTTCACCGACCTCCATCCATCGAAAAAATGCAGGACGGAAGAGTCGCACGGGGCGATTTCCCGGCGAAAGCCGAAATAATAGCGCAAAAAGACATTTTTAGTACTTATTTTTACTATCTTAGTATTCAGAATGTTGGAAAACCTCACATATTTCCTTAACGGAGCTTCCCTGTCATTTTTCGCTATGGGCGCCTTCCATATGGCGATTTATGCCCGACAGAGCAAATCCCGGCCCCATTATCTCTTCACAATCTGCCTGATATGGATGGCATTGATCGAACTCAAAGAGTTTTTCCTGAGCCACGATGCCGCCTACAACTACGAAATTCTCGGCCCGGGCTTCACCTTTCCGGACCTGTTTACCCTGGCTCTGCTGTCGCTCTTCTTTTTCGAACTGGTGATGCCCGGCCGCATCACGGCACGATACAGCCTCAAACTGCTGAGCCCCTTCGTTCTGCTCGGCGGCGCCTACTGGCTCGGAACGGCTTTCGAACCCCGCACGGTATATGCTTCCCTGCCGGAGTTGCTAAAGGACCTGCCGTCCTTCCTGCCGACGGTACTTCTGCTCTACACCCTATACACCGTCGGTTACTGCCTCTTCGCCCTGACTCGCATCGTCCTCTACTCCATCCGTTACTCCCGGGAGATCGCCCAGGCCTACTCGTTCACGGAGCGCATCCACCTGCAATGGCTGCGGTGGATGTCGGCACTGCTGGCCTTCTACCTGCTTTCATACATCATCATCATTCTATTTTTCAGCAATATCTGGTTCACCATTCTCATCTATATCCTGACACTTACCGTCTGGGGTATCCTCTACGGCTGCATCCTGCAATACCGCATCCCGGACATTATCCGGGATTACTGGCAACCGCTCCCGGAAGAAGAACCCATCGAAGAAAATCCGGAAATAAACCTCGCCGAAGGAAAAGGACGCGCCGCATCGCTGCGGGAACAGTTGCAGGAAGCCATCGTACAGCGCAAACTATACCTCAACCCCGGACTTACGATCATCGACTTGGCCTGCGAATGCGGCACTAACCGCACGCAACTCTCCCTGCTGCTCAACAAGGAATTGGGCTTGTCGTTCCGCGACTACATCAACCACTGCCGCATTCAATATGCCGCCTTGCCGCTGCTCGAAGACGAGGAGGCCGGCCATAAAATCGAAGAAGTGGCCCTGTTATCCGGATTCGGGAGCACGGCGACTTTCTACCGCGCCTTCGCCAAAGAAAAAGGCATGGCCCCGCAACAATGGCAGGAGTCCATTAGAAAATCCCGGACAAGGGGGGGGGAAGACAACGGTTTACGGGAAATAACCGGACTTCAGGAAGAGTGTCCGTAAGGCATCGTTCGCAACATTGAACAAGCGTACCGAAGTCGCAAATCAATTTGCCGCTCCGATTCATTTACAATGGACGGCTCAAGGATACGGTCCTATTTCCTTTTAGGACAAAAGCCTGCTCTCTGCTCTCTGCTCTCTGCTCTCCGCTCTCCGAGCGTCGAACCCGTAATCCGGAAACACCCGTCAGGGATGCCATCCGATCTTCTTCAACGATAGCCGGCATCGAAGAGCCAGCCCCGGATAAAGTTCATCGCCGAATAAACCGCCCCATGAGCCGGATCCTGCGCCGCACGCCCCGAATGCCCGAACACCCGTCAAGAAGCCGCCGGCCGGTTATCTCTTACGGTCGCCAGAAGTAAAAAGCCCCGGACAAGGTCGCAATTCCTATGTGCCGGGGTAACGAATCCGCAATCCGGAAAGCACCCGGCCCCCGGACAAAAGCCTACGCTCCATACACCCCAGCGGTGAATTCTGCGGCCGGCACGGGCTCGGACGCAAAAGAAGAGCACCGCTTCGATCCCGCCGGAAACGGACACGCCTCGCCGTAAAACATCGGCAGTCATATACCGCCAATATACCTTATTCGACGGTCGTTTATTCACGACCCGTGACCGTGTTGTAATACTTGTCGCCCTAAATCCCTTCGCTCGGAGGAAACTTGGGCTACGACACACCCCAAAGGGACACCGAAGTATATAATCACAAAAATACGGTACTTCCCGGCAGTCAAATGAAAGCGGCGCCCCCTTTTCGGAAGCGCCGCCGTATCAATCGAAATACAGGTCTTATTCGGTAACCCGCTCGAGCCATTTCACCATACCGAGCATAACGCCCATCGAGATGATGCAGACCGAGAAGAATACAGTCCAAGCCACCCAAATAGGATAAGCATTGTAGATGAGCGGACCAATCCAGAGCAGCAGATTGCCTACGGCCGTTGCACAGAGCCACAGACCTTGGCAAAGGCCCTGGAGATGCTTGGGAGCAACTTTAGAAACGAACGACAGACCGAGAGGAGAAATGAACAGCTCTGCCACAGTCAGGAAGAAGTAGAGTACGAAGAGCACCCACGGTCCTGTCTTGAGAGCGGCCGCCTCTGCAGCCGGGAGATCCTTGAACGCCTCGGCCGAAGGATAACCGTTGATGATCGAGAATACAGTCATGAAAAGGAATGCCAATCCGGCCAAACCCATACCGATAGCGATCTTGCGAGGTGTGGAAATCGCTTTTCCACGGCGTGCAAGAGCGGCAAATACCCACATCACAACAGGAGTGAGGATAATGACATAGAACGGGTTGAGAGCCTGCCATATTTCCGGCTGTATGGAGTCGGTCTTTACGAAATCGCGGGCAAAGAGCGAGAGTGAAGTTCCGTTTTGATGGAATGAAAACCAAAAGAAGATAGCAATACCGAGCACAGCGAAGAGGGCTGCCATACGCTGCTTGATTTCCGTAGCCATTGCAGCTTTTTCCTCTGCAGAATATGTAACGGTTTCCTCTTTTGCTTTCTTTGCGGGAGAAGGAAGCTGTCTTTTGGTGAAAAGGAATATCGAGAGAGAAATAAGCATTGCGGCAACGGAGGCGATAAACGAATAGTGGATGCCGGTGTTGAAGACATTAAGATAATTCGAACAGAATGCCGATACGGAGCCGGCATCACCTGCAACCACAGAGCCACCCACCTTTGTAATCAGCTCCTGAAGATTGGCAAGGTTTACTTCCGCACCCGCCAAAAATCCATGGCAAAGAGCCGGAAGCTCGGCATTATACATCAAACCGTTCTCACTGAGCCACCAGCTGCGGAGCAAAGGAGCTACGAAGGGAGCCACAACGCCACCAAGATTGATAAAGACATAGAAAATCTGGAAACCGGCATCACGCTGCGAAGCATAGCGAGGATTGTCGTACAACTGTCCGACAATGGCCTGAAGGTTGCCCTTGAAAAGGCCGTTGCCGAATGCGATGAGGAACAGCGCACCGCAAGTAAGCGTAAGAAGCCATGTCTGATTCTCAGGAGTCGCGAAAATGGGGAATGCCAATACGACATAACCGATAGTCATGACAATAAGACCGGAAATGATGGTTCCTTTGTAGTTCTGCGTTCTGTCGGCAATGATACCGCCTACGAGGCTAAGCACATAGATACCGGCGTAGAAGAAAGAATAGACTAAAGCACTGGTCTCTTCAGACAGGCCGAATTTGGAACATAGAAACAGCACAAGCACCGCGTTCATGATATAATATCCGAAACGCTCGCCCATGTTGCTCAATGCTGCCGGGATCAATCCTTTGGGTTGATTTTTAAACATACGCGATTGAATTAGAATTTTTTCTGTTTTTTGTTTCGCGGACAAAGATAGAATTATTTTTCGTATTTTTGTTATAATAATGAACCAGTTTATGGGAAATCCGACGAAAAAGCTCCCGATGATCGAGCGGGACGGCTGGCTGCTTCCGGTCGAGAAAGAGCTGACCGCCCGGCACGAGAGCTACCTGCGGGCACTTCGGGAAATAGAAAAATCGGCCGGATCGATCGTCGATTACGCCAACGGCTATCGCTATTTCGGATGGCAGCGGGACGAGGCGCTCGAAGGCTGGTGGTTCCGCGAATGGCTTCCCGGGGCGCAGGACGTTTATCTGCTGGGCGACTTCAACGGCTGGCAGCGCACTTCGCTGCGGCTCGACAGAAACCCGGAAGGGGTGTGGAGTATTTTCCTGCCCGATGCGATGTATGCCGAACGGCTCACGCACGGCTCACTCTACAAAATCCACGTGCACGGCGACAACGGCTGGCACGACCGCATCCCCGCCTATGCGACCCGCGTGGTACAGGATGAGAAAACCAAGAATTTCACCGCCCAGTTCTGGAATCCGGTCCCGTTCGACTGGCAGGGCGACCGCCCCATTGCGGCCCGCAGCGAGGAGTTACTCATCTACGAAGCCCACGTAGGTATGGCCCAGGAACGCGAAGGCGTGGGCAGCTATGCGGAATTCACCGAAAAGATCCTGCCCCGGATCCGGGAGGAGGGCTACGATACGGTGCAGTTGATGGGCATCGCCGAACATCCCTATTACGGATCGTTCGGCTACCACCTGTCGAAATTCTTCTC
>ERZ860023.1041-NODE-1041-length-12660-cov-1.748274_pt1 | contig 12660 bp, 22 predicted proteins | sample MGYA00509983_ERZ860023 | MGnify/ENA primary metagenome ERZ860023 (study PRJEB30046, sample SAMN00715180) | human gut metagenome | study: EMG produced TPA metagenomics assembly of the A metagenome-wide association study of gut microbiota in type 2...
AAGATCTATGCATCTTAATTTTCAAAAAGTGTGCAACTTCTTATTGCAATTTAGAATCTTTTTTTATTTTGCATATTGAAATGTAATCGGAACACCATTTTTGAAAATGATTTTGATAATCCGGTTTTTCTCTCCGATAATGATTCTGCTGATAATTTCAGTGAGAAAATCATGGATAGGTTTCCTGCCGATAGCTTTGGCCAGCTTGTAATAATCAAAATCGCTATTGGTATCCTGCAGCTTTTTTATCATTATGAGCTTTGAGAGCTGGGCAAGATAGGCTTCATCGGCACCGATGTCATTGCCTGAAAGGGATTTTATCTGCTTGTCAAGCTTGGCGATGGTGCCTTCAATGGCTGCCTTCTGCTCGAAGTATTCGGCTTCTGACATATCGCCATCATCAAACAGGTAGGCTCTTTTCAGGCGGCTGAGGGCACGTTCCTGCTTCTCTTTTTCTTTCTGGCTCTGCTCGACAAGCAGGGCGTTGGGATTATACTGGTTGGTCTGATCAACGCCGTAGATGTGTTTGACGTGAGCACGTACAATCATATAAATCCTTTGCGCTTCTTCGATGCCGGTCGCGCCGGGGATTAGGTTGTCATTGAGCAGGTAGCTTACCAGCTGCTCAGCGCTGGCGAATTTAATGGCATTGGCGCAGGCTTCAATCATTCTGGAGATGAGCTTAAGTATCTGTGGCAGCAGTACGCGGTCGGAGGCGTATCCGGAATGTTCTCCGGTACAAACAGCCGGCGCTTTCCAACGGCCTGTACAGTAATAATAAGAGCTGTGGGTGTGGTCGTGGATGCGGGTACGGTCCTTAGAGTTCATCGTGTAGCCACATTCAGCGCACTGCAGCAGGCCACCAAAGATGTATTTATCCTGAGCGCTTACAAGGCTGCCGATGGGGGCCAGCCAGCTTCTGTTTTTGGAAAGCATCTCGTTACACCTGCGCCAGGTCTCTTCCGGTACAATGGCTTCATGCTGGCCGGTAACAACTACCCAGTCATTTTCAGAGCGGTAAAAATCTTCGCGCCTGCCGGCATTGGGGTTTTGACGGTTATAGACATATTCACCCTTGTAGAAGTGGTTCTTCAGGATGCATCTCACCGTTGTATCGCTCCATAGAGTACCTTTGCGGCTTCTGTAGCCGGCGGTGTTGAGTGCTGCAGCTACTTTTTTCAGAGCTTTCTCGCGCAAATAAAGTTCAAAGATGGCTCGGACGATGGGAGCTTCAATCGGATCAGGAACCGGCCAGCTTTTACATTTCTTGCCGTTGGCATCAGTAGTGACCGGTCCAGGCATATAGCCAAACGGCACCCTGCCGCCGTTCCATTTATTTTCGTTCGCGCGGCCGAGCATGACTGCAGTTACGCGTTCTGCAATGGTTTTGCGCTCTAATTCAGCAAAAATCAGTAAGATTTTAAGCATTGCTTCGCCGCCGGGAGATTGGGTATCAAAGCATTCGTTCTTGCTGGCGAAGGCAACACCATAACATTTGAGTTCGTCATACAGCTCTAAGAAGTCCAGCAGGTTGCGGCTGATACGGTCGAGCTTCCATACATACAGATGGCTGAACTCTCTGGCGCGGATGCGTTCCATCATCGCCCGGAAGGCAGGGCGGTTGAGATTCTTGCCGGAAAAGCCGGCATCACAAAATACTTCGTGTCATTGATACCGTTGAGGTCTGCGAGCTTGCGCAGGTCGCTTTCCTGCAACGGCAGGCTGTCTTTATCTGCCTGCATGTCGGTGGATACGCGGATATACAGAGCAGCTTTTTGGGTTTGGGGTATAGAAATAGCGTATTTAGCCATAATACACGGCTCCTTTCAAGGGTTGTCGTTGTAAGAGCCGTGTATAATATGTTATAATATTATATCAGCTCTTGATGTGGTGTTGGGGGTTGATAATTGAGCGTGTTGGTAGCACGTTCTTGCAGGTCCCTCGGTGTTGGTAGCACCGGGGGATTTTTTATTTGTCGGCAATTTGCTGGTCATTTGCTGGCGGTATGTTATTTCCAAATACTTAATATCGTATTGACGCCATCTTTCGGACATGGATGCGTAGATGCAAATGATTCTTTCGGATAATCCTTATGTGGTATATCCAATTGGAAATATTTGCAAATAAAAAATGTCGAAAGAACAAAATCGTATAGCATGCTTTTGTCAGCTCTCAATTCTGAAGACAAAGAATGATTTAAAGCATTTCGCTGCCGTGTGAGCTTTAAAATATTCTTTTTATTAATTTAGGAGGCATAGGCTTGTTGTTAACCGACGTAATGATAGGGAGATATTTATTTGATATAACGCTTATCAGTTCTCTATCTAGGTTTTTGATAGCACCAGCGGCATCGGCGTTAAAAGTAAACTGTTTGGATAGGCGCGTTATATAATCTTTAGCTGCTAATTCGTAGGCGTTGTGTGCGGCTATGATGGCATATCTATAATTGTTCTTTTGACAATATGCAAAAGCATCGCTAAGTAGAGAATATATCAGATTTTGTTTCAACTTGTTTTCAGCAACGAAAATCAATAACTCGAAGCTTATGGGTGACTTTACATCACCGCGTAATTGCGTCGGCATAATGCCAAGAGCTGTAGATGGACTTTCCGGTAATGGCGTTATAATTGGCAAAATTCCACTATCAGCAGGGGAAACCGGGTTACAATGATAAGATATAATGCTTGAATTTGGTAAAATATTTGCTATGGAAATTTGTTGATATCCATAAGATGGCAGAGTTATATTGTCGATAACGCACTTTGCTTCAAGCAATAAGTGGTGCGCTCCGGCAAAATTTGTGGTATCATTAAAGAAAGCATATTTAAGCAAATTGTAAAGATTATCAAGCTTGAACTTTTGAATAGCTTGTGCGGGCGCATTAAAAGTCATTTGAAAATCTTTTGCATCTGCTCTGTTTAGAAAATAATCAACAAACATTCCATCATCTATTGTAGGCATATTTACTAATTTCATTTTCTTCATCCTTTCTGGAGGTTATTATGGTTTTAACAAAATCTTATATTGATGAGCTAACGCGTGACTTTAGTACCGAAGCCATACGCTTTAACAGCAGATTCAAGGAAGAGGACATTCCCCTGCAGATCACAGAAGAAAATTTACAGTACCTAATTACAAAGTTGTGTGATATGAGGGAAGAACTGGATAATTTGTACGATGAAAGGGAAGACATGGGTGCAATGTACGTCGAAATGCTTAATGATTAAGTTCCCTAAATTATCCTAAGCTCTCCGCGCCTTCTTCCGCCTTGTGCTGGAGCTTGGCCAGCTTAACATCAATCAAATCGTCAATTTCTTCCTTGCCGTCAGCAGCCAGCTGGCGGTATTTTTTTATGTGTGTTTCTTTCTGCCTAATCCATCAGTGCTGGTAACACTGGGGGATTTTTTGTATTAGTAAGATTGAGCGAGAAAATAAGAGATTGGCGGTTTTAAAACATCAGATTTAGGATAAACCTAGATTAGAAGAGATTGAAAAAATATACTAAAATGCTATAATATAAGTAAGTTAACTCGTGAAGGATAAGGCTGGGTTCCCGAATGGGAGTAGGTGCTTGGCACCGAGAATTCCTTTGCCCCTGGGGTTAACTTATTTTTTTATATTGTTCTTTAGGCTCTGGATGATGTGTTCAGGGTCTTTTTTTATTTCTTCAAAAATTAGGTTAAGTGCTTTTTCACTATAAGAATAGGAGATATGCTTGCCAAGTTCATACTTATAACAATAATCTGGATTGCTTTTTAAATTATAAAACTTAACAAATAAATCAAAATGGTTTTTGTTGAATTCGTGCCGTTTATCTTCTGGGGCAGAAGGAGCAGGGTTTATAAAATTTAAGGAGTCACGATTTATCCAGTTGTTGATTCTTTTAATGCAATCATTTGTTGAATATGGACAACGTTTTTTCATATCTTGAGGAGATTTAATTAGTTTGATAGCTTCTTCTCCCTCTTTGGCAATAGTAAAGATTGCAGTTGCTTCGCTTTTTTTCTTTGTTAAATAATAATCGTGGCGAATTTGAATAGCATAATTAGCGTTGTTTGTAGATGAAATAGATTCGGAAATTTGCATATTTGCTTTAAGTAAGCGTTCAGCAATTTCTTGTGGATATCTTGCTTTGATATATTCTGGCTCAATTGGGTCGAGCTTTATTGAAAGAGTTAAGAAATTTGAACCTAGTTGCTGTGTAATATCTATATTAAATTCATTCAGAAGTTTATTGATATAATTAATAACGCATGATTGGAAAAGTGGAGCATAAATTTGCTCGTATTCTTCTGTAATGAAATGGGTACTGGTATTACGAAGGTTAATGATTTGTTCTAAATTTAACCGAACAGGGTCTTTGTCATTAGTCATGATTAATTTTATACAATTTTCGAGATTGAGTGTTCTGTCGTTATTGTTTTTATAGTATATGCTTTTTTCACCTTTTGTTTTTATCAAAATTGCTTTTAAAAGTAATTCCCAAGCATTACAGATGAAAAAGGAGAATCCTTCTACCCTATATCTGATGGTAGGTTTGTTGTATACTTCGATACCTAAAATAAATGCTTCTTGACTTTTTAAAAGTAATTTTTCTGTTAGCGTATTATTAGTCATTGTAAAAACCTCTCTTTCATTTTTATTCTATAAAGCAATCCCAATAATGCCTTTAAAATTTAAAGATGCTAAATCCCTGCAACACCGTCAACATCCAGCTGGCGGTGTTTTCTATTTTACCCAAAACTGACAGGCAACTGCTTTTCCTATTATGCGGATGCTGTCAAAATCGGTTTCATGGATAATGATAGGCTTAAACATGGGATTTTCAGCTCTTAATTCTATATATTCATCGTAGCGGTAGAAGCGCTTTAATGTAACGGTATTATCCATCCAGACGGCAGCGATTTCGCCATTTTCAACTTCTGCCTGCTCGCGGATGAATACATAGTCACCGTCAAAAATACGAGCGTTAATCATGCTGTCGCCTTGGCACTTCAGGACGTAATCAGCATGCACGTTCAAATCTGTTTCCAGATATTCGCCTTCCTCCTGCACTGCGTCGATGGGAGAACCGCAGGCGATGTTGCCTAGCACTTTATATTTACGGTACTTTGCCGGCTGCAATAATGTGGGGAATGGGTGAGCAGAGGGAACTTCTTCCCAACCCATTATATATGCTGGTGTTGTATTCAGTGCATTAGCAATTTCCATAATTTTTCTTTGAGGTAATAATCTACCGTCACTTTCAATTTTATTGATAGATGAACGTGATTTATATCCAACTAATCTTGCCAATTCGTCTTGTGACATATCTAATTCAATCCTACGAGCTTTTATACGGTCTCCGATAGTGGTCATTTTTGTCACTCTCCTTTTCTTACAGATTCATTGTAACATTGTGTAGAAAAAATTGCAACAAAATCATTAAAAGTTTGTTGACAAACAGGAAACAAAGAAATATAATGAGTATGTAGACAAAATGCCTACAAAAAGGAGGTGACGAAAATGACTGATACTGTCAAATTGGAAAAAGCAATTGCAGATAGCGGACTGAAAAAGGCAAGAATTGCGGGTGAACTCAACATTACATATCAAACTTTGAAACGTAAGATTAATAATGAGGTCCCGTTCAATGCTGGCGAAATTTCTAAAATGTGCGATTTGCTTAGAATATCTAATCTGAATGATAAAGAAGCAATTTTTTTTGCTCGTGATGTAGGCAAATAGTCTACATAAAGCAACGGCGAGTAATCAGAATCGTCTTATTAAGTAGTGTTAGCGGTAGGGAGGTAATGGCGATGGGCAAAGAAATGACGACCTGCCCGCATTGCGGGGAAGTCGTCAAAAAAGGTAACTTCTGCAATAAATGTGGCAAGAAGCTGGCTAAGATATGTGACTGCTGGCTGATGAAGCGCCCATATAATTGCAACTTTCAGCAGTGCCCTGATATGGCAGCCTTCACATTATTGCTTCTGCATATTCAGCAGGACCAAAAGCGTAGGAAATACTTTTTCTTGAGCCAATCCTTGAAGCAATCAACAGCAAGACCTTGAAGGCCGTCAAGAAACTTAGCGTAGACCAGCGCAGCATAACGAGACTGGGGAGTTTCAACGATGATGTCTGGTATAAAATCTACTAACTGTTTTTTCTGGTCTTCGGTCAAGTCGTCCAACATGTCAATGATGTGTTCGGCGGTTTGCAGAGTAGCTTCAGTCCAAGGATATGGCTTACCGCAATTATGACAGTAAGCTGGAACAGGAGCTTCTTCTGAAGAAATGCAAACGACGTGCTCAACATGGTAAATGCCATGAATACGAGATTGGCAGTGCGGACATTTAGAGATAATAGATGCTCCGCAGGTTTTGCAGAAATTGCTGTTATCGTTAATTGTTTCTGCGGAATCAGTTATCATGTGACCGTTCGAACAGATTTTAGCTGTACGGAATCCGTCTATAGTAATCACCTCCTGTCTGTAGCTTAATTATAGCATGGATGCGGAGAAGTGAGGAAGAAGGGAGGCTAGGGCATGGAAAAAGAAAAAGCCTCTAACAATTTGGCTGATAACCAAGATTGCAGAGGCATAGTAGAAAAACATTATCAAAACAATATTTTAGCAATGCATATAAAAGTACAAATCTTAGGGCTTCAAAAAACTAGAGATGTACTAAAATGGATTGCCTTGTTCTCGAGAAGATTTTATTTAGATTTCTTGAATGATAAAAGCCTTTAGGAGAGCTTTTTGACCATCAAAAGTATCAAAATCAACCTTGGTAACTAAGAAGCAGTCGCCGTTGCATTCCAACGAATCACCCACTTTAATATCGCAGGGAAGTTGAAAATGTACATACGATTTACGATCTTCGGTATTATCCAAACCGGAGTATTGGCTGGTTGCAATACCATTTCTGATTACAGAATAACACTTTAAATCAAAAGCAAAATCAGAAAAATATATCTCTGGTGGAATTGGCAAGATTGACATAACAATCACCTCCCTCCTGTGCTTTTATTATAGCACGGAACGCGAGGCGGTAGGGAAGGAGATGAGATTATGCGTGAAAATCCTATCATGAAATATTTGGCCGAAACCTACGGTATTACGCCGGATCAGCTGGAAGAAGAACTTAAGAACGCTAAAATCGATATCGGTATTTTCGTAGAACCTTGGGAAGGAGGGGAGCAACAATGAAAAAAATCTTAATCGCCATCCTCGCAGCTTGCTGCGTGTGGGCTGCGTATGACTACAGCCGTCCAGTTGACCGCTACGTTGTCAAGGTTACTGCCGCTGAGGGTGACACATTGTGGCACCTGGTAGGCGGTGTCATGGATAGCGAAGGCGACCGGCGCGATGTCCGTGAGGTTATCTTCTGGACACGCAAAATTAGCAATATAAAAGGCGACCTGCAGCCTGGTGATATTGTGTTGATCCCCATCGAGGTGCGTAAATGAGCACCTCTGGCATGGACAAAAGAAAAAGAGCATTGATATTGGCGTATCAATGCTCTAAGAAGTAAAAAATACGAGAAAAAGAATTGAGTTGTTCACACAAAAGTGAAAACAAAAGTAAAAAGTGAAATCACATATATTATAACAAACACAAGGAGTGAAATCAATGCAGATTAATTTCAAGTTAGAAAGAAGAATCGGTGCGCTTAGTGAGAACCCTTCCGGCTACACCAAGGAGCTGAACGTGGTTATCTGGGATGAAAAATACACAAAATATGATCTGCGCACCTGGAACCCTAACGGTAAGCCCGGCAAGGGTGTGACGCTGACTAAAGAGGAGCTGAAGAAGCTGTATAAGCTCATCGGCGAGGAAATCCGCCAAATGGGAGGCCACAATGAGTAGTATCACTCGTAAACATAAGCGTCGCGTAGCATTTCAGTGCGCCAAAAGGGTATCGCGCCTGCTCAGGAAATAGCTGTATCGGCAGCGCGTGAAATACAGGCCACAAAGGCAGCAACAACAGAAACAATGGAAGTACTGCTGCAGGCTATGGCGCTGGTAGCACAGTTTGATTATGGCAAGCTCAACGCTAAGGATAAGCGCTTGGTGGTGTTGGCCAAACAATTATACCAACGCAGCATCCAGGTTAAGAAGCGCCAGCTGAATGAAGAGGAAAACAAAACCTGCCAGCGCTTTGCCAGTGCAGTTATGGAAATTTGGGAGGAAGAGGAGAAGAAGAGCAATGGAAAAGCTTAATTATTATGCTGTAGCACGTAACATGTATGGCTTGCTGCGCAATAAGCACATCAGCTATAGAGGACATCTGCTTGTAGAAGCTCGCAGAAAAGCACGTCATCAGGTATCTAATTTTGTTCTGCATCGCAAAGCGCGCAAGCTGAAAGATATGGAGGGTTAAAAATGACATTAACCGAAGGCCAAAAACGGGCAATTGAAAAGCTGGATAAAGAAATGGAAGCAGCCAAGGATCCATGCTCTAAGTATATTGCTGAGCAGCTGCTGCAGCTGGCAACATCCTGCCCGGAGATCGCGGAGAAAATCCTTGCAGAAAAGAAGAGTTTAACAGGTGCGCTGGATGCTATAAAGGCAGAGGCTAAGAAGCACGCTGTTGGTGGCTGTGCCTGTATTGATGAAATCCAGACCATGGAAATTGCCTGTAAATATTACAATATCGACAATACAGAGCCTGCAGCAGGGGCAACGGCCGCGCACCAAGCGCTTGGCAAAACGCCTGAAACGTCGATGGATACTGGCACTGGCGCTGCTGCCGTAAGTGTTAATCTTGATGATTTTTTCTAATATCAAGAAGGTGAAATCAATTGAAGAAGAAGGAAATAGAGCAGGCGGTTGTTAAGTGTTGGCCCACAAGCAGAGAAAGACTGTTGACCGATAAAGACTTCCTGCATTTTATGCGGTACTTCCCTGCTGGCATTGGCGATAAAGTGAAACGCTATTTTAATCAGGTAGCCACGGGGAGCGGAAACTTTTTCATGGTGCCTGACCATGAAGATAAGCAAAAGGCGGTTTGCAGCAGGTGTGGCAAGCACATCGTTCTTGCCAAGTCAAGCCATAAAGATAGGGCAACTTGCCCGAAATGTGGAGCAGATGGTGAGGTTGTACATGCCTGGCGAAGAGCACGTACCCAAGCGAAGTATTATTTTACATATTTTGAACGTGCTCTGTATGACAAAGAAGCTATAATTGCTCGCAGCTTTGCTGTCTATCGCTGTATAAGCGCTGCTACGGGAGAAATATTTGAGGATTATGTTCCGCGCGAATATTACCTGATGCGCAAGAATGAAGCAATCCATTGGACACATGAATGCGATTTTTGGGGTAATGAATGGTGGAGCAAAAGAAGAAGTCTGTATAGCAAGGATTATGTTATGGAGCTTAACGGTTACCATGTATGGCTTGGATTGGACAGGCTGGAGCCGCTTTTAAAGGACAGCTGGCTAAAATACAGTCAGCTGGACGCGTTCTTTAGGCTGACAGGTGCAGAAGATGCTTTCCGGTATATAGAGCTTTATCAAAAGCACCCGCAGCTGGAGTACATAATGAAAATGGGACTGTGGAACATATTAGCAGAAGGCTTAGAATGCCGCAGTTTCCGTAATATATTCAACTGGAAGGGCAAAACGCCTAAGGACCTGCTTGGAGTGCCAATCGGCAAAGGAGATATGCTTGCGCTATCAGCTTTGGCGGTGGATATGAATACATTCAGCCTGGCGCTGTATCTAAAGAAAAATTCGCGCTTTAGTCTTGTGGACCTTGCACAAAAGCGTAAGGAGCTGGAACAGCTGAGTCACTTCGACACATGCGAAATGTTTGACACATTGAAAGGCTATGGCGTTTGCTCAGAAGAGACTTTAAAGTATATACTTCGACAGCAGCAGAAAAAGAAAAGATACTACAGCATCCGAGGAGTTCTTATCGACTGGATTGATTACTTGCAAGACTGCGGCAAGATTGGCTTAAGCCTGGAAGATACGGCGGTGCTGAAGCCGCATGACCTGCAGCAGGCACACCAGAACATTATTACACAGCTTAAGATTAAAGCAGATGAAGAGCTTGATAAGCAGATGGCCAAGCTTAAAGAGGAACGCAAGCAGTATAACTTTACCGCCGGCGGTTTTTTAGCAAAGGTTGCTGAAAGCTCATCGGAGCTTATTGCTGAAGGCAAAACCCTGCATCATTGTGTAGGAACATATGCAGATAAACACGCCCAAGGCAAATGCACCATTATCCTGATACGCAGACAGGAAGAGCCGAACATACCATTTTATACAATGGAGCTTACCCCTGGAAAGCGAATCATGCAGGTGCGCGGCGACCATAACTGTGGCATGACGCAGGAGGTTGAAGCCTTCGTTGAGAGCTATAAAAAATATTTAGCGGAAGTAGGTAAGAAGAAGGGAGCGAAAGCAGCATGAATGATTTGCAGGTGACTCGCACGCCGGAGATGGTGGCGGCGGAAATAAATTTAATCAAGGACCAGACGCGTAAGCTGGTCCTGAGCAACAGCATCGCCATTGGCAAGAAGCTGAAAGAAGTTAAAGAGATGCTGGAGCCTGGCCAATTTGGCAAATGGCTTGCTGAGGCGGTGGATTTTAGCCAAAGCACGGCCAACAACCTTATGCGTGTATATGATGAATACGGCGCTGATCAGGGTGTATTGTTTGGCAGCGCGGCGAAAAGCGATGTAGTAGAAAAGCTGACCTACACGCAGGCAGTGTTGCTTTTAGGCGTGCCGGCAGAACAGCGTGAGGATTTTATCAAGGAAGCGCATGTTGAGGATATCAGCACGCGTGAGCTGCAGGCGGAAATCAAAAAGCTGAAGATGGCCAAAGAAGCTGCCGAAGCCAAAGCTGAAGCTGACCATAAGCTGACCAGAAAGACTGAAGAGAAGCTGGCCAAGGTCAGCAGGCAGGCCGAAGAGCTCAGTATGCAGCTGGCTGGTGCCGTCGAAAACAAGAAGATTGTCGAAGCAATGAGCAGCCAGCGTGATGTTCTGGTGGCAGAAGCCGAGGAGCTGCGCAAAAACCTATATGATAAAGAGCAGGAAACCTCCGTTTTAGAAGAGCGCATCAAGGAGCTGGAAGAACAGCTTAAGCAGCCGGTGACAGTTGCCACAAAGACAGAGATTGTGGAAAAGGTCCCTGAGGCTGTGACGCAGGAGTTGGAAGAGCTTCGCAGCAAGCTGGCGGAAGTCCAAAGTGATGCAGGTGCTCAGAAAGAGGCGCTGGAGCTTAAGGTGGAAATCTGGGCGGTGCTCAATGGCATCAATAAGCTGCTGGAGCATCTGGACAAAGTGCAGGATGGCAAGCGTGGCGCCGGTGTATGCAAAGCGCTGGCTAGTGCCTTGGCGCAGAGCCAAAACCAGATTACCAAGCGCTTGGCAAAATTTGAGCAGGAGGTTTAGTTATGGAGATTATGCTTATTGATTTTGCGATTTATCTTATTGCGACAGTAATGATTATGTGCTTTGCAATCAGCTATATCGATTTCATGGAGGCGTCTAAATGGAAGAATTCGAAGTAAAATTTATCATTCGCAAAGGCGGGAGCACAAAGGTACGCTACACGGTTAAACCTACAGATGCGGAGCCGGAAGAAAGCATCGTGAGCAGGGCTGATGTGTTGCACGAGGATTTTCGCAAGCTTTGGGCGCTCCTGCCGGGAGTGGCACGCAGAATGCTTGAATTTCCGGCTAAAAATGAAGATAATTTGCCTTTGCATATGTGGGTAACAAAAGTAAATTTTGTATCCCACAAGGATTTTGGCGATGGCATGCAGCTGGTAGTGCTCATGGATGGCTTTAAAAATTCGTCCGAGCCTTTGATGGTGGTAACGCGCAAATTTTATACTGTTGCTGTAGATTATTACAGGGATGGTAACGGAAAGCAGATCCCGCTGCAGATGCTCCTGCCTAAAGAAGTTAGGCTGATGGAATCCCTGAAGGAAGAGGCGTTTAATTACGCGTACTATTGTAAGCGTGAGCAGCCGACGGTAGACGAAGCTCAACACGCCTATGAGAGTGGAGCGTATCCAGATGAAATCGGGAGGGATAAAGCATGAGGCGTAAATGTAACTTATGCGGGCAGAGAAGCGGCAGTTGCAATCGTTATATATTGAAGAATGGCCAAGAAATAACGATTTGCCCGAGTTGCCTTGCATTTAGCGATGATGAAACTGCTAAGATAGCGCGTCAGGCGCATAAAGAAGGCTTATTAGTGAAAGAAGATATCAAGAGACAAAAATGAACGAGCAAACGAATGATTTAACTGACAGCTGCATTAATAAATTCCATGAGCTGGCCAACCTTTTCAAAGAAAAGAACAAACAATATGGTGATAAAGACCAGCTGGCGAATTTTCGCAATGGGGCTATGCTGCAATACGGCGATGATAGCTGGGAACATATGTATGAGACAGCTAAAAGCTACTGCTTAAAGCATGTTGCCCATGTTTTCGGCGTCGGACAAACAATTGATGAAGAAAAAATCAGTGAAAGCCTTGGCGATATTGCCGTATATTGCATAATCATGCAGTACATGGTGGAGAGTAATAAGCAGGCTGCAGAAAAAATAAAGGAGAACGACCATGAATAATAAGGAAGCATCAATCAATAAGGTAGACGAATTAGTCAATCGGGCGCAGCTTGCCATCAATGACTGGCAGTGCAGCGGCGATGGGT
>ERZ860023.1046-NODE-1046-length-12620-cov-1.619737_pt1 | contig 12620 bp, 15 predicted proteins | sample MGYA00509983_ERZ860023 | MGnify/ENA primary metagenome ERZ860023 (study PRJEB30046, sample SAMN00715180) | human gut metagenome | study: EMG produced TPA metagenomics assembly of the A metagenome-wide association study of gut microbiota in type 2...
GTGGCTTTGCCATCAATGCCGGGCAGACGCAGGCAGGCGTCGTTTTGCGGCAGCATGATGTCCGGGTCAACCAGTGTTTCGCCGTAAACGGAATTGAACTTGTGTACGATTTCCTTGCATTGCTCCAGCATCGGCAGCTGGTCCTCGCCTACAGGGACTACAGTAGCGCGGAAAGCGGTGATATCTGCAGCCTGGCTGATAGGATAGCAGAAGAAACCGGTAGGAATGCTTGCTTCGAAGTTGCGCATTTTGATTTCGTTCTTGACGGTCGGGTTACGCTGCAGACGGGATACAGTGACCAGGTTCATATAGTAGAAGGTCAGCTCGGTCAGCTGCGGCACCATGGATTGAATGAAAAGAGTAGATTTAGCAGGATCAAGGCCGCAAGCCAGATAATCCAGCGCTACCTCGATGATGTTCTTACGTACCTTTTCCGGATGCTCAGCGTTGTCTGTAAGCGCCTGGGCATCAGCAATCATGATATATACTTTATCATATGCACCAGAATTTTGCAGCTGTACACGCTGGCGCAGAGAGCCTACATAGTGGCCTACATGCAGACGTCCTGTAGGACGGTCGCCGGTCAGGATAATTTTACTCATATTAGTCTTACCTCTTTTTGTTCTTATATTTATATAATAATTATAAATGCACTGACGTAAACTGTCAACGCAAGCTTATTTTACGAACATAGCATAGTATCCGTTGAAGAAGATATACAGCACTATCAGCGGCAGAATGTAGGTAGCATAGAAGCGAATCCATTTGGGGAAGGGGATACCCTTACCGGTATCTGCCTCTGCAATAAAGTTATTCCAGCCCCAACCGTAACGGCTGGTGCAGAAGCTGAGGTAAATCAGACTGCCTAAGGGCAGCAAATTGTTGCTGACAAGGAAGTCTTCGAGGTCAAGAATGCAGGTGCCTTTGCCCAAAGGCTGAATATGCCCCCATAGGTTGAACCCCAGCACGCAGGGCAGGGAAAGCAGGATAATCGCAATAATGTTAAAGCGAATAGTTTTTTTGCGCTCCCAACCAGTTAAATCGCAGATGCAGGAGGTAATGTTTTCGAATACAGCGATTACTGTAGACATGGCTGCGAAAAGCATGAACAGGAAGAACAGAGTACCCCAGATACGGCCGCCGCTCATAGCGTTGAACACATTGGGGAGGGTGATGAACAGCAGGTTCGGACCGCTGTCGGGATTGATGCCGAAGCTGAAGCAGGCCGGGAAGATAATCAGGCCGGAAACAATTGCTACAAAGGTATCCAGTGCCATAATCCACATTGCTTCACCCGTCAGGCGCTGTTCCTTACCGAAGATAGCCAGTGCGCCGATGCCAAGGCTCAGCGTAAAGAAGGCCTGTCCCATAGCAGCGAAGACTACCTCGCGGATACCGTGCTCCAGAACTCTGTTGAAGTCAGGATAGAGATAATATTTAAGGCCTGCAGCACTGTTGGGCAGAGTAATGGAGTTTACTGCCAAAATCAGCATGAGCAGCAGCAGGCAGGCCATCATATTTTTGGTGATGCGTTCAACGCCGGCCTTGACGCCCAAATAGCAGACACCGAAGCAGGAGAGAACAATTATAATCATATTGCCTGCCATGGTTACAGGGTCGCTCAGCAGACTGCCGAAAACGTTGCCTACGCCTTTGGCATCAAGGCCGACGAAGCCGCCGACTGCCATTTTGTAGAAATAATACAGCATCCAGCCGGAAACTGTGGTGTAGAACATCATCAGGAGAACATTGCCGGCAATCGCACCATATTTATACAGATGCCATTTTGTACCTGCAGGCTCCAGTACGTCGAAGGATTTTGCCGCACTGCGCACACTTGCACGGCCGACAGCAAATTCTGCTACCATAATAGGCAGGCCTAAAAGCAGCAAAAAGCAAAGATAAATTAAAACGAAGGATGCACCTCCGTATAAGCCCGTAATAAACGGGAAACGCCAGACATTGCCTAAGCCGATAGCACAGCCGGCAGATATTAAAATAAAGCCAAGGCGTGAGGAAAAGCTTTCTCTTTCCATAAATATATACCTACTCCCTAAAAAATTTTGGATAATTTAATTATAAGCGAAAGGTTGGTTATAAGCAATAAAAAAACTGCATCCCACACTTTGGCAGGATGCAGTTCAAAGAGAATTATTTCTTTTCAGCAGGAGCTTTTTCCGGAGCTTTGTACGGAGAGAAGCTGAAGTTTTGCAGTTTGGCATCCTTGCCAAACATGAAGGTCATGATAACAACATTTTCTTTAGAAAAGGCTGCAATATAGGTTACTCTGTCGCCTTGGTCAAAACGCTCAAAGCTATGGAATTTGGTTTCTTTCAAAGAACCGAATTGTTTTTTTACCTGGCTTTGGATAGCAGCAAAGTTTTTCTCGCCCAGAGCTTTGTTAAGATCAGCGCTCAGTGTGGGAGCAAGAGCAGCATAGCCGGCAGCAGCATCCACATCGAGAGAGGTCATCATCTTTTCAGCGGTTTTCTGCTCCTTGTTCAAATCGCCGCCGTCAGCAGCAAAGGCCAGGCTGCTGCAGGCAAAAGCAAGCAGCATAGTTAAGACTAACACTAATTTTTTCATTTACATTACCTCCAATTATAGATAGCTTAAAAGCCTTATATATAATCATAACTGTTTTTTCTCATTTAGTAAAGACTTTTAAAGTGATTTTTGAAAAAATTCAGCTTAGAAGTGCAGTAAAGCTGCTTTCTTATTTTGCCTGTTTCTCTTCCGGGTGCTGCAGGCATTGAAACATCATTTCTGCCAGAGAGCGCTTCAAAAGCTGGTTGAATTCATCAACAGTGTGGCGCTCAATGGCTTGCCTGCTGCCGGATAAGATTTTTTATCCTTGCCGAAAATCAGCTCATCCAGGCTGCATTTAAGATGTTGGGATATACGGATGGCAATTGCCAGGCTTACGCCGGTCTTACCGTTTTCCAGATTACTCATGTGTGTTTGGGAAATATTAATCGCTTTTGCCAGGTTTTGCTGCGACACCTGTGATTTGGTGCGCATTTGTTTGATATTGTTACCGATAAGCTTGTAGTCAGGATTTACAGTTAAGCTTGCCATAATAACACCTCCGGCTGCTGTTTAACAATAGCATATTTTTATCTTCCTCGGTATGAACGCGAGCAGTTGCTTCGTCCTTCAAGTATATTATGACATATTTAAACCTAAATGTCCCTACACCAAATGGCGATTTCGGGTAGGATAGGGCAGTATTTTTATAAAAAAAAGACGAATTTTATTTACAAAATTTGTTATTTAATTATTTTTATATTGTTAACTGATAATAAAAAATAGTAAACCATATTTTGACTGAATAAGGAGCCGAGTCAATAAATATAAGTTGCACTATGTTATCAGCTAAAGTTGCAAATGACAGCGTAACGTGTTATATTAAGGCTAGATTATATGAAAATGAGGTGTATTATGCTTACTGCTGCTGATTTTGATCAACTTGGCTTTTGGGAGGATGCGACCCCGGAAGAAAATATTACGGTGTATGGTATGGATTTTGGCACGGATTATATTATGCTGACGGATGATTTGGGCAAAACACCGCTGGATGCAAAAAAGTTTATCGTTGTTGCTGCCTATGATGATGCTGACTGCTTTTTGTGGGGCGTAGAGCTGAAAAACTTTGCGGCACTCAAGGAGCTGTGCGCTCAATATGCACCCGGAAGTGCGGAGCTTTTTCAGGCACTGAAGGAATATAAGCTGCCGAAAAAATAAAATTGCTAATGCGGAAGGCTTGCCTTCTGACGCAAAAACTGCTGCCCTGCGTCTGTGACGCTGGGCAGCAGTTTTTAGCGTGCAGCAATTTATTCCATAGCAAAAACAGTATCAACGCTGGCTTTTATCGAATTTCCTGCGCAGCGATGCTTGTTTCGGGGGAAGCAGCTCTGTCGGCAGCAGCCATCAGCTTCATATTGCCATAGGAGCGCTCCATGCCGCCGCTGTAGGTGCTGATGTTGGCGCTCAGCAGCTTGCCGAGCGTACGTCCGCCGGCATTGGCGACAACTGCAGCCTGCTGGCGTGCATTTCCTACAGCCTGAGCCAGCAGTTTGTTGCGGTAAAGCTCTCTGTTGCTGACGCTGAAGGAAATATTATTGATTGTATCAACGCCGGCTGCACTGATTTTATCAATTACAGGACCAAGCTTGCCGATATCCTTGAGCTTGATGCGCACACTGTTGCTGGCGGTATAACCGGTGATTTTACCCTTGATATCGGTATCGGGGTAAAGTGTATAGCTTGTTGTTGTAATATCATTACCCAGAATATTGCAGCCAAGCAGATTACGCTTAACACTATCCATTTTGGCGGCAGATGCACTTGTTGCTTCGGCAGCGGTACGGCCCTTGCCGTTGACATCGAAGCTGATAACGGCGGTATCCGGTGCGACCTCGATAGTTGCGTTGGCGCTGACACTGATGCTCGGTGTATCAGGCTGCGCAGCCATAGCATTGGCACTGCCGATAAGCAGCAGGCAGATGGTAAGAAGAGCACAAAGCATTTGTTTTATCTTAGTCATAATATAACCTCCTGACTGTTATTGAATCAGCTTAATTATAGCACATAAATACAAGTTAAACCTGAAAGACACAGAAAAAACACGAACCGCCAGGAGCAGGACAGCGATAAATAAAATGAAGCAGTTGCTTAACTTACTTACTTTTAACACTTACTGCCGTCAAAGCATTTTCTTAATGGTACAAATGTGCTATAATAAAAACGCAATAAGAAGCAGGAGGTGCGCTTTATTTATGAAGAAAAAAGAGCGTGACAGGCTGCAGGTAGAATATATCTGTCCTGATTGCGGCAAACATTTGGCTTGGGCGCTGCCTACCGCTGTAATACAATGTCCGTGCGGACAGTGGGTGGATAATAACAATCGTTTAAAAGATAAGAGTGAGGTTTATCTGCCTTTAGACAGTGAGCAGACTGTACTTTTTTAATGGGGGTAAGAAATATGGCAACAATTTGGCAACAGGCTGAAGAATTAAAAGATGAAATGGTCGAACGCCGCAGAGATTTGCATAGACATCCGGAAACAGGCTGGACGGAATTCCGTACGGCAAGCATGATTATCGGTGAGCTGAAAAAGCTTGGCTATGATGTTAAATTCGGCGCTGACGTTATTGACGAAAAATCTATGATGGGCGTGCCGAGCGAGGCAGAGCTGGCTGATTATATGCAAAGAGCTATCAGCGAGGGTGCAAATCCTGAGCTGGTAAAGAAGATGGCAGGCGGCAAGACCGGTATCGTGGCAACTCTTAAAACAGATAAACCGGGTAAAACAGTTGCCTTCCGCTTTGATATGGACTGCAACGATGTAGAAGAGGAGCGCTGCGACGAGCATCGCCCGGCAAAGGAAGGCTTTGCTTCCGAACATAAAAAGGCTATGCACGCCTGCGGTCATGACGGTCACGTAACTATCGGCCTGTCGGCAGCAAAGCTGCTTGCTGCTAATAAAGCACGTTTGGCAGGCACCGTTAAATTGATTTTCCAACCGGCGGAGGAAGGCGTACGCGGGGCTTTCGCTATGATGAACGCCGGTGTAGTTGATGATGTCGATTACCTGTTCGGCGGTCATATTGGCTTCAAGGCTACTGCCGACAACTGCTTAGTAACGATGACTGATGGTTTTCTGGCAACTACGAAGCTGGATGCGGAATTTACCGGTGTATCTGCCCACGCAGGCGCTGCTCCGGAGCAGGGAAAGAATGCTTTGCTGGCAGCAGCACAGGCTGCAATTTCCCTGAATACCATTCCCCGTCACAGCAAGGGCTCCAGCCGTATCAACGTAGGCGTACTCAACGCCGGCACCGGACGCAATGTTGTGCCTGATATCGCTGCTATTAAGCTGGAAACACGCGGTGCTACTACAGAAATTGATGAATACATGGTTACCGAGGCTAAACGCATTCTTAATGCCTGCGCCGCTATGTATGACGTTAAGGTAAAAATCACTATGGCCGGTGCTGCACCTGCTTGCTTTGCTGACAAGGAGCTGGGCCATGAGGTAGCAGAGCTGATTGAGGAAAAATGTCATTATGACGAGGTTGTTGAATATGTGGACATGGGCGGCAGCGAGGACTGCGGTTATTTCATGGAGCGCGTACAGCAACACGGCGGCCGTGCCCTGTACATGATGTACGGCACTAAGATTGCGGCAGGTCATCACAACAGTCACTTCGATTTCAATGAGGATTGCCTGTGGAAGGCTGCTGCTACCATTACGGAAATCGCTGTACATTTCAGCAACAAGTAAATAATTAATCAAAACTGCCATGATTTTGCCATAATCTTATGCTATACTTATAAACATAAACAAAAGCAATATCTTGGAGGTATATATTATGAAATCACTTAAAAAAATCGCTTTAGTATTTTCCTGCATGGCGCTGTTGGGTGCCGGCAGTGCTTTCGCCGCTGATGCGGCTCAATCCTCTCCCTTGGACGAGGTGCAGGCAAATCCTGAGGTAATGCGCGCACCGGGAACCTATGTTACCCGTGGCGAAATAGTTGCTGTAGAGAATGGCATGTACATTATTAAGGGTGAGGGCAGCAGAAATATGGTTGCAGCCATTGTTGACCGTGATACCTACGTTGTGGAGGGTGCCAGCGGTAAGTTGCGTCTGCCCTATGCTTTAAAGGAAGGACAGAAGGTTACTGCTTATTATTCCGCAACTATGACTCGCAGCATGCCGCCGCAAAGCCATGCTCTGGCGATTGTTATCGAAGACAACGAAGAGCCTGCAAGTTTTTTTGAGGTAGCACAGGCAAGCCTTGCTAAGGATGGAAGTTATGTAACCGTACTTAATACCAATAATGACGTTATTGCGACGATTGATGCAAATGCGTGCGCAGACTTCGCTAAAATTAAAAAAGGTGATAAGCTGCTGGTTTGGAGCAGCATGATGACTATGAGCTTGCCGGCGCAGACTCACGCTGAGAAGGTAGTTGTGCTTCCGTAAGGACGCGCGATAAAGCATAATAATAAATAATAAAAAACTATGAATTTGATTTGTAAAGAGGGTTAGTAAAAAAATGAAGATTTTTATGGATACTGCTAATGTAGAGGAGATTGCCAAATTTGTCGATTGGGGCGTTGTGTATGGTGTTACAACCAATCCGAGCCTGATTGCCAAAAGCGGTCGTACACAGGCTGAGGTTATCCCGGAAATTGCCAAGCTGGTTGCCGGTCCTGTCAGCGCTGAGGTTATCAGCACCGAATGTGATGGCATGGTAGAGGAAGCACGCAAGCTGGTAAAGATTGCGGATAACATCGTTATCAAAATCCCCTGCATTCCGGAAGGCCTGAAGGCAGTAAAAATTCTGAGCGCAGAAGGCATTAAAACCAATGTAACGCTGGTATTCAGCATGGCTCAGGCCTTGTTGGCTGCACGTGCAGGCGCAAGCTATGTCAGCCCGTTTATCGGACGCTTGGATGATATCGGTGAAGACGGCGTACAGCTTGTAGAAAACATTGTTAAAGCCTTCAAGCTTTATGGTATTACTACCGAGGTAATTGCTGCCAGCATCCGTAATCTGGAGCACGTAGAAAAAGTTATGTTGACCGGTTGTCAGATTGCAACTATTCCTACTAAAGTGCTGGAGCAGATGATTATTCATCCTCTGACAGATAAAGGCTTAGCGCAGTTTATGGCTGATTACCAAAACAGCCTGAAGTAAAAGTCTTAGAATATTGTTACTTAGTCCGCAGCCTTAATTATAGGGAATAATTTTGGCTGCGGAAAGTTTTTTTGTGTGTTCGAGGGAGTGATTTGATGAACTTAAAAAAGGCCTTGCAGGCTTTTCTTGTTACTATATCCTGTGACATGCTGAACGTGGCAGGCGCACAGCAACGACCGGTGTTTATTCCTGAGGATTATGTTACAGAGCAGGCGCAGGCGGATTTTGTCGCCAACGGTCCGAAGCTGCTTTTCAGCGACAGTCCGGAACTGTTTATCGTAACGGTATACTTTATCGTGATAAGGTTGAGGGTGATGTGCGTTTGTTCCTGCATCATGTCAATGGTGTTGCCGGTAAGAAAAAGCTGGCGGTAATGCTGAAGAATACGGATAATCTGCGCCCGGTGCATTACAAGGTAACACGCAGCGGCGCAGCCGGCTTTGCCTATGATTATATGCGTGACGGCAAAAACTCTCAAAAGGAATATTTTGATGACAGCAGCCAAAAGCCGCAGGAGGGCAAGCTGGGCTTGGGCGGTAGCCGCGAGCTGCTCAGCGGACGCGGCATTATTCTGCCGACGGATAAGCTGTACACGGCAACTGTTGACCTGCACTTTGACAAGCCGGTTGAGGTGAGTGTGCTGATGTGCGAAGCTAAGAGTGACCTGGAGCTTTTCAACGAAGCTGCCGCAATTCAGCCGATGGACGAGCATCCGCTACGCGGTACATTTGAGGCTGCAGACTGGAACTATACGCTGAAGAAACCTGTCAAGCACCGGAAAAACCGCTCATGCTGGAGCTGGCAACCTCGCAGGAGGGCTATGCCAAGGGCGTTGATGCTACTACCGGACTGCCTGCGGAAAACTATGGCAACTACGGTGTTATCTATAAGGTGAACTTTACCGTTGCAGGCAAAAAGCCGATAAGCTTTATTTTGAATCCGATTGGCGGACCGTTTGCCGGGTACGGCGTACTGGAAAATAAAACTAAGGGTGACGTCAGCTGTTGGCGTTGCCTGAACGCACGGTGTGCTTTGGCTCGAAAATAGAGGAAGCGATTGAGCTTGCTCAGCTGAAAGCAGGCGAATACAGCTTTATCTGGTCACCTCCCGGTGCATCTAATCTGCCTGTACAGCTCATCTGGGAAAAAACCGAATAAATGAGATAGGTTAACTAATACTGTCGGACGAAGTTCTGACAGTATTTTTTTCATGGCTTGAATAAAGTGTTAATGAGAAGTATTTTCTATTCTTTGTTATATTTTGCCTTTTGAGTAATTTTAGAATTAAGAATGGATTGATTATCTGCTAGACAACAGCAAAAAAAGTAGAAATTTATTTGTGATTATTTTGTAGATTGGTACTAAAAATACTTGACAATTTTGACGTAGGGTGTATAATTCTAAATGAGAATTATTTTTGATAAAGGATGATGAAAATGGCTAAAAGAAACACTATTCAAAGACAACTTGTTATCGCGGCTGTACGTTTTTTAGCAGATCACCCTACTGCTGAAGAAGTATATGATCGCATTACTATGGAGTATCCCGATATCAGCAAAGGTACCGTTTACCGCAACCTTAATTCTCTGGTTGAAAGCGGTCTGCTGAGCAAGGTTTCCGTTCCTAGCGGTGCTGATCGTTTTGATCATATCCTCGCAAGACATTACCACATCAAATGCACTGAATGCGGTAAGTTCATGAACGTAGAAAACTTTGATTATATCCCGGATATGGATGAAAAGGTAGCTGCTGTAACCGGCTACAAAATGAATCACCATGACATTGTTTTCAGCGGTATCTGCCCCGAATGCCAAAAGGAAATGGCAGAGCATCCTGTAAGCGAAGATGTTTTGGGTGATGACCAAAACTGATTCTAAGGCTATATAAGCTTTAGTTTGGGAAGGCTGTTGCGTCGTTTTCAAGAGGAGGAATTGAAAATGGATTTAAAAGGCAGCAAGACTGAAAAAAATTTGCAGACCGCTTTTGCGGGAGAATCTCAGGCTCACACTAAGTACCAATATTATGCAAGTGCAGCCAAAAAAGAAGGCTACAACCAAATTGGTGCTATTTTTACCGAAACTGCCGGTAATGAAAAAGAGCATGCTAAATTGTGGTTCAAGGCACTGCATGGTGGCGCTGTTCCCCAGACTATTGAAAATCTGAAGGATGCAGCTGCAGGCGAAAACTATGAGTGGACCGAAATGTATGCCGAATTTGCCAAGGTTGCCAAAGAGGAAGGCTTTGATAAAATTGCATTCCTGTTTGAAGAAGTAGGCAAGATTGAAAAAGAGCATGAGGAAAGATATCGTGCGCTTTTGGCAAACATCGAGAATGACCGTGTCTTCCAGCGTGAAGAGAAAAAGGTTTGGATCTGCACTAACTGCGGTAAGATTGTTATCGCTGAAAAGGCTCCGGAAAAATGTCCGGTATGCGACCATCCTCAGGGCTATTTCGAGCTGAAGGTAACCAACTATTAATTTGCTGAAGCAGAATTAATTATAGAAGTTTTAAATGGCTTTAATGGGGATTTCTGCGACAGAACGCACAACAAAATAGCAGCATAAGAGGCAAACAGCGAGGCGTAAGTCTGCTGTCTGCCTCTTTTTTGCGTAAAGCAAAAAAGCTGCCGCATTTGCGGCAGCCGGGCTGCGCTCTTTTCAGTAGAAAAGCAGCTGGGTTTTGTAGACGGCGCTGACACCGGCATTTAGGGCGAAAAGACAGCCGAGCGAAAGTGCTATGAGCAAAGCAGCTTCCTTGCTGTTTAACGGCTGCTGCGGTGCATGGCGCGACTGATGGCTTTGCCGCATAAAACGACCAGCATGCCCAAAAGAAATAAAGAGAAAAATATATTCAGCATTATAATTGCTCCTTTGTTATAAGCTGTTTACAAGCAGATAAATATTTATAGGATTAGTATACCACACTTTTCGTGAAATATGGTATACTATTATAGATATATTCAGCAAAATATAGCAGATTTAGATTCTGCCATGTTCCAAAAAGAGAAGGGTGATTAGTATGGAAACAAGAGTAGCAGTTATCTCTCTTATTGTAACGCAGCCTGAGGCTGTGGAAGAGCTTAACGCAATTTTACACACCTACAGCAGTTATATTATCGGTCGCATGGGCCTGCCCTATCGCCAGAAGGATGTTAATATTATCTGCGTTGCCGTTGATGCGCCGCAGGATATTATCAGCGCTATGAGCGGTAAACTGGGACTGCTGGCCGGTGTAAATGCCAAAACTGCTTATTCCAACGTAATTGCCAAGAAATAGACTGCTGGATACAAACTATCTGACGGGAAAGATATTACTGACCTGTAAGGAGGAGACAAAATGTATAATGCAAAATCAATGAAGGCCGAAGAATTTATCTGTCATGAGGAAATCCTCGACACACTTGCTTATGCTGAGGCCAACAAAAACAACAAGGAGCTGCTGGAGCAGATTATTGCCAAGGCCAAGCTGCGCAAGGGCTTAAGCCATCGTGAGGCCAGCGTATTGCTTGCCTGCGAGGACGAAAAGCTGGTGCAGGAAATGTTTGCTTTGGCAGAGCAGATAAAAAGGACTTTTACGGCAATCGTATAGTGCTGTTTGCTCCGCTGTATTTATCCAATTATTGCATCAATCACTGCGTATATTGTCCTTACCATGCAACTAATAAGCATATCGGACGCAAAAAGCTGACGCAAGATGAGGTGCGTGCAGAGGTTATTGCACTTCAGGATATGGGTCATAAGCGTCTTGCTTTGGAGGCCGGCGAGGACCCGGTAAACAATCCGATTGAGTACATTCTGGAATGCATCAAGACTATCTATTCTATTAAGCATAAAAACGGCGCTATCCGCCGCGTAAACGTAAACATTGCGGCTACTACCGTAGAAAATTACCGTAAACTGAAGGAAGCAGGCATTGGTACTTATATCCTCTTCCAGGAAACCTATCATAAGGAAAGCTATGAGAACCTGCATCCGCGTGGACCGAAGCACAATTACGCTTACCATACGGAGGCTATGGACAGAGCGATGGAGGGCGGCATTGATGATGTCGGCTTGGGCGTACTGTTTGGTTTGGAGCGTTACCGCTACGAGCTGGCCGGCCTTTTGATGCATGCCGAGCATCTGGAGGCAGTACACGGCGTAGGTCCGCATACCATCAGTGTACCGCGTATCAAACGCGCCGACGATATCGACCCGGGCGTTTTTGATAACGGTATTGATGATGCAACCTTCTGCAAGATTATTGCTATTATCCGCATTGCTGTTCCGTATACAGGTATGATTATTTCTACACGCGAAAATCAGGCTGTGCGTGAAAAAGCGCTGCATCTTGGCATTTCGCAGATTAGCGGCGGTTCGCGTACTTCCGTAGGCGGTTACACCGAGGATGTGCGCCCGACCGATACCGAGCAGTTTGATGTTTCTGACCAACGTTCTTTGGATGAAGTAATTGAATGGCTGATGGAATTAGGCTTCCTGCCATCGTTCTGTACTGCCTGCTACCGTGCCGGACGCACAGGCGATAGATTTATGGAGCTGTGCAAGTCCAAGCAGATCCAGAACTGCTGCCATCCTAATGCGCTGCTGACGCTGAAGGAATATCTGGAGGATTATGCTTCTCCGGCAACGAAGGCTTTGGGCGAAAAGCTGGTGCAGGCCGAGTTGCCGAACATTCCACAGGAAAAGGTGCGTGAGGTTTGCGTAGAGCGTCTGCAAAAAATTGCTCAGGGTGAAAGAGTTTCCGCTTCTAAAATAATAAAGACAAGCCTGCGGGTGCAGGCTTGCGTTGTAAATATTAAAAAACCGCTGCAGAGCTTTGATATGTACCCCCAATACTGGACACCCAGTATTGGGGGGATTTTAATGAAATACAGCTATAAGTTCAAAAGACAGTGTGTAGAATTGTATCGAC
>ERZ860023.1048-NODE-1048-length-12617-cov-1.551664_pt1 | contig 12617 bp, 10 predicted proteins | sample MGYA00509983_ERZ860023 | MGnify/ENA primary metagenome ERZ860023 (study PRJEB30046, sample SAMN00715180) | human gut metagenome | study: EMG produced TPA metagenomics assembly of the A metagenome-wide association study of gut microbiota in type 2...
GCCGTGTCGAGATGAACGACATCAACGGCTCTGCCAACTTCGCCAACATGTCCGACTTCTGTCTCGTGGTAGACCGCAACGACACCAAGCAGATGGTCACCGTCTACATCGAGAAAGTCCGCTTCAAGCATCTGGGCAGCGCACACACCGATGCCAAGTTCGTCTACAACCACCTGAACGGCCGCTACTGGCCCTGCGAGGAAGCCTATATCCCCACCCCCGAAGGGGACAGACCGGGACCGGTGAACACGCAGTTCGACAACGAAAATTGGTTGAAAAATAGTGAGGAACAAGGTAGGTTATTCGAGTAAAAATCCGTATCTTTACAAGGCAGGAAGAAGATGCAGTCTCCCCCTTATAGCCTTGTCAACTTGTTCACTGAAAGCAGGTCAAAGACATGCGAAACTTAAAAAACATATAACCTGAACTTTAAGAATAATGATGAAACAGAATGATTCTTTTGCAGAGCCCCGTTTCCCCGTCCGCAGCTACGGGAAAGGCGAACTGGCCATGTACTACCTTCCGGGCATTGCCCAGCAGACTGCCGTCAACCAGCTGAACGAATGGATACGCACCGCCCCCGGTCTGGAACAACGCTTGCTTGCCACGGGCATGAACCCCTATTGCCGACGGTACACGCCCGCACAAGTACAGCTGATGATTGATGTTTTCGGGGAGCCTTCTTAAAAGGAAAGGAAGGAAAGGGGAAGGATTAGGGATTAAGGGTTAGTGATTAATGATTAATGAACACAAGCTCATCCCTAATCCTTAATCCTTAATATTGTTGTACTTTTTAACGCATTCAAAAAGAAGACACAGAAAACACCTGACAGTGAAATTAAAAAGGCTTTAAAATTAAAGAAGGGACTCCCGAACGTGAAAAAAACCGCGAAAAAGCATGGGAAGAGTACAATGCCCAAATCCTATTGGATGCCCGTAAAAATGCAAGGCTTACACAAGCGGAACTTGCCAAACGTATAGGAGCCGACAAAGGTTATATTTCAAGAATAGAAAGAGGACTTACAGTTCCTACGGTTTCCACCCTGTATCGAATTGCAGCAGCCATGGGACAGTGGAATTACGGCCTATGTAAAATCAAGCCGGACTCTCCGGACTGCCCGAAAAAACCTTGTCATGCTCTCTTTCAGGGCGCGGAATTACGCGGAATAACACGGATTTTTCTTTATCTTTTCCGCGTAATCCGCGAAATCCGTGCCTAAAATCATAACATAACGTAAGCGATGACCGCACATCCCTAACCCCTAATCCTTAATCCCCAATAACCTCCCTTATCCTCCCCCCTCCTCCTCCTTCCTCCCCCAACCTCCATCCTTCCCTGCCCCATGTCCTATCTTTGTATCAACGAAACGGAGCAGAGGCCATCGCCGCGGAGACACCGCTGTCCACTTCGGAAATGAACAATTCTAAATTTAAAATTAATCAACATGTCAACAGCATTGGTAGTGCGCACACAGCGCCACAAGAAAATCGGGGACAGTAACTCCCCTATGGTCCACACCCTGAAAGCAAGCCCCAAGATGCCAAAATCTTCGACCTTGCCCGTATAGCACAAGACATTGAAGCGCTGGGCGCCATGTCGGCCGAAGACGTGGAACACGTAGGCAAGGCCATCGTACGGCAGATGCGCCAGACGCTTACGGACGGCAACAGTGTCCGTCTGGACGGTTTCGGCATCTTCCACACCACCTTCAAGTGCCGTGCCACCGAAGTGGCCAAAGACTGTACCGTAAAGAACATTGAGCGCGTCAACACCGCTTCAAGGTGGCCAACACCCTCCGACTGGTGAACGACGCCAACGCCACCACCAAAGGCGGAGCCAACAACCTCGTCTTTGAGCTTGTTCCGAAGACAAGAACAGCTCCGGAGGCGGTTCCGGCGACAACACCCCCGGTAGTGGAGGTTCGGACGGAGACCAGGGGGAGAATCCGTTGGGATAAAAAAGAGGGAGTAAGAATTAGGGATTAAGGATTAAACATCATGAGTACAAAATCATCAGCCTGGGACAAAATTTGAAAGTAATCATTGCTGTAGCTTCGGCACTTTTGGGCGCATTCAGCGCACACGCCATGAACAGTGGTGGTTCCCTTTAGCGAACAGCCCCCAAAGGCATACAGTAGAAAAAAATGAGAAAAATCGACTTGATTGTATACATTGCAGCGCCACGTGCGAGGACCGTCCCTTTACCGGTCAGGCCCTGGAAGCCGCGCACCGCCGACGTGGATTTGACGGCACCGGCTATCATTGCTTTGATGGAGAGCATGACGCGGGCTATTTCACCACCCGAAGCTACGGAGGAGACGCTTTGCAATGTCCCGTTCTTATTCGCGGAAAACAAGAAGTTCACAGTATCCGCCCCGTGTATGCCCGGCTCTTTGCGGGCACCTATCTCTACCTGGAAACGGACATTGGGCATGCCCAACGGAACCAGCCGCGCAGCCATCTGCTTCTCCACTTCACGGGCAGCGGCAGTACGCGCCTTGGTGAGGACGGCAGCCTGCTTTTTCACCTTATTACATAAAGCGTCGCAACGCGCTTTCAGTTCCTCGATGTGCTCGTCGGACGAAGTGATGGCTGAGAGTTTGGCGGCGTATTCATCCGTCAGCGCCAGAAGTTCACCGACAGTGGAAACGCGGTGCTTCTGTTGGAGCGTATAAATCATCCAGACGTTCGGGGTTGAACTCTATTTCATCCTCCTTACCCGACACTTCCTGCGAAATATCCTTCAACTCGATATAAGTGCTTTCCATGCGTTCGGCAAGTTCCCCGGCAACCGGATAAACCCTCTGCAGGCCGAGCATCGTATTCAGGCATTCCTTCAGCCCGGACAACAAGCCTCCTTCGTCCGAGTAGAGCATCTGCCCTACCCGATAGAGTCCGGCCTTTATCTCTTCCGCATGGCTCAGCGTATCTGCCTCTTGCTCCAGCTCCTCCTGCTCACCGGCAGACAAGTGTGCCTCTTCCAACTGTTCCAGTTGGAAACGGATATAGTCTTCGTCCGACTTATCCTGATTGGCACGGGCAACAAGGGCCTCCAAATCCTGCTGTGCCTGCTTCCATGCTCCGAAGATATGCTGGTAAGCAAACAAGGCCTCTTCGTTATGCGACAAGATGTCCAATACATTCAACTGAAACCCCTCCTTGTTCAGCAAAAGGTTCTGATGCTGGGAATGCACGTCAATCAGCTGTTCTCCCAACTCCTTCATCTGAGCCAATGAAGCAGGCGTGTCATTGATGAATGCCCGGCTCTTGCCCGAAGCGGACACCTCGCGGCGCAGGATGCATTCTTCCTCGTACTCCAACTCATTCTCCTCAAAGAAAGGCTGCATACCGTAAGCGGAAATATCAAAACGGGCCTCGATAATGCACTTCGAAGCTCCTACACGAATGGCTTTCACATCGGCACGCTGTCCCAGCAGCAGACCGATGGCACCCAGAATAATGGATTTTCCAGCACCGGTCTCACCCGTTATCACCGAGAAACCGCTGCTGAAGCTGATATCGAGCTTTTCAATAAGCGCATAATTCTGTATGTAAAGCGAACGCAACATAAGGATATTGACGATTTGACGATTTACTATTTACTATTTAAATCTTTCACCAGACGGTCTACGATGTCGGCAGCCACTTCGGCTTTGGACTTCAAGGGGTAGTCCGTCTTTCCCTGGTGGTCTATGATACTGATTTTATTGGTATCGCAACGAAAACCGGCTCCCTTGTCGTTCAGGGAGTTCAGCACATGAAGTCCAGATTCTTGCGGTTGAGCTTGTCTTCCGCATTCATCTGCTCGTTATGAGTCTCAAGGGCAAAGCCTACGAGGAGGCGCCGTTGGTGCTCTGTATCGTTCTTCAGATTGCCTAAGAAAGCGGCTATGTCGCGGGTAGGTTTCAAGTTCAAACTCATCTCCCCGGTCTTTTCGCGCTTGATTTTCTCATCCGCCACTTGTTCGGGGGTGTAGTCTGCCACGGCAGCCGTCAAGATGGCGGCATCGGCATGGACAAAGCCGGCGGATGCAGCCTCGAACATCTCCTGCGCCGACTCTACCGCATGGTACTGGTGCATCGGGAAGTAAGTGCCTTGCTGCACCGGACCGGCAATCAGTATCACCTTGGCCCCTCTGGCGGTACATTCATCTGCCAGGGCAAGTCCCATCTTGCCGGAAGAATAGTTGCCGATGAAGCGCACCGGGTCTATCTTCTCATAAGTAGGTCCTGCGGTTATCATCACTGTCTTGCCCACCAGGTCGCCATCTTTGGCAGCAAAGTACATTTCCAGGTGGCGGATGATATTCTCCGGCTCCTCCATACGGCCTTTCCCCACCAGATGGCTGGCGAGTTCTCCCGTAGCAGGTTCTATGATGTGGTTTCCATAAGAGCGGAGTGTATCCAGATTCTTTTGGGTGGAAGGATGGGCATACATGTCCAGGTCCATGGCAGGCGCCACAAACACCGGAGCTTTGGCGGAAAGATAGGTGGTAATCAGCATATTGTCTGCCACGCCATTCGCCATCTTGCCGATGGTGGAAGCCGTAGCCGGGGCTATCAGCATGGCATCTGCCCACAGACCGAGGTCCACATGGCTGTTCCAGGTGCCATCGCGTTGGGCAAAGAACTCACTGATAACCGGTTTGCTGGTCAAGGCAGAGAGCGTGATAGGGGTAATAAATTCTTTTCCGGCAGGCGTAATGACCACCTGCACCTCTGCACCACGCTTAATCAGTCCGCGAATAATATAGCATGCTTTATAGGCGGCAATGCTGCCCGTAATGCCCAATACTATTTTCTTCCCTTTCAGTATATTTGCCATTTATTTCTGAGTCATTTCACGCAGACGTATCTTGGTCAGCGTGGCTTTGGTATTCAGGGTAAAATCACTGTTCAGAATCCAGCTGTAATAGCCGGGGTCGCGCTTCAAGACATCGGATACCGACATGCCTTTGTACTTGCCAAAATTGAATACTTCCACACCTTTATCGTCGTAGACCATACGGCCGGCAAAGTCCACATTCTTGTTGAAGCTGGAATAGTCGGCAAGGAAAGCCACGTCATTCTGCAACTCCGGATAGCGGTCCAACTGAGACATCAGCACCTCGTAAGTGGCACGTGTATCAGCCTCTGCCGTATGGGCGTCTTCCAGATTCTTGCCGCAATAGAATTTATAGGCAGCAGACAGCGTGCGTTGCTCCATCTTGTGGAAAATGACCTGCACGTCCACAAACTTGCGGCGGCTCATGTCAATGTCCACACCGGCACGAAGGAACTCTTCCGCCAGGACGGGGATATCAAAACGGTTGGAGTTGAAGCCCGCCAAGTCGCATCCTTCAATGTCATTGGCAATGTTGCGCGCCACTTCCTTGAATGTGGGGCAGTCGGCTATATCGGCATCGTAGATGCCATGAACGGCAGATGCTTCGGCAGGAATGGGCATTTCGGGGTTGATACGCATGGTTTTGGACTCCTCATTCCCGTTGGGATATACCTTGAGGTAACAAATTTCGACAATTCGGTCTGAGTTGATATTGGTACCCGTAGTCTCCAAATCAAAAAAGACTATCGGATTTTTCAGATTCAATTTCATTGTTTTTTCGTTTTATAAGCTCTGGCTATGAGCTATAAATTATAAGTTTAACTTACAAGCCACGAGCTACAAGTACCGTGCGGCATAATTGCGCAGCCACTTGTAGCTCGTAGCTCATAATCCGATTGCTAATATTCATCAGTCATTCAGCATCATCGGCATCAGCAGCATCAGCAAGTCTTCGTTCTCTTCCTGCTCTACCGGAATAATGACACCTGCACGTGAAGGATCTGCCAGTTCGATAACGATTTCATCGGCAGAAATGTTATTCAGAATGTCAATCAGGAAAGTGGACTTGAAACCGATGCTCATCGGATTGCCCGCATATTGGCAAACCAGTGTTTCTTCGGCCGATGTAGAGAAGTCGATGTCCTGTGCGGAGATGACAATCAGATTCTCCTGCATACGGAGCTTGATAAGGCTGCTTGCCTGCGAAGAGAAGATGGACACGCGGCGCAAAGCACCGAGCAGTTGCAGGCGGTCTACCGTCACTTTATAAGGGTTGTTCTGCGGAATCACAGAGTTGTAGTTGGGATAGCGACCTTCGATAAGACGGCACACCATGCGGTAGCTTTCCAGTGTGAACACAGCGTTGCGTTCGTCGAACTCGATAGTCACCATGCCTTGCTCTTTCGGCAGCAGATTCTTCATCAGCGAAGCCGGCTTCTTGGGCAGGATAAAGGCGGCACGTTCGTTACCTTTGGCGGCCAGTGTCTTGCAGCGCACCAGCTTATGACCGTCTGATGCCACCATCGTGATGTCCTCCGTTGTGATATCGAAATAGATACCGTTCATCACGGGACGAAGCTCGTCATCAGCCGTAGCAAACACGGCACGGTTGATACCACCCAGCAACACTTGTGCATCCATTTCCACACGTACGGCATTGTCACCCAACATGGCAGACTGCGGGAACTCGTCCGCATTCTGCCCCATCAGGCTGTATTTACCGTTCTGATACTGTACCGTGATTTCAAGGGAATCCGTATTGATTTCAAAAGTCAACGGTTGTTCGGGAATTTCCTTCAAAGCGTCCAAAAGGGTTTTGGCTGTGACGGCAAAACGGCCGTCCATATCACTTTCATTCACTTCGACCGTAGTGACCATCGTCGTTTCACTGTCGGAAACAGTTGCAGACAAGGTTCCGTCTTGCAGTTCAAAGAGGAAACAATCCAAAATAGGCAACGCATTCTTCGAATTAATCACACGGCTGATAGCCTGCAAATGACTGGAGAGCGCAGTACTCGAAACGATAAATTTCATATCTTCTGTATATTTAAGTTTTTTATTTTGCTAACGTCTTAGAAACCGTTTTTATCTTTTTCAAACTGACGGACAAAGTTAAAAAAAGAATTCCCTACGACAAAGAAATAGCAAGAAAAAACAGCCGAATATTCGTCTCATATTCCTAAAAAATTGTAACTTCGCCGCAGAATTTAAAATTATCGCAATGGAATTTACAGGAAAAATCATCGCTATACTCCAGCCCAGAGGCGGAGTTTCCAAGTCAGGTAACGAATGGAAATCACAAGAATATGTGATTGAAGACCATGGCCAATATCCGCGCAAAATGTGTTTTGACGTATTTGGAGCGGACAAAATCGAACAGTTCAATATTCAGATGGGCGAAGAGCTGACAGTATCTTTTGATGTAGACGCACGCCAATGGCAAGACCGTTGGTTCAACAGTATTCGCGCATGGAAGGTAGAACGCGTAAGCACTGCCGCACCCGCTCCGGGCGCTCCCGTTCCACCGCCGGCTCCCACTGCCGCACCGGAATTCCTCGCAGGGGATGCAAAGGATGACCTGCCGTTCTAAGAATATGTTATAATTCACCACAGATTGCACAGATTAACACAGTTCATTCTAGAATTTTGATAATCAAGATTTTTTAGCTGTTTTAATCTGTGCAATCTGTGGTGAGTGTGTATTTTGACTTTCCTCGTGCTTATTTTCCCTCAGCACTCTACAGAATGACCGATTAATCACCCTTTATAAAGCAATACGATATTCGGATAAACCACCCCTTCTGTACAAGTGAATTGTACTGCAAGCATGAAATGACGGAAGAAGTTGGATTGACGGAAGAAGAAGTTCGGTATCAGACGCACATACGTTTCAGGCTGGCTCAGCATCATCTCCATATCCACCATCATCACAAAATTATATATGGGTGAAAGACTGCCTATACCCTCTTCGTACACCGGTGTTCCGTCTAACACATCTCCACTCTCCACCGCCTCAATATAGGCCGAAAGGCTCAGTGCATCGGGAGCCAGCAACAGACTACCCCGATAGAAACAGGCAAAGGTATAAAGGGCAGACTCCGTGATGCCCGTCAGCTGGGTGAGCAGCGTGTTACGGGGCAACACATATTTAGGGAACTTCCTTGCTTTGGGATACAACGAATTATTTGAAACCACCTTCGGCATAAGCGGAGCGTCCTCTTCCTTGGGGGTACTGTAAAGCAGAGACTGCAAGCGGCGTTCCGCTGCCAGTTTATCCTTGAGAGGGATACACATCACGGCGCAAGGCAGCTTGTCCAACGTGTCTTTAGACTGGAACAAGCAAGACATCACGCTCTCGCCCGCATGCTCATTCAAGTAAGCAATCCACTCCTCGTCGCGCTGCTTGATATAGTCTGAATAGGTGGCCTTGGCATACTCCTGACTGGCAGTAAAGCCAAACCAGGAATTTCTGTCAGACATTGCCCAGCGATCGTAAAAGAAAGTGGAAGACGGAAGCAGAGCCCCGGAAAATCCGTCCTCTACCGGCTGCTGCACCCGCAAGGCATTGATAAACGTCTGTGTGGAATCCGACCCATGGCTGATGCCGGAGCAATAAATGGCATCTTCATTGAACTTCATGTCAAACTCTGCCCAACTGCCCAGCTGCGTCTGCGAACGGATACCATCCGTAGGCTTCCCCATATCCACTCCTTTCATACGCACATAGACCGTGGCAGCCACGTTACTCTGCTTGCCCGCGTACATAGTGCGGAAAGAAGGGAGGTTCATCAGGGACTTTTTGCTGCGCCGCGCATCAATCACATGTTCTATCAAACGCTTCTGGAAACTTACAACCAGAAAATCGGGAGTGAAGTAGGCAGCCAGGAAACGACCGTCTGCCATGGGATAGATACGTATCTCCTCTCCCTTGTAATCGAAATACTTGGAAGGAAACGAACTGGAGCAGTACTTCTCCACAAAAGATTCCACCAACTCATAATCACCCGAACCCAAACTGCAATACAATACTTGGTTCATCGGTGTATCCGGCTCGTGAAAGCTAATCAGCATCTTGTTCATCTGTTTACTCAGTCCATGCGGAGTATCCTCCACCAAAGTATACAAATACTTCTTCAAGTAAACAAAAAGCTCCGATACGTATAGAAAATGATTGTCTTTGCTGCAATTCAGTTCATTGATATCCTCCACGAGGTCTGCCATACGGTCGGTTTCGAGTATGGCTGTGGCATCTTGCGGCACCAAAGTATAAAGATTGAAATCCTGCCGGTTCTCCACCGAATTCAACCGCAGGAAAGAATACACACCAAAACCGGTACATAGCAGCACTATGGACACAACGACAGCTATCTGTATGAGGAGTCGGAGTTTCATGGCATTTATTCATCAACTTTTGGCAAAAATAGCATTTTCTACTAATAAAACAAAACAAATGTTTCAAAAAGTTTAGAAATCTATTTCAAGTCCATCGTAGGCAAAGTGTACATGGGGTGGCAGCTGCTTTTCGATATCGGCATGAAGCCCTGCATGATGGCTCATATGGATGAAATAGGTCTCTTTGGCACCAATACGTCCGGCAGCCTCCAACGCCTCCGAAATACTCTGGTGCGTAGGATGCGGCTTTGGCCGTAAAGCATTCATTACCAAAACGTCCAAGCCCTTCAATTGTTCATAAGATTCCTCAGGCATCATGTGCATATCCGTGATATATCCCAGCCGGCCGCCAATGCGGTAGCCCAGGATGGGAAGCCTGCCGTGCATCACCCGTAAAGGCAGCACTTCCGTCCGGTTGATGTGGAACACCTGCCCCGCCTCCACTTCCTGCAGATAGATACGCGGAACTCCCGGATATACCTTATCGACAAAGCAGTAAGGCATCCTTGCCCGCAGATGGGCAGCAGTGTAGGCATCGGAATAGATAGGGATATCGGCAAAACGACCGAACGGGCGCAAATCATCCAGACCACCCACATGGTCATAGTGTTCGTGTGTCACCAGTACGCCGTCTATCTTCTCAAAAGAAGAAGCACGCAGCATCTGTTCCCTGAAGTCAGGACCACAATCTATCAATATCACCGCATCATCCGTATGCAGCAGGGATGACGCACGCAAGCGGTTGTCCCGCGGGTCAGTGGAAGTGCAGACCGGACAAGTACAGCCTATCTCAGGCACACCGGTCGAAGTTCCACTTCCTAATATTCTGAGTTTTCCCATTGACTAAATCAAATAAATTTCTAAAATCAGGTTATATACAACAATGTTTGGGTGTGTCAAAACTCTCTTACTATTTTATCAAACAAACTTCCGGGTGAATATCAATGCCGAATTTCTCGCGGACAGAAGCCCGCACGGCATCCGAAAGAGCGACAATATCCGCTCCCGTGGCACCACCCGGTTCACCAGCACCAACGCCTGCCGGCCGTGCACCGCAGCAGGCCCCAGCGCCTTGCCTTTCCAGCCACACCGGTCTATCATCCAGGCAGCCGGTATCTTTACCCGACCGGCATCCACATCATAGTGGGGCATGTCCGGATATTCCCGTTGCAAAGACTCGAACTGCCGACGCGGCACGATGGGGTTCATAAAAAAACTACCCGCATTGCCCAGCACCTTCGGGTCGGGCAACTTGCTTTGACGGATGTCTATAATCACGCGGCGCAAAATTTCCAGATTCAGCACCGGATATTTCTCCAGCTCCTGCCGGATAGTACCGTAATCCAATGTATAATGTTCCCGTTTACTCAAGCAGAAGTTCACGTAAGTCACAAACACGGCCTTCATCTCCGGTTGCTTAAACAAGCTCTTTCTGTAGGAGTAGCCGCATTCATCCACCCCGTAGATACGCTTCTCCCTTGCCATATTTATGGTTTCCACGGATGTTATCAGGTCCTTTACTTCCACACCATAGGCACCGATATTCTGTACTGCACTTGCCCCGACCTCACCCGGTATCAGCGAAAGGTTCTCGGCACCATACCAATGTCGTTTCACACACCAAGCCACAAAATCGTCCCATACCACACCAGCACCCACACGCACCCACACGTGCTCCTCATCCTCTGACGTCACCTCCAGGCCACCGATACGTGAATGCAGCACCGTGCCTTCATAATCCTTGATAAAGAGCAGGTTGCTCCCTCCACCGATATGCAGCCAGGGCGCAACGACCTGTCCTGCCGCAATCAGCTCCCTCAGTTCATCCTCCGAACCGTATTCCAGAAATCTTGCAGCAGTAACGTCAATTCCAAATGTATTGGGTATCTTCCTCAAACCTTTCCTCCTTTATTTTAAATGCTCGTGTCTTCATATTTGTACAGCTCCCATCCCTTACTGCGTTTGCGGAAATAGAAGATATTGGAGTATCCGTTGCCTATGCCATTTACCTTCAGTATTTTGGTGTCCGACAAGTCCTCATTCTTCTGTCCGTAATTGATATTAGACAGTCTGTCGGCAGGCATTACCGGACGGAAGGCATACCACTGGTCCACATCCAAAGTGGTTTCCAGGATAGAGAACTCGTCGTCAGGGTCTATGGTGATGAATTGTAGCGGATGGCTGATATGCTTGCTCTGATAGACACTGTCCGTCACAAAACGGGTATAGAATTCCACGAAGTCCTCATTTTCGCCTTTCTCCATCTCGCGCAGGTTGATGGCTTCGAGCATCCACATTCCCCGCTTCTTCTCAAAATAATAACGCTTCATCATACGCGTTTTCAAGAAAATCCACTCCACTTGTACCGATGTCAGCGTAGTATCGCCCACCATGTCCATATCCTCTTCCTTATCAAAAAGCAAGGTGTAATAGTTCTGCTTGGTAAACAGATAATCGTGCTTCCAGAAGTCCGCCTCTATCTTCAGCGGAGTGTCACGGTCATAATAGGGCAAAGGAAATACCGTCCTCTGCCTTTGCAGAGCATCATCCGAAGCATAATTGAAGATAAAATCATCAAACAGCTCGTCTGCCTCCATCGGCTTCGGTTCTTCCTTCACTTCTGCTTCCAGCAGCGTATCGGCCTTGTGACCGGCCGAATCCACCATTTCCGTAATGGTAGCAAAGGGATCCATTTTCGCCTTTTTGTTTCCACACGAAATCAAAAAGGCGAACAACAAAAATCCCAATAAAAGTTTTTTCATTCTTTACGGACCGCTTACGGTCACTTGTTTAATTTAGCCCTTAATTTCTCAAGCATGTCTACGGTCATGGACTCCAGGTCGTACTGCGGCATCCAGTCCCATTCCTCGCGTGCACAAGAGTCATCCAGAGAGTCGGGCCAGCTGTCGGCAATGGCCTGCTTCAGCGGATCAATCTCGTATGCCATCTCAAAATCAGGCATATGCTTCTTAATTTCCTGATAAATCTGTTCCGGGTCAAAACTCATGGAGGCGATATTGAAGGCGTTGCGGTGCTTCAGCCTTGCCGGTGCCGCTTCCATCAGCGAGATGGCCGCGTTCAGTGCGTCGGGCATATACATCATATCCATATACGTGCCGGCCTTCACCGGACATACGAATTTTTCTCCCTTCACGGCAGAGTAGAAAATATCCACCGCATAGTCCGTAGTGCCGCCACCCGGAGGGGTCACGTTCGAAATGATTCCCGGAAAACGTACCGAGCGTGTATCCACACCATATTTTGTATAGTAATAGTCACTCAACAATTCAGTCGTCACTTTTGTCACGCCATACATGGTACGCGGACGCTGGATAGTGTCCTGCGGTGTCTTTACATGAGGCGTGGGGTTGCCCGAACAGGCCGTGGGAACCGGGGGGAGT
>ERZ860023.1049-NODE-1049-length-12609-cov-1.609288_pt1 | contig 12609 bp, 14 predicted proteins | sample MGYA00509983_ERZ860023 | MGnify/ENA primary metagenome ERZ860023 (study PRJEB30046, sample SAMN00715180) | human gut metagenome | study: EMG produced TPA metagenomics assembly of the A metagenome-wide association study of gut microbiota in type 2...
AACTGTAGTCAAGGCCTGGGATATGGGGCTTGCTGAACTTAAACCGGGTTGCATCGCCCTCGGCTGCCAAACGGTCGATGTGCGGACCGCCGGGATAAGGCAATCCCATAACACGGGCAATCTTGTCGAAGGCTTCGCCTGCCGCGTCATCACGAGTCTGTCCCAAAAGCTCAAAGCTGTTATAGCCGGTAACCTTCAGCAATGCCGTGTGTCCGCCGCTGACAACCAGCGCCATGAACGGCGGCTTCAGCTCGCTGTCTGCCAAAAAGTTGGCAAATACATGGCCTTCAAGATGATTGACGCCTATCAACGGTTTGTCCGTTGCCCAGGCCAGCGCCTTGGCAGCCGAAAGACCAACCAGCAGCGCGCCGACCAGACCAGGTCCGTAGGTAACGGCAACAGCATCTATCTGCTCCATGCCGACGCCAGCCTGAGATAAAGCCTCGTCAATAACAGGCATAATATTCTCGATATGCTTACGCGAAGCAATTTCCGGCACAACGCCGCCGAATTTTCGGTGAATAACGATTTGGGAGGAGATGTTTTTGCTCATTCCCGCGCGCCCGTTCTTTACCGGGGCAGCCGCAGTTTCATCACAGCTGCTTTCAATACCTAAAATATATACATCCTTCTGCTCTTTATTCATGGCCTGCTCCTTCTTTATACAGCCACATTATAACTGCATTTTCATGATTGTCTTCGTAATAATTCGGACGAATGCCTTCGCTGGCAAAGCCACAGGTCAGATAAACCTTCTGTGCGGCAATATTGCCTTCGCGCACCTCCAGCGTCATAGCCGTAGCGCCCAGCTCCCAGGCCTTGTTGACCAAAGCTGCAGTCAGGCGTGTGCCATAACCCTGGCCACGTTCTTCATCGGCAACAGCCACACGGGTAATCTGCGCTTCGCCTGCCACCAGCCAGAAGCCTGCATAACCGACAATCTTGCCGGCACATTCCATTACAAGATATGTAGTCAGCTCGTTGGCTATTTCATTACGCAGCATATTTTCATTCCAGGCATCATAAAAGGATTGTGACTCTATGCCAACCAAAGCCGGAATATCCGCTTCCGTCATTGCTCTGAAGCTTATTGTTGCTTGTGCTTCTTCTCCCACAATTCCTCAGCCTCCGATCTTCTGATATAGTATGGCTCCAGGCCAAAAATTTTCTTATCGTTTTCTGCATCAAATTCTGCCAAGGCAGCCAAAGCAACAGAGCTGCCTTTAGGCATACGCAATGCTTCGGGTGCCACGCTGATAAAATCAGGCAGACCGTTTTTCGCAAGCTTGGTGCACTCGCCCAAAAGCAACGCAGGGGTTCCCTGCAACGCAATTCTTTCTAATGCTTTTTCCGCACTGACAACCTCAACAGGTGCAAGCTCTACAAGCTCACCGTTGCGCCATTCATATAAGGCCTGATAAAAATTGCCCTTTTGCGCATCCAGCACCGGTGACAGCACCCTGCCTTCAAGCTGAATATTATAAGCCATAGCCTTTAAAGTATCAACTCCGTGCAGACAGCACTGCCAGCTGTAGGCCATAGCCTCTGCCGTTGCCAGACCGATACGCAGACCTGTAAAGGAACCCGGTCCCATGCTGACAGCCAAAAGCTCAATATCCTGCTTTTGTACGCCGGTACGCTGCAGCAGCTGGTCTAATTGCGGCAGCAAGCCTTCACTATGTGTCATCCCCATATTTATCGTATATTCAGCTAAAATTTCCTTATCACGGCATAATGCAATCGTGCACACCTTGGTGGCCGTATCAATTGCCAAAGTCAGCATCTTCTTCTACCTCCCGCAGCAGTTTTTCATATCTTTCACCCTGAGCCTGCAGCACGGCACGACGGCCTTCACCATCATGCAGCAAAGTAATCTGCAGATATTCCTCCGGCAGCTCATCCTTGAACAGCTCAGCCCATTCAATCAATGTTACGCCATCGCCTCCGGCATATTCCTCAAAGCCGATGTCCTCAAGCTCCTCCGGACGGTTGAGGCGATATAAATCAAAATGCCTTATTTCCAGCTCACGCCCCTGATAGACATTCATAATAGCAAAGGTCGGACTGTTGACATCCTCAGCCTCAGCACCCAAGGCCACAGCAACACCACGGCTGAGCAGTGTTTTGCCGGCGCCCAGGTCACCGCTCAGGCAGAAAACGTCACCGCTTGCTGCGTGCTTGCCCAAAAGTCTTCCCAAGGCTTCTGTTGCAGCGCTGTCCTGCAAATAAATTTCCATAACCAACTCTCCTCACATTTGGCAAAAACACTTGCCATAGTAATCAATAATTTGAAAAAGCGGCACTAGACTTACCAGTACCGCTTCTTTGTTTTTACAATAAAGTCGTATTACGCGTCAGCGGATCCTCAATATCCATATGACCACTCAAGGTAATAGCCTTTTTACCTTCTATCAGAATCTGTACCCGTTTAATTTCCGGAAACTCTGTCAAGGTATTGGTAATAGCGTAGCAAAGCATCATCTCACCATAGGATCCTTGTCCCTTCTTTGCCAGCTCGCGCGTAAAATCAGCATAGGCAGTGCCGTCCTGCTCAATTTTAAGACTGCGCACCTTAGTACCGATAGGTACAACATCATCCATCTTCGCGTCCTGCGGTTTAGTAGTTACCAAGGCAATCAAAGCATTTTCCGGCAAACTTTTGCCATTATCCTTCATCGTAATTTTTTCCGGCAACAGCTTTTCGCTGCCATCGGAAGCTGCACGATAAACAATAAAGCTGATATCCTTTTTTTCCTGCACTGCAGAAGTTGCCGCATTCTTAGCATCATTTTGCGGCGGTACCGTTTCACTGCAACCGCTTGCTATTACTGCACACAAAAGCAGCATCAATAAAATTAGCTTCCTCATTCTTGCCGCCTCCGTATTATGCAAAATATTTTTCAATGCCTTCAGCAATCAGACGAGCTGTCTTCTTCTGGAACCATTGTCCCTTCATCAAGGTCAGCTCCTTTTCATTGCTGATAAAGCACATTTCTACCAAAACTGCCGGCATACTGATACGCTTGATAACATAAAAGTTTGCCTGACGTACACCCAAATCATCTACACCAAAATTAGCTGCCAGCTTATTTTGGATATTTTTAGCTAAGCGCAGATCATTATCGGTTTTCGGATAATAGTATGTAGAAAAACCGCCGATATTTTTATTGACCGAAGAATTAATATGCAGGCTGACGAACATATCCGAATTATATTTTTCACCAACATTTACACGTGCCTGCAGTTCCTCTGCATCACTGGCATTAGGTCCGAATACATCAACATCGGTAGTACGCGTCATATAGACCTTAGCACCTTTATCTTCCAAGATTTCCTTAAGCATTTTGGTAATTGGCAGAGTAATATTTTTTTCCTTCGTACCATCACTGCCTATAGCTCCCGGATCGCTGCCGCCATGGCCTGCATCTAAGGTAATAATTTTACCGTCAAGACCGCCGCTTGTGCGGAACCTGCCGTTTCCTTTGATTACAGCAAGCTTATCAGTATCAGATTTATTAACCGGTTTATTTACTGTTGTTTCTGTTTTGGCAGCAGCAGTATTTTTCTTATTATCGTTTTTCTTTTTACTGCTGCTCTTCTTTTTGTCCGCTTTCTTATCCGCTGCGGTACTCGTTTTTATAACGGTATTTTTCTTGATACTGCTGTTAGTCTTTGTCGGACGGTTGCTTACTACCGGTCTGTTGCTTACAACGGTGGTTGCAGCACCAGAACCGCTGTAGGAAGCCTGGCGCGGCGTAACATCAAGCACTACACGGAAGGGACGGCCTGTTGCAGGATCCTCTTTAAAATGAAAGCCTTATAGCTTTTTTCCAGCAGGCGCTGTTTCAGCGGTACACGCACCACCGTATAGCTGCCTTTATCCACAATTTTCAAGGAATCAGCCAAAGAGCTTTTTACAGCCTTACTATGCGGCACCTGCGCTCCCTTATCAGCATTCACCGTCAGATTCAGCGTATCGCCTTCCATATCAACAGCATAGCCTGCAGTATCCGTTACATCAACAACAATACGCAGAACGTCTGCTTTATTGACACCCCATTTTACATCTGTTATCTGCGCCGCCTGAGCAACCGCGCCTAAAAGCATACAGCAGGCCAGCAGCGTCAGCAGGAAAATCTTGCGCAATAGTTCCACCTCGCAAACTTACACACTCTTACCGAAGATTTTACTTCAACAATTTATTTTAACACTAATTACAGAAGTCTGTAAACAAAATTACCATTAAAGCATTAATTGCCCTTCAGAACCTCACAGCGGGCCTCCGGCAAAAACTGCGCCAGCTCGCCTGCTGCCAGCCCGATATCAATGCCGCTGATATCTGCAGCCTTTCCATGCAGGTAAACGCCGCAAACAGCAGCCTCCTGCAAAGTAATCTCCTGCGCTGCCAGACCGGCAATAATACCTGTCAGCACATCGCCGCTGCCACCTGTAGCCAAAGCACTGGAGCCGGTACTGTTTACATAAACAGTGCCGTCCGGGCAGGCAATAAGGTCGGCGCTCCCTTGAGCACCAGCACAGCATTCCATTCCTGAGCATATTGTGCTGCAATATTGATACGGTCAGCATTAATTTCACTGATTTCCTTGCCGATAAGACGTGCCATCTCACCGGGTGCGGAGTCAGCACCTTTGCTGCCTGCATCTGTGTCAGAATTTCCGTATGTCCCTGTAATGCTGTCAATGCGTCCGCATCAATAACAACAGGTACCTGCACCTGCAGCAGGATATCACGCACCACCTGCTGCGTACTTTCGCTTGTACCCAAGCCGGGGCCGATTGCCAGTACATCGGCAGCATTAGCATTTTTAACCACATCGCCAGTAGCACCGCCGCCAAGAATGCCGGGCATGCGCTCCAGCAAGCCATGCACCATAACCTCCGTGAGCTTGCCTGCCAGCACATCACGGCTGCTGAGCGGAGTATAAAGTGCTGTAAGACCTGCACCGGCCTTAACTGCGGCGTAGCTGCTCAAAGCAGCAGCACCTGTGAAGCCGGGGCTGCCGGCACAGATAACAGCACGTCCTGCATCGCCCTTATGCGCATCTGCTTTACGCAGCGGCAGCAGCTCGCGCACAATATCGTCTGTCAGACGATATTTTTTGCTGGCACATTCCTCTACCATTTTTGCAGGCATACCGATATCTGCCAGCTCAATGTCACCGCAATATTCACGGCCGGGATAGAGCAAAAGGCCGGTTTTCAACAAAGCCATCGTCACGGTTTTATCCGCACGTACAGCATTTTCTGCAACAGCACCATTGTCTGCATTTACACCTGTCGGTACGTCAACTGCTACAATATATTTTTCGCTGTCATTCAGTAATCTGCAGGCACGCAGCAAATCGCCCTCAAGCTCGCCATGAAAGCCAGTTCCTGCTAAAGCATCAACCAAAATATCAGCCTTTGCAGCAGCAAGCTCAGCTACACCCAGTCATCCTCGCCGGCAACAGCCTCTACCTTAGCATCAGTTTTTTGCAGCATTGCAAGCTCTGCCGCAGCATCACCTGTCACAGCCTCGAGCTCCTTGCCTACAACAAAAACGCGCACTCTTGCACCGTAATTTTGCAGCCAACGGGCACACCGAAGCCATCGCCGCCATTATTGCCGCCACCGCAAAAAACAACTACGCTTTCGCCATCCAGCTCATCCAAGCTATCATTAACAGCATCGGCAACAGCCTGCGCTGCATTATCCATCAATAAGATTCCCGGTACAGCATATTCCGCTGTTGCCAGTTGATCAAGCTGTTTCATTTCCTGTACGTTTACTAATTTCATTTTCCATCCTCCATTATTACATACGCCGTAGCAAGTTCTCTGCTATGGCTTAAGCTGATTTGTATATTTTTTACTCCAAGCTGCTTTGCCAACATTGCAAAGTGACCGCTAAGCTGTACTAAAGGCTTGCCCAGCCCATCGTTGTCTACGGCTATTTCCTGCAGCGAGCCTTCGCGCAGACCGGTTCCCAATGCTTTCAGCACCGCTTCTTTAGCAGCAAAGCGTGCTGCAAAGCTTGCTGCCGCCTGCTGTCCTCTTCTTTGACAATAGGCAGCTTCCTCAGCAGTAAACACTCGCCGGATAAAAGATTCGCTCTTTATTGCCCGGGCAATACGTTCTATTTCAATAATATCACAGCCTACGCCTACTATCATATGCTTTCACTCCTTCACACAGCTTCGTAACTATTATTAATTCTTGCAAGTATATCCAAAATCCTTTTTTTATTTTTGTTTTTCACAAAGATATTGCAAAATTTAAAGAGATGCTTCTTTTACCACAGATATCGGCAATCTTAACTTCTTCAGCATTGCAAAAATCCCCGATATTGTGCCAATACGCAATACCGGGGAAATAGTTTTTTCTTAAGCTGCTGTTAAATCAGAAGCAGGCAATCTGTCCGTCTGTACGCTTTTCGGTTGCACCGCACAGTACGCCATCCTCATCACGGATAATAATCTGTCCGCGGCCCATATGATACGGATCGGGCTGAACCACAACATTATGGCCCATACGCTGCAACTGGCGGATAATGTGGTTAGGAGTATTCTGTTCCACTTCTACAGTTTTACCGCCAATCCACTGCCATCTCGGCGCATCCAACGCCTGCTGCGGATTCAGGCCGAAATCAATCATGTTCATAGCAACCTGAACATGAGCCTGCGGCTGCATAAATCCACCCATAATACCAAAGGCACTCACAGCCTGACCATCTTTGGTCATGAAGGCAGGAATAATGGTATGATACGGACGCTTGCCACCCTGCAAAGCATTTGGATGATTTTCATCAAAGGAGAAGTTCTCGGCACGGTCATTAAAGGAAATCGAAGTACCGGGAACAACGATACCGCTGCCGAAGCCACGATAGTTGCTCTGAATCATGCTGACCATATTACCTTCGGCATCAGCGGTGCAGAAGTAAACAGTACTGCTGTAGCGCGGGTCGCCTACAACAGGCTCCAGTGCTTTATCATTAATCAGAGCACGGCGGTCTGCGGCATAGCGCTCACTCAAAAGCTGCTCGGCAGTAACCTTCATGTAGGAAGGCTCGGCAACATATTCTTTAGTATCAACAAAGCTCAGCTTCATAGCTTCGATTTGCTTGTGCATTGTTTCTACAGTATCGCGTTCGGTAAAGTTATAGCCCTTAAGAATATTCAGAGCCATAAGTACGGTAATACCATGACCGTTAGGAGGCAGCTCCCAGATATCATAGCCGCGATAGTTAACGCTCAGCGGTTCAACCCATTCCGGCTTATAGGCTTCAAGGTCGCTCTTGCGCAGGAAGCCGTTATGTTCTTGCATAAAAGCATCAATCTTATCTGCCAGCTCACCTTTATAGAATGCATCGCCATAGGTTTCGGCAATCAGGCGCAGGCTTTTAGCCATATCGGGATTCTTGAATACTTCGCCCGGCTGCAGCCAATGTCCGTTAGGCTCAAAGGTATCAAACCAGCCTTTGAATTCCGGTCTGTCTTTATATTTAGTATAGAAGCCGTCAGCCTCTTCCCACAGGCGGCTCATGTTCGGAGAAACAGGATAGCCGTTTTCCGCATAGTTGATGGAAGGCTCCATAACAGTTTTGATAGGCAGCTTGCCAAACTTTTTGTGAATTTCCATCCACGCACCTACAGCACCCGGAACGTTAATCGGCTCAACACCATAGGGAGGAATTTTATCAAAGCCACGTTCCTTCAGGGCTGCGATAGAAGCAGCCATCGGTGCCGGACCGCTGCCGTTAATGCCATACAGCTTGCCCTTATACCAGATAAGTGCAAAGCAGTCACTGCCCAGGCCATTGCCGGTAGGCTCAACTACAGGCTGGCAGGTTGCAACGGTAATAGCAGCATCAATTGCATTGCCGCCCTTAAGCAAGGTTTGCAGACCTGCGGAAGCAGCAGTAGGATTACCTACGCATACCATGCCGTTTTTAGCATAAACAACACTACGTTTAGAAGCATACGGATAATTTTGTGCATCAAATTTAAACATTACTATTCTCCTTTACCAACTTACAGGAATTTCTCTAAAATACCGGCAGTAATTACCGAGAAGGTAGTAACGGTAGCAAAACCGCCTACAAGATATTTCGGCATAATGGCATCGTTGACAACCTGCCTTTCCTCTTCCGTTTCACCTGTAGCAATCGCAATTTCGTTTGCTACCAGATAGGTTGCCGGGAAGCCCAAAAGCTGCATTACAGCTACACCCATAGCTAGGTTTCTGTTGCCCAGGATTTTCCACAGCGGCAAGATGTAGAAGAACAGGAAGAGTACAACAAATACTACGATGAATACCATAATAGTATTAAAGCTCAGTACAAGCAAATCGCTGACTTTAATTTTTGCCAGAGAAGGAATAATTACCGCAAATACACCAACGTTAAAGATACCGGAGGATTTTGCATGATCCAGGATTTTCGGCGGAACAAGGCTGGTGCTACCCATTACGGCACCTAAAATCAAAGCCCAGATAGTAGCGCTCAGGCCGGTATATTTACCAATAACAAATGCCAGCCAGCTGAATAAAGCTGCAATAGTCAGTGAAGCAAAAGGACCGTAGAATTTTTTGTGTTTTTCAAAGAAGGTTTCTTTAGGAGCTGCACCGCCATGCACCTCTTCCTTCGGTGCATAAGGATTAACACCGGTACGACGGAATTCCGCCAATGCTTCCTTGGCAGCACGCAGACCGAAATAAGAAGCAACAGGAGTACCAAAGAATTTTTGCACAGCGTATAAAACAGTACCCAAAGCAGCAGCCATAGCAAAGCCTTTATCCATAGCAGCGCTGGTCATAATCTGGGTAGCAACGATACCGCCGTTGATAATAGGAATGCTGACAATAGTTTCCTGATAGCCGATTACAGGAATCAGCACAACACTGCCGGCAATCAAAACAATCATAGATAAAACAGCTACCGCAACCGTGCGCCATTCAGCAATCAGCTGCTTAATATTCAGGCTGGTACCCATGCTGAATACTACGAAAATCAAAGACATTTACCAATGTCGGTAAGACCGGCGAGCTTGATAATATCCGGCGGCAGAACACCTGTCATAAAACCAACAAGGAAAAGCATCAGGCTGACAAATACAGCAGATACCTTTGCTTTTGTTGCAACACCCAACACATCACCAATGCCAAAAAGCAACAGGCAGATGAATAAATAGAAAAACATACTCGAGAACAAAGGAATTCCCCTTTCCAAAACATATTATTTCAGTCCGAAAATAGACCGATTTGTTTTAGTATATATGTTTCATAGGTTTTTGACAAGCGAAAATTACATTTTTATATAATTTTAACTACGAGCATTTCTTTATGTAAACTTATTAACATTTGAGCAAAGCACAATTCCAAAATATCTGATTATAGTGTTTAAGGAGGCAAATCGTATGCATAAACCGTAAATTCCTTTGAAATACCGAAATTAAAGCATCATAATCTGTGCTATTCTCACCGGCTTTGATTGCGATAACAAAATGACAGTCCCAAAGGTATTTTACAGATAGAACCCCAACAACACAGAAAATACAAAAACTCCGCAACTGCAACAGTTGCGGAGTAATTTGTGCGATTTGTATTTGTGATTGGTGCTTGACAGTAAACCAAAAATTAACGTTTGGAGAACTGGCTAGCTTTACGAGCTTTCTTCAAGCCGTATTTACGACGTTCTTTTTCGCGCGGGTCGCGAGTCAGGAAGCCTGCTTTTTTCAGAGCAGGACGGAATTCAGCGTCAACTTTCAGCAGAGCGCGAGCAATGCCGTGACGGATAGCACCAGCTTGGCCGGAAATGCCGCCGCCGTTTACGTTAACGAGTACATCATATTTGCCTTTGGTTTCGGTAACTTCGAGCGGTTGGTTAACAATCAGCTCTAAGGTTTTCAGACCAAAGTATTTGTTCAATTCACGGTCGTTGATAACGATGTTGCCTTCACCCGGAACCAGGCGAACGCGAGCAACAGAAGATTTACGACGACCAGTTGCGTTATAAGTAACTACTGCCATTTATTTGTTCCCTCCCGGATATTATCTAACGTTGATTTCCATTACTTCAGGTTTTTGAGCTGCATGCGGATGTTCGCTACCAGCGTATACATGAAGTTTGGAGAAAATTTGAGCGCCGAGGCTGTTGTGCGGAATCATGCCTTTAACAGCGAGCTCTACCATTCTTACAGGGTTTTTCTTCAGCATATCGCCAGCTTTTACATAGCTGTCGCCGCCGAGATAACCGGAATGACGGAAATAGATTTTGTGAGTCAGTTTTTTGCCGGTCAGAACAACCTTATCTGCATTGATAATGATTACGTGATCACCGGTGTCCATGTGCGGGGTAAAGGTCGGTTTGTGTTTACCGCGCAGGACTTTTGCAACCTCTGCAGCCAGGCGGCCCAGAGTTTTATCAGCTGCGTCAACAACGTACCATTTGTGTTCGATGTTAGACGGATTAGCCATAAAAGATTTCATCGCTTGTGTCCCTCCTAGATATTTTCCAAATATACAGTTCGTTGCGATCTTCTCACCGTATTTCGGGGCTAGTGAAATCAAGCGGAAAATCACGTAGATATATTATACGCAACTTAAGAGTTTAAGTCAAGTATTTTTGTTAAAATTTTAGCATTTTCCAAGAGTTTTTCCCTTAAAGCTGCGGATACTCCCGATAACCGACCTCCGCCAGATATAAACCCTGTGCCGGAGCAGGCTCGTTCAGGAATTCGCAGCGCTGTGCCGTCAGCTCGGCGGCAAAATCCTGCACCGTACGCTTGCCCATTCCTACCTGTACCAGGGACCAGACTATGTTGCGTACCATGTGATACAAAAAGCCATCACCGCTGATGCGGAAAAGAATCTCTTCTCCCTGCTGCTGCCACTTGGCAGCATAAATTGTTTTTATCGGCGAAGTATCAACACTGCCGCTGCTTCGGAAGGCACTGAAATCATGCGTTCCCAGCAGCAGCTCCGCCGCTTCGTTCATGGCCTTCACATCAAGCTGCTGACGCAGCTGCCAGGCATAACGCACCATAAAGGGATTGACGTGCTCATTGACAAGCAGCTTGTAATGATACGTCTTCCACTGTGCGCTGAAGCGCGCGTGGAAGCCTTCCGGCATCTCCTCGGCGCTCACCACCACGATATCCTCCGGCAGCAGGCTTGCCGCCGCACGCACCAGATTAGCACAGGGAATGCGTCCGTTCGTAGTAAAGGTCACCGTCTGTGCCAAAGCATGCACGCCTGCATCCGTGCGCCCGCTGCCTGCAGTTACTACAGGCTCGCCACACAGCATAGTCAATGCATCTTCCAGCACATTTTGCACCGTCTGCACGTTTTTCTGCTTCTGAAAGCCATGATAGGCACTGCCGTCATAGGCTACAACCAGCTTTATTGTACGCATACGTTCCCCCAGCGCAATACTGCGAAGCCAACCGCCAGTATAATAATCAAAGCAAAAGCCAGATAATCGCGGCCGGCATATACCAGCTCGTGCATGCGCGTACGTCCTTCACCGCCGCGATAGCAGCGTGCTTCCATTGCAACAGCCAATTCATCGGCACGGCGGAAGGCACTGATAAACAGCGGCACCAGCAAAGGCAGCATATTTTTCATTCTCTGGAAAATATTACCGCTGGCAAAATCAGCTCCGCGAGAGGTCTGTGCCTTCATAATGCGGTCTGTTTCATCCAATAATGTAGGAATAAAGCGCAAAGCAATGGTCATCATCATAGCCAGCTCATGCGCCGGAACACCCAGCTTTTTGAACGGACGCAGCAGATTTTCAATACCGTCAGTCAATACAATCGGCGATGTCGTAAAGGTCAGCACCGAAGAAAACAGCAACAGCAGAATCAGGCGAACTGCCATCTTTACGCCCATGTCGATACCTCGGCAGTTACGCTCAAAAACTTCCAGGTAAAGACAATATGCTCACCGGGAGCTGTAAACATATGAATCAGCATCGTAAGAATAACGATAATCCAGATAGGCTTCAGAGATTTGAAGACCAGCATCCATGGTACTCTTGAAATAAGAATCACCACAGCAGCAAAGGCTGTCAGGATACCATAGGCCAACGGCGTTACCGCAAAGAAAATAGCAATAATATAAATCAAGGTAGCCAACAGCTTAGTACGCGGATCAAGCTTATGGATAAAGGAGTTACCGGGGAAATATTGTCCTAAGGTTATATCTGTCAGCATTATTTCCACCCCTTTGCTTGCTTAATCGCCTTAACCAGGCTCATATCGTCTTTAATATTCTCTTTCACGGCCAAGCCGTTTTTGCGCAACAAATCAGCCAGCTTATACACCTGCGGCACATCTACGCCAACCTTGACAAGCTCGTCTGCATGCTGCTTGAAAATATCTGCGGGAGTACCGTCGAACAGCACCTTGCCTGCATTGATAACAAGCAGACGGTCAGCATATTTACTGCCTCCTCCATACTATGCGTTACCAAAACAATGGCAATGCCACGGCTCTTGTGCAGCGACATGATTTCCTTGAATACCGCATTACGGCTGCGCGGGTCCAAGCCTGCGGAAGGCTCGTCCAAAACCAGATAATCAGGGTTCATCGCAACTACGCCGGCAATAGCTA
>ERZ860023.1050-NODE-1050-length-12605-cov-2.771793_pt1 | contig 12605 bp, 14 predicted proteins | sample MGYA00509983_ERZ860023 | MGnify/ENA primary metagenome ERZ860023 (study PRJEB30046, sample SAMN00715180) | human gut metagenome | study: EMG produced TPA metagenomics assembly of the A metagenome-wide association study of gut microbiota in type 2...
CCGAGAGAAAACTGCGAACAAGTTCCCGTTTTCTCCCGGCTTTCACTATCTTTGTACCCTATGGAAGAGATAAGTCAGAAAGAAGGGGCTGCCGTTCGCCTGCCTTACGATGTGATCGTCGTCGGTGCGGGCGCTGCGGGTATGATGGCTGCGGGGACTGCCGCACGGAACGGACACAGGGTTCTGCTGCTGGAAAAGATGGAGAAATCGGGCCGCAAGGTGCGCATTACGGGTAAAGGCCGCTGCAACGTGACCAATGCCCGGCCGCCTGAGGAGTTCGCCGGACAGGTGCGTACCAATGCCGAGTTTTTTTCGACCGCTTTCGCCGAGTTCAACAACAGGGCTACGATCAGATTCTTCGAGCGGCTGGGCGTGAAGCTCGATGTCGAACGCGGCGAGCGGGTGTTTCCTCGAAGCGGCAAGGCGTGGGATATTGCCAACGCACTGCTGGAATATTGCGTGGACAACGGCGTGAAGATCGTTTATGATACCCGTGTGACCGAAATAATGACGCTCAACGGTCGGGTTTTCGGCGTGCGGTACCGCAATAAGCGGGGATTCGAGCGCAAGGAGGAGTGTCCGCGCGTTATCGTCGCCACGGGCGGCGTTTCCTATCCCGCTACGGGTTCGACCGGCGACGGCTACGTCTTTGCGGCCGATACGGGGCATGCGGTCGAACCGGTGCGGCCGTCGCTTACGCCGCTGGTGTCGTCCTGTCTCTGGATCAAAAATATGAACGGACTGTTGCTCCGGAATGTCCGTGCGACGCTCTGCATCGACGGTGAAGCCGTGCGCGAAGAGTTCGGCGAGCTGGGTTTCTCCGAGCGCGGCATCGAAGGCGCTGTGGCGCTCCGCATGAGCCGGGACGCGGTGGACGCCCTGATCGACGGCAAGGGTGTCGGACTGATGGTCGATCTGAAACCGGGGCTGACCGAGGAGATGTTGCGCGAGCGCATCGCCCGTGAGATGGCGGAGATGGGGCCCGAGGAGTTCTTCTCCGAACTGCTCCGCAAGCTCGTTCCGAAGGCGCTGGTCATTCCTCTTTCTGAAGAGGTCGGCGCCCATTCTAAAAATTATATCCGCAAGATTACGCCCGAGCAGATCGAACGGTTGGTTAAGCTCCTCAAGGGGATGGTTTTTCCGATTTCGGACTATGCGCCTTTCGAATATGCCGTCGTTACTGCGGGCGGCGTGAGCTGCGAGGATGTGAACCGCTATACGATGGAATCGCTCAAGGTCAAAGGACTCTATTTCGCCGGCGAGGTGCTCGATCTGGATGCCAACACCGGCGGGTATAATTTACAGATCGCTTTTTCGACCGGTCGTCTGGCCGGTATGCTCAAACAGTGAAACGGACCGGACGCAATCTACGCCGCCGCCTTCGCGGTATTTCCCGGCTGACCGACCGGCTCTCCCGGGCCCGTCATTTCCGGGGGCACGGCGTGCACTCGCCATTCGTTTACGGACTTGTGCGCGAAGCGTTTATGTTTCATAGACTGCGCGACGGAGAGCACTGCCTTTACGATGCCCTGCGTCGGGTCGGAATCTTTCACCGGCGGGCGGGGGAGGTGCAGAACGCCTTTCTCTATTGCGGCTACCGGACGTTTGCGATATGTGAAGGCAAAGCCGAACCTGTTCGGACTTTGCCGGATGCAGAGTTTGAAAAAGGCAATTCGACGTTTGTGATCGACGAGGGCAGAGGTTGTTTGCAGGTTACGCCGGGGAGGGAAAACGAGGCGAAAAATTCGACTTTTGGCCTGAATTGTGCGGGTCCGTACGACATGGTGATCCTGACCCGGAATTTTCCGGCGGAGGATTTGCCTGCTGCTGCGGCTCGGGCTGCCCGGCCAGGAGCGACGCTCTGTGTGATGAATCCCTATCACGGTAGCGCACGCGGCGAAGCGTGTCGTCGGATCGTTCGGGAGCATCGTTCGACGACGGTCGATAACCGGGGCTATTTGCTGGTATTCAACAATCATTTGCCGAAACAACATTTCAAGTTATGAAGATATATACGAAAACAGGCGACCAGGGAACCACTTCGCTGGTCGGGGGGGAACGGGTGTTCAAGACCGACGAACGGGTGGAGGCCTACGGCTCGGTGGACGAATTGACCGCTTTCGTTGCCCTGCTTACGGACCATTTGCGGGGAGATGTGGGGTTGGAGCCCCGTGTTTGGGAGCTCGCACGCATTGCCTCCCAGTTGATGACTGTTGCTGCTACGCTGGCTGTGGGCGAAGGCGGAGCGGACAAGGTGAAAGGAATCGACGCCGAGGCTGTGAAGTTTCTCGAAGAGGCGATCGACCGTATGCAGGCTTCCGTGAAGCCGATTACCAAGTTCACTATTCCGGGCGGACATCGTGTCGTTTCGCTGTGTCATGTCTGCCGCACGGTTTGCCGTCGAGCAGAACGGGCGGCGCTTCGGGCCGATGCGAAGTATGGCGTCGCACCGGAGGTACTGATGTACCTCAACCGGCTGTCGGACTATTTCTATCTGCTGGGCCGCACGCTGACCGAATATTTCAGCGTGGAGGAAACCCTGTGGATTCCGTGACGGGATTTTATCGGTTTTTTTCGGAATTTCGTACGATCTGCCGAGGAGTTTTTTTTTTCGTGTGCCGTAAGGACCCGACTCGGCCGATGCGTTTGAAATGCCGTTGAGAAAGACGCGTCGGAAACGATCCGGCGGAGGCAGTGGCGGTGTGCGGATAACGGCAGTCGAATTCCTGAATTCGTGATGCGGACAGGGGCTGTCGATACATGGCCGCTTTCGATGCGATTCGGAAATAATCGTGTGCGGTTGCGGATCCGCCGAACATTGTCGGTCTTTGCGAAACCGCTCTTTCGGTCGAGGCCGGAATGTGCGGATCGTTTCCTATCGCTATGTTTGTTCAAAAAAAATGGCAGAAGAAATTTTTATTCTTTTGATTTGTATTTCTCGCAGGATTTTATATATTCGCAACCTAATAATAAGGAAGCTGTATGTCAGCCTGGACTTATTGTCTTGTGAGTTAATGATTTAAATTATTGCAGTTATGTATTGGACACTTGAGTTGGCATCGAAACTGGAGGATGCTCCCTGGCCGGCAACCAAAGATGAATTGATCGACTATGCCGTTCGCTCGGGCCTGCCGTTGGAAGTGCTCGAGAATTTGCAGGAGATCGAAGACGAGGGAGATATTTACGAATCGATCGAGGATATTTGGCCGGATTATCCTTCGAAGGATGATTTTCTCTTCAACGAGGAAGAATATTAATTGTTCGCAAATCGGGTTGTTATACTAACCTGAAGCAGTCCGAGAGGGCTGCTTTTTTGTATGGAATTAGATCGTACCGGATTCAAATTGACGATTGTTTTCCAATTTTTTATTTAAATTTGTATTGTTTGTATTGCTTTTCACGAAGCGAAGTAGAAAATTATGGGACCTACATTTGTAGAATATTCGCACCCAGACGTTTTTTGAAAAATTCGTTTGATGATAATATCTAATTGTATAACGTAATTTACAAAAACTATATCATAAGATATGAAAATCGATGCTAAAGTTCAGTCTATATCTAAATTGAAGGATTATTTCTTTTTAGTGCCTGATTATCAACGAGAATATGTTTGGAAACCCGATGACGAGGTCGAGCAGTTTTTGATCGATATTGAAAATGAATATAGTCCCGATGCAAAAGAGCAGCGTAATTATTTTTTAGGATCTATCATCATTGTCAATAATGATAGATGTTTCGATGTCGTGGACGGACAACAGCGTTTGACAACTATTATGTTGTCTTTGTGTGTTTTCCGAGATTTATTAAAAAAGGAGACATTGAACAGCGCTCAGAAAAATTATTTACAGATTATAGAAAATCTACTTTATAACTTTGATATTGAATCGGGAGAGACCCGTGTACGCTTAGAATTGCAGTATGAAGAGAGTCATGATTATTTGACAGCCTTGATACAGGAGCAACCTTACAATGGAGTGCGATCCCCATCTATAGAGCGAATGCAGGATGCCTATACGAAAATACTTCGACACTTTCAATTATATGCCGGGATTGATGAGTTGATAGATTTTGCGAAATATTGCTTGACAAAGATAGAACTCGTTGTAATCGAATCTCAAGATTTGAGTAGTGCATTGAAAATTTTCGAGACGATCAATCAGCGAGGGGCGGGATTGAATGCTATGGATTTGGTCAAAAATTTGCTGTTTAGTAATACCAAAGAGTCGGATTTTGCCAAGATAAAAGATATATGGAGGGAGATTATTCAAAATCTTCAGGAATGTTCTGAAGATCAAAAACCCCTACGATTTTTGCGATATTTTCTGAGTGCCCGATATTATAATGGTATCTTGCGAGAAGATGATATTTATAAATGGATTATATCTTCTGAAGGGAAACAGGCTACGCAATATGAAAAGCATCCGGTAGACTTTGCAAAGGAGATACGCTGTATGTCCAAACGGTATTCAGAACTTGTAAATGCCACTGAATTACAGCGGGATGGGTGCTTGTATCCTCACGTGACAAATATAGGCTTTATTAATAAATACAAATCCAGACAGCATTTGATCCTGTTATTGTCTTTGGGAAGCAATGCGGATGTGCCGGCAATCGAATATTTGGCCAAACAAATAGAGAGTTTTTTCTTTTTCAGCTCGACCCTCAGGATCCAAGCCAAGACGAATGAATCCTTGTTTGTCCAATGGGCGGAGAAATTACGTAATCTTACGACGATAGATGAAATTGCCTGCGTGATAGAGAAAACGATGTTACCTTATTTGCTGGATAAGGTAGGGGTATTTAAAGCCGAATTCATAACTTTGAGTCATGGGGTTTATAATCCCTTGTATCGGTTGCGCTATGTATTGGGGAAGATAGAAAATACGGTGTTGGAAAAATTGCACAGCCCGGTCTGTGGACATCAATTTTATAATGATTTGCAAATAGAACATATTTTACCTCAATCACCGAAAAATGGAAGTATTCCACTGGAGTTTTTGTCCGAGGAGGAGTATTACTCCTATGTGTATCGATTGGGTAATGTCACGTTGATCGAAAGCATGATTAATCAGGCCGTGAATAATTATAATGATTTATCGACAGATCAATGGTTTTATGACAAGCAGTCGGAGTATGGCAAATCGTCTGTTTGTCTGACGAAATTACTCGATAGTAAATTTTATATCGGAGTAAATACAGCCTTGAATCGATTCAAAAATGATTTCCAATACAATTTTACCGGTTGGAACAAGTCGTCTGTTGAGGCGAGGCAAAAAATATTATTGGAGTTGGTGTTCGATACGTGGAGAATTAACGATTTAAGATTGGATCGGGTAAAATGAACTTAAAATGGATGAGGATTCCGGCTGCTGCTTATAATGGTTTTTTCCGGATTGCCGGCGGATGTCGATCCGGCCGGAATCATTTATTTGTGTTGCTTTTCCGCGATATAGAACAGGTCGAAGCAGTCGTCCGCTACCGGTCCGATGCGGTAGTCTTCCATGGTGATCGAACGGGTCAGGGAGTCGTTGTCCCGGAGCAGGCGTCGGCGGTTGAGGCGGTTGAGCAGGTCGTAGGGGAGTTGCAGCATCCACCGGGGCAGCCGGTGTTGCAGGTCGAGCACGTCGAAACGGGTGATGCGCCGAACGCCCCGGCGGTTTTTTTCGTAGTATTCCATGATTCGTTCGTTGCCGAAAACACCGAGGGCTTCCACCGACGCAAAGGCGCTGCCGAGCAGGTTGCGGAGTTGGTCGGGATTGTATTCCCTGACGTGCCAGGGGTTGCGTGTCAGCGACATACGGATATTGGGGGTGGTCAGGATGAACTTGCCGCCCGGACGCAGCACGCGGTGCACTTCCCGTACCAGTTCCATGTCGTGTTTGATGTGTTCGATCACCTGGAACGAAATGACGAAATCGAAACTGCCCGACGGCAGGTCGAGAGGGGGAACTACGGCTTGCCGCATCTCCACGTGCGGAAACGGAGGCCGTTCGCCCGCAGGTTCGATTTTGTCGAGCGTGAGAAAGCTGGAGGCGTGGGGGGCGACTATTTCGACGCCGTAACCCGTGCCCGTACCTATTTCGAGTACGTCGCCGCTGATTCGCCGCGCCGCCTCGTGATAGGCCAATTGCGAACGCTGGAATACGTAGTTGTCCGATATGTCGCGCGATACGCGCTCCGCCGTGAGTATTTTAGCCATTGTGCCCGGTCAGTTTTACACCGTTCTGCGTGATTTCCACTGCGCCCCGCTTGAGGAGCATGCCCAGCGAGCGTTTGAACACTTTCTTGCTCATCTGCGTCCGTGTAGCGATTTCCGCCGGGTCGCTGTCGTCGTTCAGGGGAAGCGAACCGCCGTTTTCGCGGATCATCGAAAGCAGCGTTTCCGCCGAATGGCGCACTTCGGCGACTCCCTGCTGTTGCAGGCTGACGTCGATGCGGTTGTCTTCCGTGATGCGTGTCACGTATCCCTTCAGACGGTCGCCTACGTCGATGCGGCGGAAGAGCTGGTTGCGGTAGATCATGCCCCAGTGACGGTTGTTCACGATCACCCGATAGCCGATCGGGGATTCCGAAGCCACGAGCAGCGAAACCTCTTCGCGGGGCTTTACCGTGATAACGTCGTTATTGACGTAGCTTTTGAATTTCATGGTCGCCACGCAGCGCCCCGTTACCGAATCTACATACAGGTAAACCAGGCAGTTCCGTCCGGCCAACACGCCTCCCTGCTGGTTGCGGTTGGGCAGGAACAGGTCTTTGCCCGCGAGTCCCCAGTCGAGGAATGCGCCGTGCAGGTTCTTGTCCACTACGCGCAGGAATCCCGCTTCTCCTTCGCGCAGCTTCGGCGTTTCGGTCGTGGCGACCAATCGGTCTTCCGAATCGTGATAGACGAATACTTCGAGCGTATCGCCGACCTTGTTGGCCAGAGAAACATAACGGTTGGGCAGCAATACTTCGTTCTGTTCGTCGTCGATCAGATAGAGTCCGTAGTCCGAGATGCGGTTTACGGTGAGGGTTTGTGTGCGTCCTGCTTTGAGCATAATGGGTGTTTTATCTTGACAAAAGTACGTTTTATTTTTGCCGAAAGCAATTTTTGAGCGAAGTTCCTGGGGGCGGAGGGGTCGGTTCCGGAATATTTCGTCTTGTCGTGAGATGCGATGTGGTTCGGAATTGAATTTTCATTTGTACCAGACTTTTTGTATATTTGAAATATAAATGGGGAGCTGTATATGGTGTGATGTTTTCAAGTATATATTGGGGTTGTGGTTATTTCGTTAATCATAATGACTGCTTCACAACAATTAATATTTCAAGCCTGCTCCCCTCCTTGAATATATTACAGATTATTCAATAATTAAACAAACTATGATATTACTCTTGTTTATTATTTGTATAGTTAATCTTATAACATTCTATAATGTGGATTATAAATATTACAAAGAACACGGAGAGTGGAACGATCATTCTAATACATACGGTGGAACATTTAGAAATTTAACAGCAGCTTGTGTTACATTTGCAATAGCTGTTGCTCTTCTTCTTGACAAATATTTAGGATAATCGAACGAAAAGAAGCGAGTAGCGGGAAATTTTATTTTAGTAAAAAAACGAATGGCGATATGGAACTGAAAGTGGCTTTGTGTCAATTCGACATGGTGTGGGAAGATACGGCGGCCAATCTGCGGACGGCCGGGAGAATGGTTGCCGAAGCGGATGCCGATCTGGTGATTTTGCCCGAGATGTTCGCTACGGGATTCGTGACCGATCCCGGTCGGGTCGCGCAACCGATGTCGGGTGAAATCGTGCAGGAGATGACCCGCTGGGTCCGGACGACGGGCAAGGCCGTCGCTGGCAGTCTGATCGTCGAAGAGGAGGGGCGCTATTACAACCGCCTGCTTTTCATAAAACCTTCGGGCGAGCGGGTGCAGAGCGACAAGCGGCATCTCTTCTCCATCGGCGGCGAAGGACTAATTTTTGTCCGGGACGGGAGCGGGGCGTCGTCGAATACGGCGGCATTCGTTTCCTGCTTCAGGTTTGCTACGACCTGCGCTTTCCCGTATGGAGCCGCTGCCGGAACGATTACGACGCTATTATTTACGTTGCTTCGTGGCCTGCGGGCCGCCGTGACGTGTGGCGGACGTTGCTCCGGGCCCGGGCGATCGAGAACCAGGCTTACGTATTGGGGGTGAACCGTACGGGGGACGACCCCCGGCTGCATTATTCGGGCGATTCGGCCGTGATCGGCTGTAAGGGAGAAACCCTTGCCGAAGCGGGGGAAGGGGAGACGCTTTTGACCGCACGGCTCGATATGGACGAGCTGCGTCGTTTCCGCGAGAAATTTCCCGCTTGGCGCGATGCCGACGATTTCGATCTGAAGTGATCGGATGTTCCTCGATGATCGGCAGAACAATCGGTTGTTTCAGCGCTTTTGTTAAATTCGTTTCAGGGGGCGTTCGATCTCAATATTTTTTGCAGGACGAATTTTATCCCTTAATAATTAACCTAGAAAGTACGTGTCTATTTATCGTTAGGAGCCTTGCTCCTGTTCTTGGCTTCGCTGGGCTGTTCCGACAAAGCGGAAAACACCTCACCGGAAGCTCCGTCGGAAGAACAGCCCACACCGAAGCCCGAAAAACCGGAGTTCGTGGATAAGAACACAACGATGGAAGAGAATATCGGCGAAGAATATCCAGACTGTTATTACACTTATTTTCGAATGCAGAACGCCAGTCAGGAGAATGCGATTTTCTTCATTTCAACTAAAATGAGTGCGAGCGGTGATATGATTAGAATCGCCCCGGGAGAACAGGGGACATGGGGACAGATGATGGAGAAAATGTTGTGGATAGACGATAACGATGTGTTGGTGAAAAATCTGGATGCGTTGGGTTTTGTTCAGTTATATTTCAATGTGCCCCCAATAACGGAAGATAATTACCATGCCATTACCCCAGATGTAGATACGTGCGCTCAATACTCTTTCTTCGACCCTATGACCGAATCGCAACGCGGCACACCGCGCGATCAGTCGGCATGGGTGCTCGAAGAGTTCCCCGACCGCCCGAACGCCGTGCGCTGGACTTACCGGATTACCGACAAGGACTATAAGGAGGCCGTGCGTCAGACGCTTGAACGCTGGGCAGACCGGGATGAGGAATGATAAAGATGTCTTGCGGCGGTCCGCAGGACCTGAAAGACTGGCGCCCCGGATATTTATATTCCCGGCGCCGAAGTGTATGATTTCCGTTTTTCCGCCGTTACAAAAGGGAGCTAAAGATCCGTTTCGTCCCAGCCGAGGATCTTGCAGAAGTCGTACTCCTCGGGGTTGGACAGGTATTGGCGTGCCGCTTCGTAGTCGGGCGGGGTAATAGCCATCAGGATATTATCTACTACGGCTTTGAAGCGGTCGGACGAGATGTCCACCATGCGGGGCAGGATCTTGCCCGTCGCGGGGTCTTGCAGGTCTTTCAGGTAGAGGGGTTCGACGTTGCCGCAGCCGTCCACATAGACCATGCAGCCCGTCTTGCCTTCGCTGAAGAGCTTGTAAACGCCGATACCCAGCTCCGAGCAGTACGTCAGGTCGTATGCCACCGGCGTCTGCCCCCGGATTTCGTAACCCAACTCCACGGGGCGGGTCTGTACGTTGAGTTTCAGTTCCGCGAGCCGTTGGTCGAGCAGCATGCTGAAGAAACAGGCTTTCGACACTTTGCCCAGTTCGGGATGGCCGTGCGCGTCGTAGGTGAAGTGAATGCCGCACGAGGAGAGTTCTGCCTCGCTCAATTCGTGGAACACGCCTTCGGAGATGACCGCCGCGCCGTAGTCCATGCCGACGATCCGGCGCTTGACGATGGACGAAACCATCAGACGGATGATCTTGTCGATGGTGATCGGCGCTTTGTTGAACATTTCGGGAATGACGATCATCGGGTAGTGGCACGCCTCGCCGATACCGAAGGCCAGGTGTCCGGCGCTGCGGCCCATCGCCGACATGACGAACCAGTTGCCGCTGGTGCGGGCATCGACATAGACGGCCCGGGCGATCACCGCTCCCTTGTCTTTGGCCGATTCGTAGCCGAAGGTCGGTGCACAGTCGGGCAGCGGAAGGTCGTTGTCGATGGTTTTCGGGACGTGTATGTTAGCGATCGGATGACGCTTTTCTTCCAGAAATTTGGCCACGCGGTTGGCCGTCGATGCCGTGTCGTCGCCGCCGATGGTCACCAGCAGCTTGATGTTGTTCTCGGTGAAGAACTGCCAGTTGAAACGCTTCTCGAAATCTTCGTCCGAAGGTTTGAAGCGGCTCATGCGCAGGAACGAACCCGCGAGGTTGAAAATTTCGTCCGCTTTGAGGAAGGTGATGTTCTCCGTGGCGGGCGCTTCGCGGAAGAGCCCCGTGAAACCTTTGTGGAGTCCGATGACGCTGTATCCCTTCTGCAGGAAGGTTTTTGCCACGCTGCCCACTACCGTATTCATGCCCGGTGCCGGGCCGCCGCCCGTGAGAATGGCGATCGCTTCGTTTCGTTTGGTCATATCGTATCTGATTTTATAGCTCATTGACAGCATGAAATTAACGTGCCGAAAATACAATTATTTCGTTCGTACCGGAAAAAATATGGAGGCTTCCCGGGGGAGCCTCCATACGTTTTGGGGAGTAATGAAATGGATTACTCGATTACGGTGACGTTTATAGCTTGTTCGCCTTTAGCTCCGTTTCCAAGTTCGAAAGCGACTTTCTGTCCTTCGTTCAGCGTTTTGAAAGAATCGGATACGATGCCTGAAAAATGTACGAAGACCTCTTTGCCGTCTTCGCGGGTAATGAATCCGTAGCCTTTCTTGCTATCGAACCATTTAACTTGACCTGTCATAAATGAATATTGATTAAAAATGTATCAGCAAAGAAAGGTAAAAAGTGTTGATTCTCAAAATTTTTTCGCAATTATTTTTGCACGTTTTTTGTTCCTCGAAAAAATAGTTATATTTGTTCATCCGTATTATCTGTAAAAAGTTTGAAAGCTATGGGCAAGAAAGTAAAATGGGCGCTATTGACGATGCTGGGTTTTGCAACGGCTTGTTCGACAGTGAAGAACGCTCCTCAGGGAGGGCCGCAGGACCAGGCTCCGGATTCGGCCCGGGTCGAAAGACAGATCCGCCTGATGTACGGCGTGCGTCCTCCGGTACCTGTCGAGGAGGTCGAACGTCAGCAGGCCATCCGTGAGAAGACAGCCCGCAAGGAGGTTAAAAAGGCACAACGGGCCCGTGAGAAAGAGGCTCCGGCTTCCAAAAACGAATAATCGCCGATGACGGGACGAAAGCTCGGGTTGCGCAAGCGTATCGGGCTGCGCCTTTTTTCCGATCTTTATGCGGAGAAGATCGCCGAACACAAGTTGCGTACGCTCTTTTGGGAGTGTACGTTACGTTGTAATTTGGCTTGCCGTCACTGCGGCAGCGACTGTCGGGTCGATCCCGGCGTGCCGGATATGCCGTTGGCGGATTTCCTGAAGGTGCTCGATGAGGAGGTTACGCCCCACAACCGCCCGGAAGATGTTCTGTTGATCTTTTCCGGCGGAGAGGTGCTCGTGCGCAGCGATCTGGAGGAAGCCGGCCGGGAGGTTACCCGCCGGGGCTATGCCTGGGGGATGGTGACCAACGGTCTGGCGCTCGACGCCGACCGCTTGCGAAGTCTGATGGATGCGGGGTTGAGATCCATTTCGATCAGTTTCGACGGCTTTGAGGATGCTCATAACTACATCCGGCGCAATCCCCGCAGTTTCGAAAAGGCGCTCGACGCGATCCGGTTGATCGTGAGGGAGCCCCGGCTCACCTACGACGTGATTACATGCGTCACTTCGCCGATGGTCGCTCGACTCGAAGAGTTCAAGGAGCTGTTGATCGCCGAAGGAGTGAAATATTGGCGCATCTTCTCGATCTTCCCTGTCGGCCGGGCCAAGGACGATCCGACGCTCGCGGTTACCGACGCACAGTTCCGCGAGGTGCTGGAGTTCATAAAGCGTACCCGTAAGGAGGGACGCATCGACTTGAGTTACGCCTGCGAAGGCTTTCTGGGCGGTTACGAAGGCGAGGTGCGGGACGATTTCTACCAGTGCGCCGCCGGGGTTTCGGCTGCCTCGATCCGGGTGGACGGGGCGATTTCGGGCTGTACCTCCATCCGGGCCAATTTCCATCAGGGGAATATTTACCGGGACAGTTTCTGGGACGTGTGGCAGAATCGCTTCGACAAGTTCCGCGACCGCGAATGGGCCCGCAAAGGGGAGTGCGCCGATTGCAAGATGTGGCGTTTCTGTCTGGGCGGCGGTATGCACCTGCACGACGACCAGGAGCATCTGATGTACTGTCACTACAAGCGATTGCAATAGTCGGAAACACAATAGGAGAGAGACTGTCTAACAGGTCCCTGAAATTGAAAATCGTCCCTGTCAGGATCATTCCGACGGAGCATTAAAATCGGACTTGTTAAACAGCCTCTCTTTGCGTTATGTCCGGTGAGGCGGACGGTTTTTTCCGGTTCGGATGTTCCGGTCTTATTCGAGCTTATGTACGAAGCTCTTCACTTCCTTGCGTTCCCGGGGCAGCGTTTCCCGGGTGCGGAACAC
>ERZ860023.1052-NODE-1052-length-12597-cov-1.788790_pt1 | contig 12597 bp, 16 predicted proteins | sample MGYA00509983_ERZ860023 | MGnify/ENA primary metagenome ERZ860023 (study PRJEB30046, sample SAMN00715180) | human gut metagenome | study: EMG produced TPA metagenomics assembly of the A metagenome-wide association study of gut microbiota in type 2...
TTTTAACTTCTTTTTTTCGCCGTTTGGGTATCAAAAAAGCCCGTAGATACGGGCTTTTTTGCACTTTCATCTATTTTGTCAGTGCTATATGGTGCGCCTGAATGGAATCGAACCATCGCACACGGCGTCGGAGGCCGATGCTCTATCCGCTGAGCTACAGGCGCATAAAATATCTTACTTTAAAATTATACCAGATTATCTTGAAATTTTCAAGTAGTTGTGATATAATATTAAAGAAAATTTTTTCTTTTATTAATTTTAATGAAATTAACTGCATATTTTATTAATAATCCGCAAATAAATTTCTATATTTTAAAATGCAAAATATTTTTTAATTATTATACCCGATTATATTATTTACACGGAGATGAAAATCTTGAAAGATAACTATATTTATATTCTTGTCAGTCAGACGGGAACTACAATTTCTAAGATTTTAAAAATATTTACCAGAAAGCCTTATAATCATGTTTCAGTAGCATGCAAAGAGGATCTTAGCGAAATGTATAGCTTTTGCAGAAATAAGCCTGAAAGACCTCTTCCTGCTACATTTAATAAGGAAATAATAGGGGAGGGTACACTGGGAAAATATAGCTTTATTCCATGTGAATTATATAGACTTCCTGTTACAGCGGATCAGAAAATATTATTTATGAAAAACCTTGAGCATTTTAAAAGAAACAGGGAAATTTATTCATATAATTGTATAGGACTGGGTTTTATGTTTTTTAATATCGCTTTTAGCCGTAAAAATAAATTTGTCTGTTCTCAGTTTGTAGGTTATATGCTTGAAAAGTCAGGAATAGAATCGCATATAAGAAAACCCGTCTGTTTGCAGACGCCGGAAGATTTTAGACATATTCAGGGAGCTGAGCTTATTTACAGGGGTAATCTAAATAATTATCCGGATTTTACGGATTTTATTTCAAAGCTTCTTGAACAGTATCCTGTCCGATCCGCATGAAGAGCTTTGCGGCAGCCTTTATTTTATCTGGCATAAGGGACCACGCAGCGGTGTATACCGCTTGCGTATCTGAATTGTTTTCCGGTATAATAAAGCTTCCTCCCAGAATTTTTATCTCCTTACCGTCTGGCTTGTCCGTTATCTGAGCCATTACAAGCTTATCGCGGTTTATTGAATTATAGGAATTAATATACGCTTTCATCAGCCCCCATACAAAGCCGTTTATCATAATATAAATGATAACAGCAAGTATAGAGGCTCTTTTTATTTTTCTTTTATTATTCATTTTTATACTCCATGATTTTAACTTATTTTTTTCAAAGCCTTAGCAAGCGATTTTCCGACAAGCTCTCCGGCATACTTCACCTGTTCAATAGTATTGCCGTGTGTCCGACTTCTATAAGAAGACTCCCGGTAGTCAGATCTTGATTGTATTTTCTGTAATCAAATAGTATAGGTCTTGTTAGCCCCTCGTAATCAGAGGACATCTGCTGCTGTAACAATGAAGCGAACCTGAAGTTTTTCATATAATCGGGCATATCCATTGTTCCGTCATCGCAGCCGGATATAATCATTACCTGCGCTGATTCCTTGCCTTCGATTTCAACAGTCGGCTGCATTATGCTTTCGTTAGTGCCAATAGCATCGCGATGTATGTCAAGAACAACCTTGATTGAAGGGTTTTCGGCAAGTATTTTTTTTACTGTTTCCGCACTTCTTTCATAAGAACCGTTGTAAGACGGGTAATCATGAATTGTAGTGTCATGAATTACTCCTATGCCGGCCGCTTTTAATTCTTCAGTGATTTTTTCTCCGACGGCAACGGTATTATAGCTTTCTTCCGTCGTTCGATAATTGAATGAAGGATCAAAAAATTCTCTCACGTAAGGTTCAAAGCTTTCAGTTGTATGAGTATGCATTATTAACACCTGCGGCTCAGAATTCAGTTCGATTTTAAAATCTGGTTCAAGACGGCTTTCTTCAAGCAGAACTCCATTAGAAATATCCGTTTCGTTTCTAACCTGACCGCCGTCGTCAAGAGAAATATATTTAGAACCGCTGTAATTTCCGAACGAGCTTTCATATACTGTATTTTCTTCAGAAATATCCCATTTTTCGGGATAGGGCTTAGGTCCTTTTTCTCCTGAGATTTCTGCGTCGGCGCTTTCAGCTTTATTGCTGTCGCTTTCTTCCTGCCATCCAAACCCCTCGGATATTATTTCTTCTTCGCCGAGCAGGCTTTGAATATTAAATTCCGGCTCGCCTGTATATCTGTCCGGATCGTTTTCAAATCCAACTTTAATGTTGCTCAATTTTTGCGCCATTTCAGTAAAAACCGGTGCAGCCTTTGCTCCAAGTCCCGCTGCAAACGGCAGCATTACAGCCGCAATAGCTATTCCGACCTTTTTTAGTCTTCTGCGCTTTATGCGTTTCCTCATTTAACCTCCCGCCTTTACTATTGGTAATTTACTTTCATTATATTCATAAAAACTCTCCGTTATGACGTCATAATTTATACATTATTTAATATAATGTACTATGTGTAATGAAAGGCGTGAATTAAATTGTATCATTGTATTAAATTCAAAAAATTTTTAAAGTTGCTTCTATGCGATCTATTTATAATTTTTTTCGCTTTGGTTATTACTTTTGCGGGACAAAGCAGTTGGAATGCTTATAACGAAGATGAAAAGATATTTCTGCCTGTAATTATGTATCATAGTATTCTTAATGACAGCTCACGGGTAAACGATTATGTAGTAACTCCGGAAATGGTTGAAAATGATTTAAAATATTTAAAGGAACACGGATATAATGCAGTTTTTACAGAAGATATTATTAATTATACAAAAGGAGGCGATCTTCCCCCAAAGCCCGTTATTATAACTGCCGATGATGGATTTTACAATAATTATACTTATTTGGTTCCACTCCTTAAAAAATACGACATGAAAGCTACTATTTCAATTGTGGGATATTACAGCGAAGTTACTGCCCAGGCAGATCCTCATATTCCTGAATATTCATATCTTACCTGGGAAGATATATCTGAGCTTGTGCAGTCAGGCTATATTGAAATTGCAAATCATACATACAATCTTCATTCTGATAAGGGAAGGAAGGGTTGTTCAAAGCTTTCGTATGAGACGGAGGATGAATATGCTGATACCATAATAGAGGATATAGGACTTTGCCAAACTCTTCTTTCAATGAATTGCAGCATTACTCCGGCAGTGTTTACATACCCTTACGGAAGTATATCTAAGGAAAGTATACCGGTTCTTAGATCTATGGGTTTTTCAGCGGCATATAGTTGCTATGAACGTCCAAATTATATAACCAGAGATCCACAATGTCTTTTTACTCTTGATCGTTACAACAGATCGGGAAGATTTACCACAGAGGAATATATGGCGAAGCTTTTAAGGGAATAACAGGTTAATTCAAGTTTGTACTTATATTTTAAGACTGGCAATGCTGATATCAATGCCGGTCTTTTTTATATTCATATATGATATTTTCAATTTATTAACCAATAATAATAAAGCAAAAATTCATTAGGAAATTGAAGGTATTATTATGAAAGTAAATAAGCGGTCAAGATTAAAAAAATTAGCGGCAAATATTTTATTTGATATAATAGGAGGATTTTTTTATTCGACAGGCATATATATATTTGCTAAAAATTCCGGCTTTGCTCCCGGCGGACTTTCCGGTTTGGCTCTTATTATAAATCACTTATGGCGTCTGCCGATTGGTCTGACCACATTAATTTTAAATATTCCTCTTATAATTTTTTCATTTAAATTTCTTGGGAAAAGTTTTCTTATAAAAAGCGTTCGTTCAATGATAATCTGCAATATTTTTATAGATATAATTTTTCCTTATTTTCCTTCATATTCCGGTTCACCGGTTCTTGCCGCATTATATTACGGTATTTTTCTTGGAACCGGCTTAGCTATTTTTTATATGCGCGGATCCTCGTCGGGCGGTACAGATTTTCTTACAATGACTATAAAAACCATTAAGCCTTATTTTTCTATCGGATTTGTTACGATGAGTATTGATTTGATTATTATTTCCCTTGGATGGCCTGTTTTTGGAAATATAGATGCAGTTTTATACGGAGTTATATCTACTTTTATAGCGTCTGTGGTTATTGACAAGATTATGTATAGGGTAGGAGCCGCAAAGATGCTTGTTATTATTACCAAGCATGCTGATATTGTAGCGCAGAAAATTTCTGAGGTGAGCGGAAGGGGTTCTACGTCAATACGGGCTGTCGGAACATTTACCAAGGATGAAAAGAACGTTTTGATATGTGCATGTTCAAATTCTCAAGCCTACGCTATTAAAAAGGAAGCGCAGAAAATAGATGAAAAAATATTTATAATTTTAACTGACGCAAGTAAAATATTTGGGGAGGGATTTATAAATTAAATGACAATTAAGAATTAGTTAATAACTTGAGAAAAATTTCATTATGTGATATAATATTCGCAAGCGATTATTATATATTTATCTAAAATGTCCTCGCGGATGCGCAAATATGAGATTGGCTCCCTGCGTATTGGATAATTATATCATGACCTCTTTGAGTATATGATATAATGACTCAGCCTATAGATTTAATTTGAAGGGTATAACCGATTTAAATCTGATTGTCGGAGAAGGTGAGTTCTTTGGCTTCATCGATCCGTACTGCGCAGAAAAATCAACGACTGTCAGAATTCTTTTAGGACTTATTCGTTCTACTATAGATTATGCCGAGGTTCGTAAATCCTTTGGAAAAAACTACTGAAATACTTTCAAAAGTCGGTTATATACCGTCAGGGCGTATTTTTTATCCAGGTATGAGAGTAGGGGAGCTTATAAAGTTTTCCTCCGGTTTAGGAAATATGGATTAGACTTTGGTTTTTTCCTGGTTTGTCAAATGACGTCGTTACGGTTATAACCGGAATTATTAAATTTAAACGTAAGGATATAGCGGCATAATATAAAAAATAAAATTACATATATTGAAAGGATTTTAAATGGGAAAAATATTCTGGAACGGCGGGACGCTATTGTCTCCGGTACCTCCGGTGCTTGTTTCATGCGGTACGATAGAAAAGCCTAATATAATAACAATAGCCTGGACCGGTATTGCGAATACCAAGCCGCCTATGACTTATATTTCAGTAAGGCCTGAAAGATATTCATATAATATTATTAAGTCGTCTGGTGAGTTCGTTATTAATCTGACTACGTCGGCGCTTGTTAAAACTGCTGATTTTTGCGGTGTAAAAAGCGGTGCAAAAACAGATAAATTTAAAAGCTGCGGATTGCATCCTTCAGCAGCAGAAAAAATCAATGCTCCGATTATTGACGAATCTCCTCTTTGCTTGGAATGCGTTGTTAAGCAGATTATTCCTCTTGGGAGTCATGATATGTTTATCGCTGAAATTGTCGGGACAGATATTGACGAAAGATATATAGACAGCAAGGGCAAGCTTAATCTTCAGCAATGCGGACTTGCGGCTTATTCTCACGGAGAGTATTTTGCTTTAGGAAGAAAACTTGGCGATTTTGGTTTTTCTGTTAGAAAAAAGAAAAGAAAAAAGTAATAAAACACATATAGAATTCTCAAGCGATATATAGTTTTTTTATTTTAGAATGAACTTTAAGAATAAGAGAGAAAACGAGAAAAATGAAGAGAAAATAAGCGAGAACTGAATATAAATTAAAAAAACCGTAAAATCAGTATTGACTTTATTATTTTGATTTGTTATAATTATCTTCGTAATGTCAAGGCTATGGTGCAGTTTACTTGCGGAATGCACACCGAACCGGATTAACCCGCCGAGTTTATAAGCCTTACAAAAAATTAATAACGGAGGAAAACAAATTATGTCAACATTTATGCCAAAGGCTAATGAAGTAAGCCGTAAATGGTATGTATTAGATGCAGCCGGCAAACCGCTCGGACGCGTTGCTGCAAAAGCCGCTCATATTCTCAGAGGTAAGCATAAGCCTACCTATGCTCCTCATGTAGATTGCGGTGATCATGTGATTATTATTAATTGTGAAAAAGCTGTTCTCACAGGCAAAAAGCTTGAAAATAAAAATTATTATTGGCATACGGGCTGGATCGGCGGACTGAAATCTATCAGTTATAAGGAAATGATGGAAAAGAATCCTCAGAGAGCTATGACGTTGGCTGTGAACGGTATGCTTCCGAATAATCTCAGGGAAGAAATCAGATTAAGCGTTTGAGAACCTACAGAAACGCTGCACACAAGCATGAGGCTCAGAAGCCTGTTGCCTACGAATTATAATATAAGGAGGAAAGCTTAAATGTACGAATCAAAAACTAAATATTACTACGGTACGGGCAGAAGGAAGCATTCTGTTGCCAGAGTCAGAGTTTATCCAGGATCAGGAAATATCACAATTAACGGAAGAAACATTGATGAATATTTCGGCCTTGAAACTCTTAAGCTGATAGTTCGTCAGCCTCTTAATTTAACTGATACAAGCGATAAATTTGATATAATATGCACAGTTACAGGCGGCGGTGTAACAGGTCAGGCTGGTGCAATCAGACACGGCCTTTCAAGAGCGCTTCTTGTTTACGATCCTGAGCTTCGTCCGACTCTTAAGAAGGCTGGATTCTTAACTCGTGATCCAAGAATGAAGGAAAGAAAGAAGTACGGTCTCAAGGCAGCCCGTCGCGCGCCTCAGTTCTCGAAGCGTTAACAGATTTCTTTCAAAAACGCCGATATTACGGTATTTTCGAGAGATTTTTGCGAAGTTGTTCAACAAAATTGTTCAACTAACGAATGCGAATATAAACCTCTTTGTCGGGAGACCGACAGAGAGGTTTTTTTGTTTAGGTCAAGTCAGTTCATCAGCCAGCTTGTCATCAAGCGTAGCTGCAAGGCTGACTTTTTGTTTTTGCAGAACATCGGCATAAATATTCGCTGTTACACCAATGTCGCAGTGACCAAGATGCTCGGAGATCACTTTCAGGTCTACACCGCTGTTGAGGATGAGTGTAGCGTTGCAATGACGCAGCTTGTGAAGTGTCATGTCCTCAAATTCCGTACCTTTGGTCATTCGCTTTAAAGAATGCAGAACGGAGTTGCGGTCACGGTAGTTTCCCTGTCCCGACGGAAAGACCATTTCTGGATGAGCATACTTATTACCGAGTGCAGTACGGACTATGGCATATCTCGCCTTATCATTGTAGCGCGCATTTATCTCTTTGTCAAGCACTGCTTTCGGGATATGCCATAGCTTTTCTTTTATTCTAATTCTGTGTTTTTGCTCTGTGAGAACTTTGTACGTTCATACTCAGACCTGAGCTCATATCGGTCAATGACCGTCATGGCTCTGCTGAGTTTTCTTTTCAGCTCGTCCTCGGTGCTGATACGTTTGGCAGTCGATTTCAAGTCGGAACGATGTAACATACCCCGTTCCGACTCTTTCTTTTTGTAGGCGGCAAGCTCGGAAGAAGCAGTATCGTATTTCTGTTTCAGCTCATCACGCTCCTGAACGGCATTGTCACGCTCTTTTTTCAGCTTTTTTACCTGTTTAGTCGATGCAACCTCACGCTTGGCAAGAGCTGTGATATTATCCCAATCCTCCTGCGATACCGTGACCTTTCCGCTGAACATCGTCTTGCCTGTTTCGAGCTTGTCGATATCGTCAAGTTTGACCTTCTTCTGAGCGACCTTTCCAAGTTCAGCCTTAACCTCATCACGCTCGGCTTCTGCCTGAGCTTTTTCTTCTTCCAAAGCATGTATCTGGTCTTTGTACTCACCGTACTCCTGCGACTTAAAACTGTACCCTCTGGATTTCTTCGGCTCTGAAATTTCAATACCCTGTTTCTCACAAATATCACGCAGGACTTTCCATTCCGCTTCACGCCAGCGGATATTGGCAGACTCGCCCTTACCGTACCCCATTTCTTCAAGAGCCTTGGCTTTCGCATTTCGCATTTCAAGACCTCTCTCGAAATGTCCGGGGGGAATATAATTGATATGTAAATGGGGAGTTGCTTCATCAAGGTGCATCACGGCATTGAACACATACAGATTTGGATTCCTTTCCCGAAAATCTTCCATATATTCACACAGGCATTCTTTTGAAATATCAGCATCAGGAGTGCCGACACCCGTGTCATCTTTCTTGCCGATGTAGACCAGATGTTCATAGAAACTTTTTTGCTTGTTCGTTCCAGTAATGACAGACTTGCTCGGTGGACGATTGAACAGGTGTTCAAAGTAGTCGTTGATCTTACGGTCACTTCTTTTCTGACGGGCATTGTAGCGCTCCAAATTTTCATCAAGCATCTTATGATATGCTTCGCCCAGATCCTGCTGAACAAAGATGATATTATTCTTCGTTCTGTAACTGTCGATGTTTTTGGCAGAGAATTCTCTGTTGTTATGCGAAAGACTGCCTTTCCCCTAACACATTGAAATAGATTTACTCATAATAATTTTCTCTCTTTCTGCAATTATTATTTGAATGAACTCCCTGACGGGAGAAGCCCGACAGGAGTCGGAGCATCGTGCTGACACTAAGGAACGTGCAGCGAAAGAGCAAAGCTCAATTTGATGCGGAGCATCAAAAATTACTTGCGGTACGCCGCCAGTAACCTCAAAGCACTTTTGACAGCTTACCCAGACTATCAAAAATGCTTATGTGGCTCTGCGAGGCATTTATCGGCTGACGGAGCAGCCGTGATGTGGTTACAAATACAAAAATATTTGTACCACAATAAATCAAAAAATACGATTTCTTTTTGTAAGGAAAATCAGAAATTCTGCTCTGATTTTTCCATATAATCTGCAATCTCAGAAACGATATTTTTCATAGAAATTTTACCCTGATTATCAGCCCTGATAAACTCATCACAAAGATACTCTGCATAGTCCAGATGATGAAGCGAATACACAAATCTCTCATTGCATTTTTCATCCGGAGAAGCAGGAGCAAATTCTCTCCATTCACGCATCAGCCAAAGGTAATCTTGAAGCGTTTTCCAAGCCGACTTTTCCCACACCTCGTATGCTCGTTTTTCCGCAATCCATTTCTGATATTCCGATACTTCTTCGGCAGTCGGAACTTTGCCTATTTCGATATGTAAACCAAAGTCCTCGTTCAGCTTTTTCACTGCATCAATAGGCTTGCTCAGGCTGAACATCTTCTGCGTGAAACTGATAACATCAAGATGTTCTCCGCAGCCAAAGCAATGAAAATTTTCGGGATAGATTTTGCAGAGGAGTACGTTCATTATGAAACGGGCAAAGCACCATTCCCGACCTGTTTATGCTGAGTCCGTACCCCTCCGCCACAGTGTTCATATCAATAGCAGATTTTACTTGCTCGAATACTGTCACGATATATTAAAAAGCCCTCTGAGTTCAGAGTTGATGTTGTCATTCTCGTTATTATGGAACATACACTCACCCCTTTCAATTCTGCATAAGACGGATAAGGTCAGCCTTGTTGACAAGTATCTTGCCACGCTTACTTTCGCCTGTGCGGAGATATTTCACTTTTCCCTGTGTAACGAGCTTACGGACGGTATGTTCCGAAAGTCCGTGAACGGCTTCTGTGCATTCCTTTATTGTCAGCATTTCAACTGTATTGGCAGGCTTGTCCTCTGTCTGCGAAGCGGAAACTCCGTCCTCGTCGGTGAGCTGAATCAGCAGCTCCATAATGTTGTCGATGATCTTGTTCTTTTCAATAGTAGTCATGTAAACTCCTCTTTCTATCTTGTCGAGTTTTAGTTTTATGGATTTTGGGCTTTTTGCACCTTTTGCCGTCTGATAATTACTTAGGCACAAAAAGCTCAAAAGGTGCAAAAGACAGTTTTCTTCAATCGAATACATGAGGGTTGACCTCAATGTCGATTACATTTTTGTTGTTTGTTCCCTTGCTGACGATACGGCAGATATAGCCATATTCTTCAAGCATATCAACGGTTTCATTAAAGTCCGGAGCGTTCTTGAACAGCGTACATCTGCAAAGGTGATGCAGGTCATTCTGCCTGATCTGCCGAATGTGCTTGGAGCGTATCTTGTTCAGTACACGCTCTGCCTTGACCGTCCCAATATCTGTATCGCCTAAGCTGTAAGCGTAGATAGCTTGTTCTCGAAAGTATTCAGCTATCTCAACAGCGTTGCAGAATGTGTCGAGCGTCACTCTCATTTCAACAGGGTCAGCATTATTCAAAGCACATTTAACGCAGTGAATGATACCACATAAGCGGAGTATCAGACCGTGATATTTTCCACCCCGGTCCTTGCAGAAAGCCATATCCGTGAGCAATAACGGCTCAATATGCCCATTGTAGAAATCAACAAACTCATGATATGCTTTGCTGTCAAAATGCATATACAGTTCTTTTTCAGCGTGATAGGTGAATTTCGTGCCGAGCATCTTGTAAACCGACTTCTTGTAACATTCCGCAATATCTTCGGGAACAGGCTCAGTATCATAGCGACGAGTGCCAATGTTGCTTTTCGGAAAGCAATACACAAAACGAGCTATCAGACCGCTGCCACGGAAAGCCGTGTTGTTTATCATGTTGTCGAACACATACGGTTGACACGCAAGGCAGATGCTCATATAGGACTTTTTCAGCACTATCGTTTCCCTTGTGGCTCTGTCGCTGATGTAGGTCTCGCCATTCCACGATTTCAGCAGGAGGCCAAGATTCGGGATATAACGCAAATACTTTTTAATAACGATTTTATAACGTGATATAACGCATTTTCTTGACAGTACTCGTTATTTATGATTGAATTTCTTAACCCTTTTCTTGAAATACTCGGATGAGATGTTTCCAATAAAGCTGGCATATCACCACAGTTTAGAGAAGTTATTGCTGAATATCATGCCAATGCAAGTGATCGTCCTGATTATTCCCTGACGTTACGTGGCGTAGCAAAATTCTTTGTTGAAGCAAAGAAACCTCGTGTGGATATAACAAAAGATCCAGCTCCTGCCATTCAGGCAAGAAAATATGGTTGGAACGCTAAGCATAAGATTGTAGTTCTTACTAATTTTGAGTATTTGATAATATATGATACAACAACTATACCTAAAGAAACGGATAGTTGTTCTGTTTCACGTTACAGAAAATATCATTATACTGAATATGTTGACAAATTTGATGAGATATATCGGTTAATCTCAAGAGATGCTGTATATAGAGGTAACTTTGACAAGTACTTTAATGAAGCGTTTAATGGTGCAGATAGTCAAAAACAACAAGTAGATGCGATTTTCCTATCTCAGATAAATGAATGGAGAATTGCACTAAGTAACGAACTTTACAGCAAAGGTAAAAGATATACCAATCTTGAAGTGTTGAATGATTTTGTTCAAGATTTTATTAATTAAATCGTCTTTCTCAGAATATGTGAAGATAAAAATTTGCCGTTATATCAAAAGCTTGAAGATACAATTATAGAACCTGCTGTTTTGCATAAAGAATTGGAGAAATTATTCCGAGAAGCAGATAAACGATATAATTCTGGAATGTTCTCTGGTGATTATATCATATTTGACCTGAATAACACCGTTATTGTTGATATGATAAAAGGACTGTATTATCCGCAAAGCCCATATAGGTTCAATATTATTGAACCTAATTTGCTTGGCAAGATATATGAAATGTTCTTAACTGAGCAGCTTACTATACTTGATAATGGATAAATCGGACTTGCACAGAAAAAAGAATGCTTGAATCGTTCCGTTGTTACAACTCCAACCGAAGTACAAACGGGTCATAACGTTCTGCAACGGAAAGAAAGAGGTTTGGGGAATGACCGAGAAGAAGCTAAGGGCTATTTTCTTGAAGCGATGATGTCCAAGGACGATGAGGAACATGAGCGAGCAGAGTGTGTATACATTCAGATTATGAATTGCTCAGACGACGATGAGTAACAAAATGTCCGCAGGTGAAGCTGGTTTCCCTGCGGACGTTATTGTAAATCCATATTGTAAAACCTCTCAATACCGGCGAGATAGTCAAGTCCGTCAGTTCAACTTATGTTCAACTAAGTTGAACAAAGCTACGATAAAACTTGAAATTTACAACAGGTGCAATTGCTCCAAGTTGCAGATTTTATCGTATTTACGGCGTTTCTGAGAAATTAGGAAAAATAAGCGAAATGATGCTGTATAGCTCGAAGAGATAAGAAATCTTCTCAAAAACGGCTATATTATGTTGCTTACGAGATTTCAAATCTTGTTTGGTCAGCTTTTGGACAACTTATAAAGATCAAGTTTACCTTATTGTTAAACTGAAGGCGTCAAGCAAAAGTAGACAATAAAAAAGACTTAAAATAAATAAATTAAGCAAAGCCTTGTTCAGTTTTGAACTGAACAGGGCTTTTTCTACCGCATTTGGTTGAAGGACGTTCAGTATTGTAGTATTTAACATATTCAGTTATCAAGGATTCAATGTCATCACATCGATAAAGATTGAAATCTTTATATAATTCTTCTTTAACCCAACCGTTAGTCTTTTTCGGCAAAGGGGCATCCTTATGATAATGCTGTTTATGGAATGCTTTTTTTCAAATACTTGAAAAAGGAAGAAGTTAACCGTAAGACTTATTCTTCTCTTG
>ERZ860023.1057-NODE-1057-length-12505-cov-1.600000_pt1 | contig 12505 bp, 14 predicted proteins | sample MGYA00509983_ERZ860023 | MGnify/ENA primary metagenome ERZ860023 (study PRJEB30046, sample SAMN00715180) | human gut metagenome | study: EMG produced TPA metagenomics assembly of the A metagenome-wide association study of gut microbiota in type 2...
GTTTGTATCCTATGCGGCATCAAAAGCAGAAAACAAACCTTATGCCGCAATCATTCTTTACGGTGCGGCAAAAGCTCAAACGATAAACTATACTGCCCCCGATGCACCTGATGCGGTTGAAGCCGTAAACCTTTATACCTGCCCGTGCTTTCTTGCCGCTTCAAGAAACGATTGGATTGTTCCCGTGAATAATACGCTAGAGTACATTGAAGCACTGAATAAAAATTACATCGATTACGAGCTTCATATTTACGGCTATTCCATGCACGGCTTTTCAATCGGAGAAGAAGTCGGAGCAAAGCCGCCGCTTTTCTGTTCAAGAGTAGGAGATTGGGTGGAAGAAAGCGTAAGCTGGATAAATGATTTAATCTCAGGCAGATATATTTCAATCAGGGAAAGTTCGGAATATAACGATAAATACTCAAAAACACTTTCAAGTAAAAATTCATGCAAGATTATTTTTGAAAATCCGCAGGCAAAAAAATTGTTTAAGAAAAAGTTTTTACCTCAATATTTGTTGTACGAAGCAACAAAGAAAAAGGTAGGTTCTTTTGTTGACGGAGTTTCGCTGAAAAATGTTTTGAGCTTTTTGAAAGTAAAAGACGAAACTTTTAAAAAAATAGACGAAGCTCTCAAAAGTATTTAAAAAGGAGACGTAAGCCATGCTGAAACAAAAAGAAAAAATTACAAATCAACCTGGCTGACAACAACAGGTCAGCGTGCGAGATATTACATAGGCGACCTTGCAAGAACCTGCGAGGGTGCAATAATTACAACCTTTATGACAATGTTCCTGCTAATGCAGGGGATACATCCGGGCAAAATGGCAGCTATTACGCTTTTTGTTAAAATAATAGACTCTTTTGATGATGTTATTTTCGGCTTTTTGATTGACAGAATAAAAATCAAAGGAAGCGGAAAATATTTGCCGTGGTTCAGAAAAACCTTTTGGCTGTTTCCGCTGTTTACGGTTCTGTTTTTTATGATGCCCATGCAGCTTTCGGAAACCGTAAAGCTTATTTGGTTCGCTGTTTTCTATCTGCTTTATGATTTGAGCTACACCTTGGTTGAGGTTCCGATGAACTCACTTGCCGTTTCAATAACAGATAACCTTGACGAAAGAAACGCAATTATTCAAAACCGTTCGATTTTAAATAACGGCATTATAATGTTTATCGGCATTATTTTCTATACCCTCATAAGCGAAAAAGTTGGTTTACCGATTAAAAATGTTGTTGTCGGTTCTTCTGTGATTTCTTGTGTGGAATGCTTCCGATGCTTACGGGTATAAAAGAATACAATGTCGGGCTTAAAAATGTATCGGCAGAAGAAGAACACTACACTTTCAAGGATATGTTTGACTGTGTCAGAACAAATAAATATATGTTTATTTTGCTTTTAAGTACAGTTATTACTTCGTGTCTTGCAACGGGAGCAAACCTTGCCAATTTCGTTGCATACTATCATTTCGGTAATTCAATGATTTTTATTGTTCCGATTGCCATTTCGGCAGTACCGGGTCTTATTGCTCAGTTGAACACGGCGAAAATAACAAAAAAATTCGGCAAGGTAAAAACAATCGTTGTTTGCGGTTTATTAGGCGGAATACCTCTTCTTTCCATATTCTTTGTAGGATCTAGCCATTTTGTTCTTATTTGCATTCTTATGGTTGTTCAGTCGCTGCCCGGTAATGTCGCAAATATTGCAAAGAGCTTTCTTGTTCCCGATACGATAGAATATACAAGATATAAGACGGGTAAAGATTGCTCGGGTATTTTCTTTGCACTTAATTCTTTTGTAACAAAGCTTACACAGGGTGTCGCTTCCTCTTTGGGACTTTTCCTCCTCGGCCTTTCAGGCTGGGTTGAGATTGAAGCAACTGACTTTGCCGATATTGCCTCTCAGGGTGTTGCACAGCCTGAATCAGCCCTGAATATGCTTTGGATTGTTTATACACTTATTCCTGCTATAGGTACGATTCTTGGTATAGTTGTTATGGCATTCTATAAAATGAAGGATAAAGATGTTGAACTTATGGCAAAGTGCAACGGCGGTGAAATTACAAGAGAGGAATGTGAACAGCAGCTTTCACAAAAGTATTGATTAAGTATGAAAAACAACAAAATTGATATTATATTTAATAGTTATATTGCTAAAAAAACAATTCCGAACGGCGTATTGCTTGTAAGAAAAAATGACGAAATTATTTATAAAGGCAAATGGGGATTTTCAAATCTTGAAACAGGTAAACCGATTGAATACAACAGCATTTTTAAAATGATGTCAATGACAAAGCCTGTTACCGCTGCTGCCATTATGAAGCTTTATGATGATGGCAGGCTTGATATAGATGATCCGATTTCAAAATATATTTCTTCATTTAAAAATATGCGGGTTGTTAATGACAGACGATATCCGTTTCCTCCGAAAAATCCGATAAATTCATTGCTCGGGCTTATTACATACACTCCTGATAAGGCTAAAACAGAAGCTGCAAACAGAGAGCTTACTTTTAGAGATTTGTTGTCCCATTCATCAGGAATTGAGCAGGGTATTGGCGGTTATGCTATGCATTTTAAGGATAAAGAACTCAGAACAACTCTTGAAAGGCAAACAGAAAAATATGCTTCAAGACCGCTGGATTTTCAGCCGGGTACAGGCACCGGATATTCACCGCTTGCAAATTTTGATATTCTTGCAAGACTTGTTGAAGTGATTTCAGGGAAAAGTGCTGCTGATTATTTCAAGGATGAATTGTTTGAACCGCTTGAAATGAATGATGCATCATTTCATATCAATGATGAGCAGAAAAAACGGACGGTTGAACTTTATAAAAAAACTCCGTTCGGACTAAAAAATGTTACAGATACAAAAAGTGACAAAGACGGATTTGCCAAAATCGATTCTGACAGTAAATATGTATGCGGCTCTGGCGGATTATACTGTACTGCAGAGGATTATGAGCATTTTGCACATATGCTGCTGAACAAGGGTTTATTTAAAGGCAAACGAATTTTAAGTGAAAAAGCAGTTGAATTAATGCAGACGGAGGCACCTGCACGGCATCTTGAGCCTTCTCCGGGTTGCGTATGGGGACTTGGTGTACAAATAAGGCAAAATCCTCAGAAAGGCAATCTACCTGTAACAGAAGGTACATATGGCTGGAGTGGCGCATTTGGCACACATTTTTTTGTTTCACCTAAGGATAATCTGGAATGTGTGTTTGCTACGAATGTAAGCAACATCGGCGGTTCTTCTTCAAAGGTCAGTCAAAAGGTCGAAGAACTTGTGTTTAATATTTTAAAATGAGGGGTAACCATGAGAATAATTAATTTTAGAATCAATCATATGAAAGAGCCTTTTGTTGACGCCGCTCCGGAGTTTTCATGGCAGATTGAAAGTGATGAAAATTCTGTCTTTCAGACTGCCTATCAAATAAACGTATGCGATGAAAAAAGTGAAGTGTGGAACAGCGGCAAGGTGCTTTCAAACAAACAGTCTTTCATCAAATACGGCGGAACTTTAAAATCCAAAACGCAGTATTCGGTCTGTATCACTGTTTGGGATAACAAAGGAAATTGCTCCGCTCTGAAATCTAAGTTTGAAACAGCATTTTTAAACGCCGATGAATGGAAAGGATGTTTTTCAAAAAGTCCTTTTGACAGAAACGAAAGTAAGGTATTTGTTTACGGAATTGAAAATTCGCCCGTATATTTTGAAAAAGATTTTGATATTACGGACGAAGTTATAAGAGCAAGACTTTATGCGACGGCATATGGTGCATACAACGCTTATGTCGGTGGCAAAAAAGTCGGTGACGCCGTTCTTGCTCCGGAATATACACCATACAACAAAATCCTTAATTATCAGGTTTATGATGTTACGGATATGCTGACAAACGGCAAAAACAAGATTGAGTTTCTCGTAGGAGACGGTTGGTTTTTCTGTCCGCAAACGGAAATTACGACCGACGAAAAAATAGATAATTTATCTGTTTTGTATCAGCTTGAAATTGAGTATAAAGGCGGAAAATCGGCAGTTGTTTTTTCGGACGGAAACGAAATTTGCCGCAAGAGTAATATTGTTTTTTCTGATTTGTTTATGGGTGAAAAAGTCGATTTTACTTTGCCCGAAAGCGAAAGAAAAAAAGCAATCGCTACCGATTATTCACTTAAAAATCTCCGTTTACAGCCTATTCCTCAAATAAAGGCAGTTGAAAAATTTGACGCAAAGGAAGTGTATATTTCACCGAAAGGTGAAACAATAGTTGATTTCGGTCAGGTTATTGCAGGAAGATGTAAAATCAAAATAAACGAGGCAAGAGGAACCGAAATCAAGCTTGAGCACACCGAAATTACGGATAAGGACGGCAATTATTTCGCGCAATTCGACCTTGTAAAGCAAACGGATATTGTTGTCTGTTCGGGCGAGCCTTTCGTTTTTGAGCCGGAATTTTCATTTCACGGGTTCAGGTACTTAAAGGTCAGCGGAATGATAAATCCCGTAAAAGAAGATTTTACCGCCGTTCTGCTTTCAACCGAAAAAGAGAACATAGGAAATTTTGTTTGTGATGACGAGCGGTTCAACAGGCTTTATAAAAACATTCGCTATTCACAGAAAAACAATATGATGTCCGTTCCTACGGATTGTCCGTCAAGGGAAAAAGCTGGCTGGACGGGAGATATTCTTGTCTATGCAAAAACCGCAATGCAAAACGAAGATATGACCGCGTTCTTTCTTCGTGGATTAAAGGGCTTGCCGCTGACCAAAAAGAGGACGGAGTAATTCCCATCACTTCACCCTTTAACAAGGTTTACGAGGCTGTTGCAAAGCAGACAATGGCTCCTTTCGGTGATGAATTAACCGGTGTTGCCGGTTGGAGTGATGCAATGGTATGGGTACCGTATGATATGTATCATATTACAGGCAATAAGCATATACTTGAACAGCATTATTTAAGTATGAAAAAGTGGTGTGACTATATAATTAAAACTGCTGAAGAAAAAAGAGGCAGTGACCTGCCATATGAATATGACCGCTATCTTTGGAACACAGGCTTTCATTTCGGTGAATGGTTAGTGCCGGGAAGAGAGGCGGAGGGATTTGAAATTTGCAAAGAAACCGCCTGTTATATCGCTCCGTTTTTCGGGTATATGACCCTTGCCAAAATGAGTGAAATATCGTCAATCCTGAAAACAGATGATGAAAAGTATTATAAGATGATGTCAGAAAAGTTCAAATACGCAATTCAAAACGGACTTATGAAATCAGATATTCTTCCGGACTATCTGCAAGGTTTATATGTGCTTGCAATAGCTTTTGACCTTGTTTCAAAGGAAAATGAAAAACAATATGCGAATAAACTTATCAGCCTTGTTGAAAAGAACAACGGCTGTCTTTGCACGGGATTTCTTGCAACGCCGTATCTTCTTGATGTGCTATGCAAAGTCGGAAGATGGGATTTGGCAAAGAACATTTTGCTTCAAACAAAAAGACCGTCATGGCTTTTTGAGGTTGAACACGGAGCAACGGCAATTTGGGAGGATTGGTTGCACTCGATGATGAAAACAATCCAAAAAAGACAAGCTATGACCATTACGCTTTCGGTGTAGTAGACGATTTTATTTTCAGAAAGATTTGCGGCATCTCGGCTATTGAACCGGGCTTCTCAAAGTTTAAAGTTGCACCGATTGAAGATGATGTTTTCGGAAATTGGGAAAGAGAATTTATTTCGGAATACGGAAAAATCAAAGTTAAGAAAACCGAGGAAACGCTTGAAGTAACCGTTCCCTGCAATACCACGGCAGTAATTGAATGGAACGGCAAAACATACGAAAAAGAAAGCGGAAAGTACATTTTACAATAATATAATTTAGAAATGGGGTTTTTTTATGAAAAACAATAAGAAACTTACGGCAGTTATTTTGGCAATAATTCTCGGTTGCGGCATTTCTTTGGCAGGATGCGGAAAAAATGAAACGCAAACCGAAACAGGAACACCTACCACCACTCCATCGCAGGAATATAGCCAGTCTGTCTCAAATTCAACGGAACCGACAATGGAACCGACAATGTTAAATCAGGAACCGTCTTCATCGGTTTCAAGTGATGAACCGTCAACACAAGCTCCGGTTTTAAAGGAAACCGTATTGAAAGGAACAAACCGCTCTGTTTTGACTATTCATACAAACGGCACATATGATTTTGTATGCTCGGACTACTATCTTCCACAAAAGATTATCCTGCACTTAAAGCATTGCTTATTATGGCAAATGATGAACAGAAAAAATACATTGTGGAAAAAGACGGAGCCAAGGCGTTGGGACCTATCAGTCTTTCATTTAATGCCGATACATACTCTGTTTCCGGTGGAACACTAACACTTGGCAATAAAAAACCCGTCTACGTTGAAAAAGTCGGATGGGAAGTACCCGCTATTTCAACAGTTACTAAAAGCGGCAGCTCATACATAATAAGCATTAAGGGCGATAACGGAAAGTATAAATTCGATTTTGCCGAATTCACCCTCACCGCCGAACAAGCTAAGAACATCGGACTTTGATTATGATGATAAACAAAAATACTACGCTCAAAGAAATATATAATATTTCAAAATTAACCGATATAAAAGATTGCCTTATTTCAGGAGGAAACTTTTTCGAGGGTGAAAGTGCGGAAATGACACTTGAACAGCTCCACGAAAAAAATCCGACCTGGGCGACGAATGATATGATTTTTGGGCTTGAACGGCTCTTGAAAAGTGAATTTCAGGTCTTTCCGCTTTATAAAAATGAAAGCGAAAAAAGAAATGTTAAATTAACCTATTTGCCGGCTCAAAAGAGAACGGAAGATTACTGTATAATTCTCCTTGCAGGCGGTGCTTACGGGGCAGTCTGTACTATGGTTGAGTCCTTGCCCGTTGCGGCAAAATTTAATGAATTGGGAATTGACTGTTTTTGTCTCAATTATGAAACGGCAACTCCGGACAGCTTTGAAAAAGGTCTTCTGCCTGCTCCTCTCGATGATTTGGCTAAGAGCTGCAAGCTAATTTTTGAAACCGATAAATTTGATTACAAGACATACTGTGTCTGCGGTTTTTCGGCAGGCGGTCATATTGCTTCACTTTGGGGTACGAATATTATCGGTGCAAAGAAGTATAATCTTCCGCTGCCGAAAGCATTACTGCTTGTATATCCGCTTATAACAATGGAAAATGCAAGGACGGTCCGATAAAAAGGTATATGTGCGCAGGTATGTTCGGCAAAGACTGTGACCTCGAAAAAATACGAAGTTACGACACAAGCAGGCTTGCATGCGGCACTTATCCCCCGACATATATTGTCAGGGCAGAAAATGACAGCACCGTTTCGGTAAAAGACGGTAACGATTTGAAATCAGCTCTTGACGCATGCCATGTTAAGTGTGTAATTGAGCAGGCGAAGACGGGAGAGCACGGCTTCGGGCTTGGTAGTGAAACTCCGCTTTACGGCTGGACTGATCGAGCCGTAGAATTTATAAAGAGCACAGAGGTGAAAATATGACCTGCTGTTTAGCCATAGATATAGGTGCATCATCGGGCAGACACATATTAGGAAGCGTTGAAAACGGTAAAATCGTGCTGACAGAGATTTACCGCTTTGAAAACGGAATAAAGGATGAAAACGGAACACTTGTCTGGGACACCGAAAGACTTTTGAGTGAAGTCAAGAACGGACTTAAAAAATGCCGTGAAATCGGCAAGATTCCAAAAACGATAGCTATTGACACCTGGGGAGTTGATTATGTACTTTTAGATGAAAATAAAAAAGAGCTTTTTCCTTGTGTGTCTTATCGTGACAAAAGAACAGACGGCATACCTTCGTCCGAAGATTTCCCGATTTCAGCTAAAAGACTGTATAATCGAACAGGCATTCAGACTCAAGATTTCAACACGATTTATCAGCTTTGGTGCGATAAGAAAAGCGGAAAGCTTGAAAACGCAAGGCACTTTCTGATGATGCCGGATTATCTTTCTTTTAAGCTTACCGGTAAAATTGCGAATGAATACACTAACGCAACAACAACCGGGCTTGTAAATGCCGAAAGTAAAGGTTGGGATAAGAAAATTTTGTCCATGCTTGATATTGATGAAAGCCTGTTTTTGCCGCTGTGTAATCCCGGAACGGTTTTGGGTGAATTTTCAAAGAATATTCAGTCTGAACTCGGTTTTAATTCTACGGTAATTTTTGCACCGAGCCATGACACCGCCTCTGCAGTTGCCGCCTGCCCTCTTGACGAAAAAAGCGTGTATATTTCTTCCGGCACCTGGTCACTTGTAGGTACGGAAAACACATTCCCGGTTTTGACAAGTGAGCACAAAAAGCAAACTTCACAAATGAGGGCGGAGCCGAATACCGCTTTCGTTTTCTTGAAAATATTATGGGAATGTGGCTGTTTCAAAACATTCGCAAGGAACTCGGCAAAAAATATACATATGATGAAATGATGATAATGGCGATGAAAAGCGACTATAAAAAAGCTTTCTCGCCGAATCTACCCTCTCTTGTCGCCCCGGAAAGTATGCTCGCCTCAATTCGGACGGCGTTAGGTGAGGAAAATTTATCTCTTGCAAATGCGCTTAAATCTGTCTATATTTCGCTTGCAAAATCTTATGACAAAGCGATTAAAGACATCGAAAAAATATGCCGAAAGCAAATCGAGAACATCATTATCGTCGGCGGCGGAAGCAAAGATAAATACCTCAACCGACTGACAAGTGAAATCACCGGCAAGAAGGTCTTTACCGGCCTTTCCGAGGCTACGGCACTCGGAAATATCGCCGTACAGATTATGTATGACAAAAAAATCAGCCTTACCGAGGCAAGGCAAGTGATAAAACAATCTTTTGATATTAAGGAGTGCAAATGATAATGCCTTATGAAAATGCCAAAGGAGCCTATGCAAAATACGGCATAGATACCGATAAAGCCATTGAGAAGCTGAAAAGCGTTTCAGTTTCGCTTCACTGCTGGCAGGGAGACGATGTTCGAGGTTTTGATACAGACCCCGAAAAGCCGCTGACCGGCGGTATTCAGACAACAGGCAATTACCCCGGAAGAGCGAGAACTTCCGAAGAACTTATGAGAGATATCGACAAGGTGATTTCTCTTGTGCCGGGTAAGGTTAAACTTAATCTTCACGCAAGTTATGCGATTTTCGACAAAGAGAACCCGTGGGTTAACCGAGATAAAATCGAGCCGAAACACTTTAAAAAGTGGGTAGATTTCTGCAAAAAAAGAGGTTTGGGCTGTGACTTTAATCCGACATTTTTCTCTCACCCCAAATGCGATCCGCTGACCCTTTCTTCACCGAATGAAGAAACAAGAAGGTTTTGGATTGAGCACGGAAAAGCCTGCATAAGAATTTCAAGCTATCTTGCCGAGGAGCTCGGCGAACAATGTATTATGAATATTTGGACCGGCGACGGCTTTAAGGATATTCCTGCCGACAGAATTGGCCCCCGAATGAGATACAAAGAAGCCATAGACGATATTCTGTCCGAGCCTTATGATTTTAAAAAAGTAAAGCCGTGCGTTGAAAGCAAAGTGTTCGGCATCGGTGTTGAAAGCTATACAGTCGGGTCTGCAGAGTTTTCGCTATCTTATGCGGCAATGAATAAGGATAAATGTATTCCGCTTATGGATAACGGACATTATCATCCGACAGAGGTTGTCAGCGACAAAATCCCTGCCTTGCTCACTTTCTTTCCCGAAATAGCCCTTCACATTACCAGGCCTGTTCGTTGGGACAGTGACCATGTTGTGTTACTTGACGATGAAACGAAAGAAATCGCAAAGGAGATTGTCCGCTGCGGCGGTCTCGACGGCAGAGTGAAAATTGCGCTTGACTATTTTGACGCAAGCATCAATCGCATATCCGCTTGGACGGTAGGATTCAGAAATGTTCAGAAAGCACTTCTGGGTGCTCTGCTCGAACTACCAACATTAAAAGAAATGCAGAACAAGGGCAATTTCACAAAACTTATGGTAGTGAGTGAGGAAGTAAAAACTCTACCTTTCGGTGAAGTATGGAACGAGTATTGCCGTCAATGCGGCAAACCGCTTGACGGCGAATGGTACAATATTGTTGAAGACTACGAAAAAGAGGAGCTTTTAAAAAGATGAAAGATATATTAACCGCACCATTTGTTGAGGAAAGAAAAAGACCACAGCCAATATGTACCGCCTCGGTTGGGATGAAAGAAACGGCGGAAACATCAGCTATATGCTTGACGAAAGCGAGGTCAAAGAATATCTTGACACCGAAAAGATAATACGAACAATTCCGCTTGATTTTGATGCCGCACCGCTTATCGGGAAGATTTTCATTGTAACCGGTACGGGAAAATACTTAAAAATGTCGAATGCGATCCGGAAAACAATCTCGGTATAATCAGAATCGCGACCGACGGCACAACAGCCGAGCTTCTTTGGGGATACAAAGACGGCGGCAAATTTACAAGTGAACTTCCGGCACATCTTATGAGCCATATTGCAAGGCTAAAAATTGATAAAGGTAACAGAGTTATTATGCATTCTCACCCGACAAATACGCTTGCCATGAACTATGTTCACGAGCTTGACGAAAAGAAGTTTACTCACGCGCTTTGGGAAATGTGTACCGAATGTATCGTCGTTTTCCCTGACGGCGTGGGCGTACTGCCGTGGATGCTTTGCGGAACAAACGAAATCGGCAGAGCCACGGCGAAAAAGATGGAAGAATTCCGTCTTGTTGTCTGGGGTATGCACGGAATTTATGGCGCAGGTAAAACACTTGACGAAACTTTCGGGCTTATTGAAACGGTTGAAAAAGCGGCACAGATTTATATGCTGACAGCTCATCTGCCGAGAGTTAATACCATAAAAGACGAGCAGATGCAAGAACTCGCAGAGTTTTTCGGTGTGAATTACAGGGAAGATTTTTTAAATGTGCAACATGAGCAGAAATAAACAATACGGCAAGGTGTTTCATACTCAAATCGCCGAAAACACTTTTCAGCTTTCCACCACTCTTGACGGATACGGCAGCAAACCCGGAAAGGCTTGCCGTAATTCTTACCTTATTATAGGTTCGGAAAAAGCTGTTTTGTTTGATTTGGCACTGGAGGAACCTGAACTTGTCCTTTATGCCGAGCATCTTGCGGGAAAAAGGACTGAAATAGTATTGAGTCATGCTCATGTTGACCATATCTTCAACGCTGAAAAAGTTTCGGACTTATGGCTTCATAAAGAAGATGAAAAGCTTTTGCGACACGGTGCAATCTTTCAAAAAGCATTAAAGCCATGTCCTGCACTTCATTTTTTGAAAGACAAAGAAAAAATTGATCTCGGTGACAGAACTTTGAGTGTAATTCATATTCCGGGTCATACGGACGGCAGCATTTTACTCTATGACGAAAAACACAGTCTGCTTTTTTCGGGCGATACGGTAACGCGAAGGCTTTTGTACGGCATGCACAGGGTTGTACCTCTTGCGGAGTTTTGTGAAAACCTCGAAAAGCTGAACGAATTTAAAATCAACGGAATATATTCGGCGCACGACAGAGTTTGCCTGCCGAGTGGGTATATTGACTATATGACGGATATGCTTTGTAATTATTTACCGAAGAACGGCAAAATCAAGAGAATGTTGTTTGTTAAATTTTTGAATTTACAGACGGTGAAGAAACCGATTTAAAATACTTTGATTTCGCACAACTGATAAAAAAGAGAAATAGAAAATGAAAACAAAGAGGTTTGCCGTAAAAAGAAATAATCTTGTAATCAAAGGTGAAATATATATCCCTCAAAGCTGTATTGCTGAAAATTAAACAGTAATCGTCAGCCATGAATTTGGTATGAATATGCTTTCAATCCAAAAGTACGCAAAGAGATTTGCCGAATTGGGTTATACCGCATATATTTATGATTTCTGCGGTTCAGGAGCAGGAATAAGCTTTACATCTCATTTTGATAAAGCAAACAAAAAGAGCTAACAGACACAGAAATCTGTTAGCTCTTTATTTATGAATAATTTTCAGATGTTGTCAAAATGTTGTCACGAGGACAGTTCGCCTTTTTAAAACCCAGTATCTATACGGGTTTACGGCGTTTTGACTACTATTCCCACTCAATCGTTCCGATCGGCTTGGGGGTGAGGTCCATTACGACACGGTTGATACCCTCGACCTCATGGGTGATGCGGTCGGTGATATGATGCAGGAGGGCGTAGGGGATCTCCTCGATGGTGGCGGTCATGGCGTCGGTGGTGTTCACCGCGCGGATGATTGCCGGCCAGCCCTCATAGCGCTTGCCGTCGCGCACGCCGACGCTCTTGAAGTCGGGCACGGCGATAAAATACTGCCAGACCTTGCCAGCAAGGCCGTTCTTGTCGAACTCCTCTCTGAGGATAGCGTCGGCTTCTCTCAGGGCGTTCAGGCGGTCTCTCGTTATCGCGCCGAGGCAGCGTACTCCGAGTCCGGGACCCG
>ERZ860023.1058-NODE-1058-length-12488-cov-3.056382_pt1 | contig 12488 bp, 10 predicted proteins | sample MGYA00509983_ERZ860023 | MGnify/ENA primary metagenome ERZ860023 (study PRJEB30046, sample SAMN00715180) | human gut metagenome | study: EMG produced TPA metagenomics assembly of the A metagenome-wide association study of gut microbiota in type 2...
ATTAATCACAGCAACAGCACCCGAAAGGGCAGGATGTTTTGCAATTTCCGCTGAATATGCTACTTTTGCAGTAACATATTGAATACACGGAAAGTGTAGCTTATTCTCGTAGAGAAATCTGGTAAATTTCAAGCGATGAGAATAGGCGAACATCTTACCGCGTCATATCCTTTACGGATACGGCGTGGTGTTGTTGCTTATTTTATCGCAGGGCATACCAGAGCCTCTCTACAAAAGTAAGTTTTCAGCACCACGCTTTCTGTTTAATTAAATCTAAAAATTAACCGTCGCGTTGGTGCTGGGCGACAACCTAAACTTATTGCAACTATGAAAAAGTTGTTTCTTATTGTAGCCGCTATGTTTGCGGTAGTTTCTTTCTCGGCTTGTTCCGATGATGATGACAACAAGGATGCGTCAATTGTTGGAACGTGGCAGATTACTTATTATGAAGGGTGGGCGACGTTCAGCGATGGTACACGAGATGATTGGTCGGATGCATATCCCCTTACGTCAGAAGGCAACTATTATTGGACATACACTTTCAATGAAAATGGAACTTGTGTGCAAACCGACTATTCAGATAATAAAAACGATGATAGCTCGCCCATGCATTTCACATATTCTGTTAATGGCAACACACTCACAATGACAGAATCAACAGGTGAATTTCAAAATGTTTTTCAAATTAAGAAACTATCTCAATCACAACTTGTTTTATTCCGTAGTGGAGAGGATGCACACGAAAAATTTGAAGAAACTGAAACGTACAAAAGGATAAAATAAAAAAAGACAAAATATTAGGACAGACTTTGGAAAACGGTCTATAAATTAAACTGTTTGTGTAAGTTTGTCCTTTCTATTCCGAGTGACAGACTTTGTGAAAAGGTTAATCTATAAGACCCTTTTGCAGAGTTTGTCACTTTCTTATTTTGTTTATTTCGCTAATAATCTTATCTTTATACTGCAAAAGACCTTGCACCGTTTCTCGATCTTAAAAGATAAATAACAATTAAATTTTAGCTAAAATGAACAGATACAAACAACCTAAAACTGAATGAAAGACCGACGCATGAGAGGATAAACAGATAATCCAAAAGGCGGTTAAATGGAGCCAAACAGAGGGAATAGTCCTGCTTGTAGGAAAACCCAAAGACGAAATATTTCCCGAAACATTTATCTACTTGTTTGCCCCTAATATGGCAGACATTACAAAACCCGTCGAAATTGTCCTTACAAAGAACCGACAATACATATTTGGATGAAAATGCGAACTCGAAGATATGGACGGGATAATCGGCACAATGACGGCTAACGAGGCACAAATCGAGGGAACGGGCGAAAAGGTGAATTTGTTCGACTACCACGTGAAAGCCGATACAATCCTATTCCAATACACCACACCCGACGGACGGAACGAGATGGTGAAATTCCCGTTAGCTGGATTTTGCGAAAACTATCTGATGCAGTTTGTAAAATAATTCGGTGGAATTGAATTGCATCGTATCTATAAAGGTTAAGGAGAAAGGGCCGAAAAAATGCGGCGTTTTCCCTTATACATAAAATTTCAGATTAAAAACAAGGCAAATTTTTTCGTTCATTAGTTAGTTTGCGACAATTTTGATTATTTTCTGTAGCATCTGTATATTTATTCAAATTAGGCCAACAGCGTGGGCCGTACGGCAGCAAAACACTATCCAACACGATACTGAAATCCGGAGACCATAAAATAACAGTATCGCCTTCGATTCGCCAAGCACCTGTAGCTCCGTCAGCATAGGCCATTTGGTACAAAAAGCCGCCATCAGGATAAAAGTAAACATATAATCCAGGAGTTCTTGCATCATCTACACAAGTTGTACTTCGAAACCATTTACCGGTCAGTTTGCCGGGCCTGACACTACAACAGGAAACAATAAAGAAAAGTCCGATTAACAAAATTATTAGTCGTTTCATAATTACATTTTTTCTTTGTAGAAAGATAGATAAAATTCACCAATCTACAAAAGAAAACTGCCGGACATTAAGTCCGGCAGTAACAATCAAAGATTACTTATCTTTTTTCGGCCCAAAATAAATTCCTCTATTATATAGACCTAATTCAGGGCCCGGTTTCGGTATTGCGTACAAATATTCTATTAGAGACTTCCCGTTTTTCAGTACAGGATATAAAGTATCTCCTTTAATAATATATGCATCTCTATTACCCTCCATATCCGTAAATTTATAATACTCATCAGGAAAACGCCAATCTGTAATCTCTTCTTCTGCAAAAATATAAAGATCAATAGGACGAGTTTCGACATTGAAATTTGGCGAAGATAAAATCACTGTATCACCGCTTATGTACCAATGGCCGATTATATCATAACAGCCAGCTGACCTATATAAAAACGTACTATCGGCATAAAACTCAGCATACAAATGAATACCATAATCTGGCGATAAGGATAACCCAAGTAACATTTTCCAACTATTCTGCTGGATTTTACAACGGCACAGGAGGCAATGAAGAAAAGACTGATCAATAAAATTATTAATTTTTTCATAATTTTCCAGGATAATAAGTTTCACCATTTACACGAAATGCATGCTTCGAATATCCCAAATCTCCCATGTTCCTCCGTTTTATAAGCTAATATCCGAAGAGATCCTTATCAAAGGAGAAAAATCAGCTTTCCAAATATCCACTTCACAAATCTCATGATCTTGATCGAGATATAATGAGGCTAACACATCTATTCCATCAGAATCCTTAAAAGAGCACTCACTGACAAAAATCGTTGATATTATTTCTTTCGGCGGTAAAGACATATATAATTTCATACTGCCCATTCCTCCATCATTCAAACAAGAAACAGTCAAAGATCTTTCCCAGCCCTCGGACATATTCAAAGATGCCTTTTGTACCAAAAACTTAATGAGTCGTAGCTCCTCCGGATTCGGTTTTCTAATGTTTTTCTTGTATTCGTCCAACATCGACCCCACTTCTCTTCTTTTATTTTAGCGTCTTTTTTCGAAGTTGGACTACCGGTTTTTCCGGACAATACGGGCCGTCGATTGAGTTCTCTGCAACAGAAAAACCTCCGGCCCCGAAGCATATCGCTCCATCAAATCGCCGTTATAGCCCCGGATGGTGAGCAACTCCATGTTCTCGACCTTCATTACGTCGAACTCCTCGTTTCGGAGGGCTTGGATCGCCTCGTCGATATGCCAGGAGTTATCCACGCAGAGGCTGAGGTTCACCGCCGAGTTATGCACCAGATTGACCTTGATACGGTATCGCTCCAGCAGGGAGAAGATCGCCGCGAATTTCTCTTCGAGCACGAAGGAAAAGTCCCGCGAACGGATCGTCAGCAATACCTGATCCTTCTTCAGAATCAGAATCGGAACCTCGATCGGCGCCGACATACGGCGAATCACCGTGCCCGGTTTTCGCTTGTCCCCGAAAGGCCGCACGTAGAGCGGGATGTTCTTGTTTTGCAGCGGTTTGATCGTTTTGGGGTGGATGATCTGTGCCCCGCTGTAAGCCAGCTCGATGGTGTCCAGGTAGTTCAGTTCCGCGATCTGCACCGCATCGGGGAAAACCTTCGGGTCGGCATTCAGGATGCCGTCCACATCTTTCCATACCGACATGGATTCCGCGTCGAGGATATTGGCCGCCACCGCTGCCGAGTAATCCGAACCTTCGCGTCCCAGGGTAGTGGTCGTGCCGTCCGGAGCACCTCCGATAAAGCCCTGCCCGATGAAAATACAGGCCTTAGACTGTTTCATGGCGTTGCGCAGCAGAGTCCGCGATGCGGCGATATCGACCGAGGCGTCCTTGTGTCGCTGTTCGGTGCGGAAGCAACGTCGCATATCGAGCCAGCAATTGTCGATACCCCGTTCGGAGAGGTACTCCGAAATGATCGTCGTCGAGATCAGCTCGCCGAAAGCGACGACGGTGTCGTACCACAGCTCGGCGTCTTCCGGACGATAGACCGTTTCGGTCGCCACCTGTTCGAGCTCCCCGAAAAGCCGTTCGATCTTCTCGAGCCGGGTCGGAGCGCCGTACAGTTCGTTTACGATTTCGGCGTGGTATTGCCTCAGCGCGGTGATGTGCTCCATCGAGAAGGCTTTGTCGCCCTTCTGCAACCCTTCGAAAACCTTCTCCAAGGCATTCGTGGTCTTACCCATTGCCGATACGATGATGAACAGATCCCGTTCGTCACCGATGATCTTCAGCAGGTTTTGCACACCGTCCGCGTTGCGGACCGATGCGCCGCCGAACTTGTAAACTTTCATCGCTCAATAAAACAGTATGGTTATCGGCCGGTACTTCGTCGTGCCGGGTTCCGGACCCGCATCGGGATCGGCCCGGCTGCTTCCGAAACTCCGTTTTCAACGAAGTTTCGGACATGCGACCGGAATAGCATTATTTCGTTTCGACCGTCTTGTAAGGCGTGTCCGTATTCTCGAACAGGAACGAGAACACGTCGGTAGCCTCTTCGATGCGCTTCGAGACGGGTTTGCCGGCGCCGTGGCCCGCCTTGGTGTCGATGCGGATCAGGATCGGAGCGTCGCCGCCCTGGGCGTACTGCATCTCGGCGGCGAACTTGAACGAATGAGCCGGCACGACACGGTCATCGTGGTCGGCAGTCGTTATCAGCGTCGCAGGATACTTCGTGCCCTTCTTGATGTTATGCAGCGGGGAGTATTTGTAGAGGTAGCCGAACTGCTCCTCGTCGTCGCTCGAGCCGTACTCTACGACCCAGCCCCAGCCGATGGTGAACTTGTGGTAGCGGAGCATGTCCATCACGCCGACCGCCGGCAGGCAGACGCCGAACAGGTCGGGACGCTGCACTTCGCAGGCACCCACCAGCAGGCCGCCGTTCGAACCGCCCGCGATGGCGAGTTTCTTCGACGAGGTATATTTGTTGGCAATGAGGTATTCGGCCGCTGCGATGAAATCATCGAAAACATTCTGTTTTTTGTCCAGCATGCCGCCCCTGTGCCACTCTTCTCCGTATTCCAGGCCGCCGCGCAGGTTGGCTACGCAATAAACGCCGCCCTGTTCCATGAACATAATGGCAGCCGGGTTGAACCAGGGCGCGAGGCTGACTTGGAACCCACCGTAAGCGTAGAGGTAACAGGGGTTGTTGCCGTCGAGCTTCAGTCCGTTGCGATAGACGATGAACATCGGGACTTTCGTGCCGTCCTTGCTGGTGTAGAACACCTGTTCCGTAGTGTAGTCTTCGGGGCTGAATTTCACTTCGGGACGCTTATACAGGGTCGATTCGCCCGTTGCGAGGTCGTAACGGTAAACGGTCGAAGGTGTCGTGAAGTTGGTCAGCGAATAGAAGGCCTCCGTTTCGCCTTTTTTACCGGAGAATCCGCCTGCCGATCCGATGGCGGGCAGCTCGACTTTCCGAATGAGCTTGCCGTTCCAATCGTACTGGTAAACCTGGCTTTGGGCATCCTCCAGGTAGGAAGCCATCATATAGTCGCCCGGTTTGCTGACGATCTCAAGCATATTCTTCGGATTTTCGGGGATAATCTCCTCGATCACCGAAGGATTATTCAGGTCGATGCGGATCACGCGGTAGTTGGGAGCATCGAGGTTGGTACGCACGTAAAGTTTATCGTTCTCGGCGCGAATAATCTCGTGGTCGTTGGCAAAGCCGGGAAGCAGCACCTTGAACTTCTTATCGCTGCTTTTTCGGTAGAGGATCTCACTGCCCGACGTACCCTCCGATGCCGTGATGAAAAGCCACTTGCCGTCCTTGCTGACACTGGAAGCGAAATAGCGCAACGGATGTTGTGTGTCCATATGAATCAGACGATCGGAAGACTGAGGCTTACCGAGCGTGTGATAATATACCTTCTGATATTGGTTCTGGGAAGAATAGACGCCCGCTTCCGGAACGTCGAACGTACTGTAATAGAATCCCTTTTCGTCGGGTGTCCACACTGCGTTGGAGAGCTTCACCCATTTTACGATATCGCCCGTGGGCTGCTTGTCCGCCGTACGGATGACATGAATGTCGCTCCAGTCCGAACCTGAAGCCGAAGCCGCATAAGCCAGGTAGCGGCCATCTTCCGAGAAAGAGATGCCCGACAGCGCAACCGTTCCGTCCTCGGAGAGCGTGTTGGGATCGAGGAATACCTCCGGCTCGGCGTCGAGCGAAGCCTGGCGGTACAGCACGGCCTGGTTCTGTCGTCCGTCGTTGCGGTAAAAATAGTAATAATCCCCGAATTTAGCCGGAGCTCCCTCCCAGGGATAAGCCCACAGCTCGGTCAGGCGGGCACGCATCGCCTCGCGGAACGGAATTTGATCCAGGTAATTCTGCGTCACGGCATTTTCGGCAGCGACCCAGGCGGCCGTCTGTTCCGAACGGTCGTCTTCGAGCCAGCGGTAGGGGTCGGCGACTTCGGTGCCGAAGTAGTTATCCACGACTTCCGTACGCTCGGCATCGGGATAAGGCAGGTGTTTGATTTTCATAGATGACTTACAGGCGGTAAGTGCAGCAGCGGCACAGAAAACCGCCAAAGTAATTTTAACGTGTTTTAACATATTTTAGTATTTGAAGGGTTTCGAAAGACAAATATACGAAAAGTCCGGCGCAATCGTGCAGGTTTGTTCGCAAAGATTGTCCGAACATTCCATATATTCGCAGAATATACGAAAAAGTTGCCGGCATCCGGCGATCCGCAGGAGAATTTTGTAACTTTGAAACCGGAATAACGAAAGCGAAAAACAGGAATGGACAATCAGTTGCGACAAATTATCGAAGAGGCCTGGAACGACCGGGCATTGCTTGCGGAGTCCCGTGTGCGGGAGGCGGTCCGCGCCGTTATCGAAGAACTGGACAAGGGCCGCCTGCGAACGGCCGAACCCATCGATCCGTCCCGGAGCCAATGGCAGGTCAATGAGTGGGTCAAGAAGGCGATTCTGCTCTATTTTCCGATGCAGGAGATGCGCACCATGCGGGCCGGAGAACTCGAATGGCACGACAAAATGGACCTCAAGCACGGCTACGAGGAGCTGGGCGTACGGGTTGTACCGCACGCCGTGGCGCGCTACGGAGCTTACATTTCGCCGGGGGCGATCCTGATGCCCTCCTACGTCAATATCGGAGCCTGGGTCGGTGCCGGCACGATGGTCGATACGTGGGCGACGGTCGGCTCCTGCGCCCAGGTCGGCGAGCGCGTCCACCTGAGCGGCGGTGTGGGCGTGGGCGGTGTGCTGGAACCCGTGCAGGCGGCCCCCGTCATCTCGAGGACGACTGTTTCATCGGCTCCCGGGCCATCGTGGTCGAAGGGGCGCACATCTGCCGCGAATCGGTGCTGGGCGCCGGCGTGGTGATTACCGGATCGACGCATATTATCGACGTAACGGAGGCGGAACCCAAACAGTACAAGGGATACGTCCCCGCCGGATCGGTGGTCATTCCGGGCAGCTACCCCAAGCGTTTCCCGGCCGGGGAGTACGGCGTTCCCTGTGCGCTGATTATCGGACGCCGCAAGGAGTCCACCGACAAGAAAACTTCGCTCACCGCGGCGCTCCGGGATTTCGGAGTTTCGGTATAGTACCTTTCGGATGCACAGGACCCGTTATCACTTTCTCGAAGAGACGACCTCGACCAACGACGAGGCCCGGAATCCTCGCTACGGACACGGCGATGCGATCTGCGCCGAGCGGCAGACTGCCGGACGCGGCCAGCGGGGGCATACCTGGAGCAGCGAGGAGGGACGCAACCTGATGTTCTCGCTGGTATGGGAACCCCGTTTCCTGCCCGTTTCGGAACAGTTTCTGCTTTCGGAAGCGGTAGCTTTGGCTTTGACGGACCTTTTCGGCGGTTACGGCATCGACGCCCGGATCAAATGGACGAACGACATCTATGCGGGCGACCGCAAGCTGGTCGGCATCCTGATCGAACACAACCTGACGGGCGACCGTCTGTCGCGTACGATCGTCGGAATCGGGGTGAACGTCAATCAGACCCGGTTCGATCCGTCGTTGCCGAACCCGTCGTCGATGTGCCTCGAAACTGGCTGCGAATACGATCGGCAGGAGGTGCTGCACCGCTTGGGCGACTGTCTGGCTGCCCGGTACGAACAACTCGAGAAAGGGGATCGGGAGGCGCTACAGGCCGACTACCGGCGGCGGATGTACCGGCTCGGAGAGCGGCATCGGTACCGTTATCCCGACGGCCGGACAGTGGAGGCCGTGCTGCGGGGCGTGCGCCCTTCGGGAGAGCTACTGCTGGAGCTGCCCGACGGCCGTACCGAAGGGTACCTGTTCCGGGAGATAGAGTTCGTTATCGAGGGGAAGCGGACGGCTCGAACGGACGGGACGGGCTGCGTGTTAAAAAAATAACAGGATAACGTTGGCCGAACGAAAAATAACCTTATATTTGCAATGATATTTTAGACCGCGAATAAATTTCATTTTAACCAATTCAAATACCGAAAATTATGAACGTACCTGCAAATCTGAAGTATTCCAATGACCACGAATGGTGCCGCGTAGAGGGCGGTGAGGCTTTTATCGGCATTACCGATTTCGCACAGAGCCAGTTGGGCGACATCGTATTCGTCGATGTTCCGACCGTCGGCGAAACCTTGTCCGCCGGTGACGTCTTCGGCTCGATCGAGGCCGTGAAGACCGTGAGCGACGCTTTCATTCCCGTCGGCGCCGAAGTGTTGGAGTTCAACCCTGCAGTGGATGCCGATCCCTCCATCGTGAACCGCGATCCCTACGGAGAGGGTTGGCTCGTCAAAGTGAAACTGACCGATCCCAAGGAGTGCGAGTCGCTGCTTACCGACGCGCAGTACAAAGAGTTGATCGGCTAATATTCGTTCGATGTAAATCGAACCCCGCAGCCTCCCGTTTTCGACGGGTGTCGGCAGGGAGTGTCAGGATAGAATCCGGCATCAAAAGATACCGTAACGTGAGTCCGACGTGTTCTGTTGTGACAGTATTTTTGTTTTACATCCGAAATCAATACGTCGGACTCGCCTTAAAACTATAACATTATGTCAAAGGTAACAGTTGTGGGCGCGGGCGCCGTAGGCGCTACTTGCGCCAATGTGATGGCTTGCCGCGAAGTGGCGAGCGAAGTGGTCCTCATCGACATCAAAGAGGGCCTGTCGGAGGGTAAGATGCTGGATATGTACCAGTGTTCTACGCTGATGGATTTCGATACGAAGCTCGTCGGCGTGACCAACGATTACAAGCAGACTGCCAACTCGGACGTGGTGGTGATCACCTCGGGTATTCCCCGCAAGCCGGGTATGACCCGCGAGGAGTTGATCGGCACCAACGCCAACATTATGAAAGGTGTGATCGAGAACGTGGTGAAATATTCGCCCCGCGCGATCATCATCGTGGTCGCCAACCCGATGGATACGCTGACTTATCTGGCGCTCAAGGCTTCGGGACTTCCCAAAAACCGGATTATCGGCATGGGTGGCGCCTTGGATTCGGCCCGTTTCAAATGTTACCTGGCGAAAGCCACCGGCGCCAACATCAACAACGTGGACGGCATGGTGATCGGCGGTCATGGCGATACGACGATGATTCCGCTGCTTTCGAAGGCTTCGGTCAATGGCGTGCCCGTGACGCAATTCGCCTCGAAGAAGAAACTCGAAGAGGCTGTCGCCAGCACGATGGTCGGCGGTGCCACGCTGACCAAACTCATCGGCACTTCGGCCTGGTATGCTCCGGGCGCCGCTGCTTCGATGATGGTCGAATCGATCCTGCATGATCAGAAGAAGATCGTCCCCTGCTGCTGCTACCTCGAAGGCGAATACGGCCAGAACGACATCTGTATCGGTGTTCCCGCCGTGATCGGCCGCAAGGGTATCGAGAAGATCGTCAAACTCGACCTCACCAAGGAGGAGGCTGCCAAATTCGAGGCATCGGCTGCTGCGGTCCGCAAGACCAACCAGGTGCTTCACGAGATCAAGGCGTTGTAAGCGTTTGCCGACAACGATAGCAGATCCCCGGTCTTTCGACCGGGGATTTTTCGTGAAAGAGCCTTCCGCCGCACATTTCGTCGGAAGTAAGTCGTATTCTATAAGAAACTTACCCGCATCCGGAAGCGGAAAGTTTCCCGTCTGACCCGTATGAACGGAACATAACAACCGATTTCGCTCCTTGCCGGGCAACAGCGGCCATATTCTTTCGGAACATTGCGACAACGGTCGCTCCCGGAAAAACTTTTCACTTCCCCGGAGTGTCTTTTTTACATACGTCGGAGGACAGTCTTCACCGTCTGCGAAGCACCTGCGTCATGCAGTGTGCGGCACCGTAGCCTTTGCAAAGGTTGTCAAGCCCGACCCAGGTGACCTTCACCCCTCGGTGTTTCAGTTCGGTCCGCAGGGCTTCGGACTGGCCCGCTACCCCGATGATACGGCGCGACCCGACCGTCAGGAAATTACCCGCCAGCCGGTCGGCATCCTCTTCGGAAATGGGGATGATGGCGGCACCGATACGGCTCCTCAACAATTCGACGAATCCGACATCTTCTTCGGTTTTGGTATAGACGCCGTTTGCACCTCGGAGATAAATATCGGCCAGCAACAGATCCGGAGAATCCGGATCGGTGGTCATACGCCGAGCTGTGAGCGTCACCAGATTGCGGTCTATAATGTTGAAATAGGTGTCCAAGTGCATTTCCGCCTGGCTGAACAATCGGTCCTTGACTACGACCAGACGGTTGCAGCCCAGCAGGTCGTGCTCCATAAGCTGATCGATGGCCGGTTGCGTGGTGCGCATCCCGCAGCCGATGAAAGCCGTATCGCCGAACGGATAGAAATCCCCGCCTTCGAGATGAGCTCCCTCCCCTTCGATGCGGTGTAACGGTTTCATGCCGATTTTTTCGAGGCAGAATTGCAGAATGTCGCATCCTTTCTCCCGCTGCGGGGAGTTCATGCGTCCGATTACGATGCCTTTGGCTGTGGTTATCAACTGGTCCCGCGTATAGAAGAGATTCATCACGGGGTTTTCCGAATATTCGGCCTTGAGCCCCGTGTTGATCTGCGTTTCCGACAGTCGGATGATCGGTTGTCGCAGAATAATCCGCACCAGATCCCGGGGCGATGTCTTGGCGAGGATGGATTGTCGGTACTCCTTTTGCTGCTCGGCTGTTTCCGGAGAGAGGTTTTGGGTGTCGAAGGTAAGAAAACCGGCCGCGAAGCGGCGCAGGTTCTCCAGCTTCGTCCGGTCGGCGGGTTTCCCGTCCGCGCCGGTTCCGTCGAGCAGGATCTGACGTACCGTGAGTACCCTCGCTCCGGCCTCCTCGAGCACTTTGCGATAAGTAGCATGTTCGGCGATGAGTTCGGGGATATCGATATGTTCCCGGAAAAGAGCCGCAGCCGGATGAAGGGCCCCCAGAAACAGCTCTTCGCCCGGGTCGTGGGTCAGGATGAGTCTGGCCTTGCGGTACTCGCACGTTTGGCCGCAGCGGACGGAGCGTCGCCCGCGCATGATAGATCCAATCAGTGAAGAAAGAAACGTCGAGATGGAGATGGAAGATCGGGAGTTAAACATAACGATTCGGGGTTAAATCTGGTTATAGGGATCGTATGTCGGTTATTCAAGCCACCCCTGTTTCGAGAACAGAACAAAAATCGCAGCAAATACGAATTTTGACGGATGGATCGATATATTAAAAACGAGAAAAACCGTAAAATTGTTTTGCGGCTCGTGCAAATCGGTGCAATAATGGTTGCTAAAGCGTTCGGCCGCCATGAGCGAACGGAGCCGCCAAGCAGCTCCGTTCGGTTTATACCCGGAAAATATCATGACTTTCCGAAAGCGATATTTTCAAAAAAGTTCCGTATGCCGTCAATCCGGATGAGCGACAACGATATTCCCTGTCCGGCGAAGCAAGGAGCCGCCGGAGCTTCCGGCAGACCGTCAGAAGCTGATCTTCGCACCGACGAACCAGCTGCGGGGTAGCGACGGGCCATAGATGTAACCCGAATCGCGGTTGGCCCCCCGGTCGAAGTCTTTCTGGTAGGCGTTGAAGATATTTTGGATGCCGGCATGGAGTTGCAGGGCGATCTCCTTATAGAGAATGACGTCGTACGACACTTTGAGGTTCAGGTCGAAGAAACGAGGTGTCGTGACGGCCCGATCGACGGGCGTGCCCGAACCCGCCATGTGCTGCACGAGCATTTTGCCCGTGTAAGTTCCGGTAATGGCTGCCTGCAAATTGCGTACGGGGGTCAATTCAGCCGTAAGGTAGCCGTAGGTGTTCGGCGTGCGGAACATCTTGCGGGTCGGTGCGACCTCCGGATCTTCGCTCCACTGTTCCGGTTCCTTGTAGCGGCTCTGCTGAAGGGTGATTCCGGCCTGCAGGTCGAACCAGCGGGTGAAGGCGGCCTTGCCTTCGATATTGATGCCCATGACGCGGGCGCCCGAGCCGTTGTAACGCTCCTTGATCGTACTCCCGTCCGTATCCGGATCGGGCAGCGGACGCAAGGCGAAAACGTGGTCGAGC
>ERZ860023.1059-NODE-1059-length-12488-cov-2.291321_pt1 | contig 12488 bp, 15 predicted proteins | sample MGYA00509983_ERZ860023 | MGnify/ENA primary metagenome ERZ860023 (study PRJEB30046, sample SAMN00715180) | human gut metagenome | study: EMG produced TPA metagenomics assembly of the A metagenome-wide association study of gut microbiota in type 2...
GGACGTTTAGACGCAAGAAGGACGCTGAAGAGCTTAGTTGCGGATTTGAGGTAATAATAAAAATTATAGTTATGGGCAAAATAAAAACAGCAAAAAGACAAACTATTTGGAATGTTATCAATATCAAATCACGCGGCATTCAAACCCCACAAACCTATATCCATGCTTTTGAATGCTTGAAAGAACAAGACCCCTTGATTCAATTAAGAGGTAATCGACACATGAGTATTAAATCCATGTCTCAAGCCTCATATATAGAAAAAGAAGGGTATTCCCGATCCATTCTTGTAAAATTAAGTGCATACGACATATTAGATTCTGACAAATTTTATAATAAAAGAAGCAAAGAAAATGTATCTTTGTATTTAGACCCTGACATTGTTGCCAATGAATCTGAAATAGAACTTATTTTCGTTCCTAAGATTCATCGCTTTGCAATGCCAAAAAGCAGTAAGATTTCTTTGAAAAATGTGCTAAAATACTTCCAGGAAGCATTGGATAAGACAATGGGAGCCAATAGTTTTGATGTAACCATTGTAAAAGATAAAGACGTTATACAACGTATTTTTTCTTCTTATGCCATTTATTCAATTGAAGCAGATCTCACCTACTCTAATCGGGATCCATCCCAGAATTTTCAAACTGTGTTTGATCAAAAGATTAGAGAAATGAATCCGACTCAGTTTAAAATGAACATAAAAGGAACAAAAGACCAGCCATTGGAAGCTCCATCAGACGGATTAATAGAAGCCGCTGCTAATATGTCTGAAAGTAATGGATATATTAAGGCTCGTATTCGTGAACAAGAAGGTGGGAAAGTTACAACTATTAATACAGAACGTTATCCTTTAAATATGCAAGTGAATAACGCTGGAGATGATATCTATACTGCTACTTATAATGAACTAATAAATAGATTTGGCAACGAACCAACAGAGCATGAGTAATAGAAATAGTTTCTTTGGATGGCCAGCTGTCTTTCAGCTTTACACGCTGAAAGACTTTTTAAAAGATTCTATATATCCGGTCATATTCTCTGCTATTGTAATGACTTTAAGCATAATCTGCGATATTGAATCTTACACCCTCTTAGGTAAGACTCTAAATATCGGACTAACCATTGTCCCCGTTATGCTTTCATTACTTATAGCAGCTTATGCCATATTACTATCTATGTTCTGCTCAAATACAGGAAAAACAATAGCAAATCAAAATGGAGGAAAAGAATTACTGGATGAGCTCAACTCAGATTTCGCCACAAGTATTTTCGCTTCTTTCATAGGAATCCTTTTCTTTATTGGCGGATCATTAATTCACCAACTAAAATTTGATTTTATATACGCTGATTTCGTCAATTATAGTGCTCTTTTTTTATCGGATTACCTGCTGTTTTTTTCCGTCTTCATTTTAAAAGATTTAGTTATTGGTATTTTTAATATTGGGCGAGTTGCTACACATTTTCAAGAATAAATTGTATGACAATATATCTATGAAGAAATTATTATTAATACTATTGGCTACATTGATGTCCCTCACTACGATGGTAGCCCAAGAAAAAGGTTATAAAATAGGATTATTCGGTGCTTATAACCAATGTCCTATTATTGAATCAAATCAGCAAACATCCGATGGTATAAGGCTGGTGACTGGTTCCCGATTTATTTCAACAACAAAAAACTCCTCTTATACAACAAAAAGTGAATTATATTTTGAACTAGGATTATCCGTTTCCCAAATGGGCAATGAACCTTTAGAATACACACTTGACGTAATGGCTGTGACAACGGACCTAAATAACCTTTACGTGTTTAAAGATTCTCCTATGCTCATCAAATTATATGATGATGAAGTTATCAAACTATTTTGCAAAGAGAAAGCGGAAGATAACATAGGTGAGGTAGTTTCTTTAACCTACAATATACACAGATATACAATCATTGCTCAATATAAAATCAGCAAAGAAGATATTGAGAAATTTAAAAAAGGAATTAAGAAAATCAGACTTGAGGTCAATGCAGAAAAAAGAGACTATGAATATAAACGATACAAGAAAGATGAAGTAGGAGCTTTCTTGTTTGAGGAATACAACTTGATAACAAAAGCTCTTTCTGAACAAACATCATTTGAGGAAGGTTTCTAACTTTCCAGTACTCCTTAGCCAGTACAGCTGTACTTCCCTGAAAGTACTCCAGTACTTCCAGGGAAGTACTGAAGTACTCCTTAGGAAGTACTGAAAACATGACTGAAAGGCTCTATAAAAAGCGGAAACCATAAAAAAGTTTCCGCTTTTTCTTTTGCCATTCCAAAATAAATCCTCATATTTGCAATGCTGTACATTTGAATCAGGCGAGATGGCTCGCCAAATAACTTTGCTGCGGGCATTTTTTATGTCCAAGGCATAGCCTATTATATCTTATAGTTCCGTCCCGTGTGGAGTCTTAATGGACCCACGGCCTGATTCAGGTGTACAGCAGCGGGGAGCGGAACTTTTTTTGTTTCCTCTCCGTAATTTAACAAACATATTGTTTCATTTTAAACTGCTGTACAAAAATGAAAAATCAAATTGCCCTGCCTGCAAACCAGGCAAAACAAAGCCGTATATCATTATGGCTTAACCGTGAAAATGTATTGTTCTCCTCCATCATGGAAGAGAAAGTTTCCAACCGCCAGACTGTGCTCATTTCCCAGGCACTGGCTTCTTTCTGTATCCTAACCTGTTCCGTATTCACCCATTGGCTGGCCGCCATTGCCTGCCTCTGCTGGTTTGCTTGTTCCATTTTACTTTGCAAGAAAGGAGGTTTGCGATGACCGACTCTTTACAGCAACCTATATTCCGTGTCGATAAATACCAGGCATACGAAGAGGAAGCGGTACTGTTCGAACAGTATAGTATTCTTATGTACGGAAGTGAAAAACTATGCTGCACTCGTCCCGAAATGGAGCAGCTCAGTAATTTAATTCAACGCGCTTTAAACGACAGAAAGGAGGCAGAACATGGCAACCGATAAAATCAAATTTGACAAATATATCCTTCTCCGCTACTTCCAGGAATATCTTCCGGTAGACAAAGAGAATGACAGTGTTATCTACAAAACATCCCAACAAATTCAGGATGAGCTGTCAGATATGGCAGAAATTAGCATCAACCAGATTGCCGCTACCCTGGTAGAGTTAAATTACAAACTCACCATCGGCCCCGATGGACGGCCGGCATGGATGATGCAGCGCAGATAGACTGCAAGTTTTTAGATGATTACATTTTTTCTACATTTATATCGAGGTGTGGCGTCGTGAGGACGCTGCACCTTTTGTCTTTTTACCCCTTTCCGGAGCCGGGTATCTTTGAGAAAAACAAAGATTTATGCTCACTATTCCACAAGATATACCCGATTTCGTCCTGTCCTCACAGCTGGACAACTTCACAATCAGCGCAGACAAAAGGGTAACCTTTGTGCTGAAGCAAGCAAATACGGTCATTCTGCAAGAAACCTATACTCAGGACGCCAGCAACCAGATACACATTCTTGATTTGTTTTCCCTCATGGAGCCTTACCTTATCGGTTCACCGATGCTTCAGTTCAGCTACGAGGTATCTGCTTCCAGTGAAACCACCATCAGCAAGACCTTCACGGTGCTGTTATGCCGTCCCATCATCCCCTGCAGTGGAGTAGATTTCGTGACCAACTATTTCCTGACGACCTTAGCCGGGCGTGACAAAATAACCTCCTTTGGCCGCACGGAAACCCTCTATCTTACTACCGGAAGTTTGTCTTCAGGCGGCACGACTATTCCCGTGACGGCAGAATGTGTCTTCGTCAACGACCAGAACCAACTTCTCAAATCCACGCGTTCACTGGGCAATGTGGCCGACTACGGTATCCGCTCCATAGACGTATCCCCTTCCCGATTTACCCAGTCCGGCTACCGGCTGTTGCGGTACACCATCCTGGCCGGTGCCCGGAAGCAGACTTTCCGCGTAGACCAGGACGAACCGGAATCCGTCGGCCTGAAGCTCCGGAACTCGTTCGGATGCGTCGAAACATTCTACTTTGTGGGCGGAGATACGGTAGAGCCGGAACTGACCCGGAGTGCAGCTTACTTCGCCGGGCAATACAAGAACTATTACGTAGACGAGCAGCGCAAGCACACACTCAATACAGGCTACATCCCCGAAGGCATGTTCAACCTGGCCGACGATGTGGCAAGGGCTACCGAAGTCTGGCTGATGGATGAATCCGGCGACATCCCGATAACCATCACCGAAAGCAATACCAGCCGGAGCGATGAAGACGACGGACTGTTTGCTTTCACTGTTTCCTACATCTTCGCATCCCGGTACCAGCAGCGGCTCCGTCTGCTTCCGGACATTTTCGATGACTCATTCGATGACACATACAATTAAAGCTTATGAACGTAATACATATCAAAGACGCATTAAGGCTGCTCGAGTCTGGGCAGCCCTGCAACCTGAAGCTCTGGAAACTCAGCACAGGTGACATTCTGGAATACAAAGGCGCGGTGTGCGTCGGCTCGCACTGGCGACAAGGACTCCATCGGGTTCGCCTTCCGGCATCCGGCGTAATCCGTTCCTTCCGCGACATATCCCTTTTCGAAATTAACAACATGACAATTTACCTTTAATATGGACAAGACAATCCTGCAATACGACGGCGACTTCATGCCTGGTGAGATATTCGACATCGAGGTTTCCAACGTGGCCACCGAAATGGCTTCCGTAGAAGACAGCAGCCTGGTATTCGATGAAGATGCAAATGTGAAGACTACGCCTGTTCCCGGACGGAAAGGCATGGCGTATGTCAATTTCGGTGAAGACAACCAGCTTCCGTTTAATATCATCAAGATGATAGGCATCGACGAAGTGATGAGTCAAAATAAGTTGTTCAACGTCATCACCTGTTACGGTGCCGGACTGAAGTACATGGACGTAGACACCAGACAGCCGACAACCCATCCCGAAATCAAACGCTGGCTGACTCACAACAGCCTGCCGCTGTTCCAGCTCGAGCAGGCTACAGACATGAAGTATTTCTTTTTCTGTGTGTCGGTCATCATTCTTTCCAGGGACGGCAAAAGAATCAACCGGCTCATTCACAAAGAGGCCTGCTACTGCCGTTTCCAACAGGCCAGAAGGGGCAAAATCAATCACGTGATTTATGCCAATTTCCGCGAAAACGCTTCGCTCCGTCCGGAAGACTACGAAGTCATCCGTCTGCTGGATCCGCGTGACCCGCTGGGCGACCTGATGGTGCTCATGGGGCATGAACCTGGGCGCGACGGCGAAACAAGAGTCCGTACTGATGACCGTAAATTCGCTATCCTTGTGCGCTTTCCCACCCCCGGCTTCCAGTATTACCCCATCCCCTACTACACCAGCATTTTCCGGGGCGACTGGTACGACATCAAGCGACTGATTGGGAAAGGCAAGAAAGCGAAGCTCCGCAACCATGCCAGCGTAAAGTACCAGGTCGAAGTACACAAGGACTACTGGAGTAACATCTGTGCGGAGAGCACATTACCGACCCGCTGAAGAAGATGGAGCGAATCAAAAAGGAGAAGGAAAACATCAAGAACTTTGTTTCCGGAATCGAAAACAGCGGCAAGGTTTGGATTACCGGATACTACATCGACCCGAATGGCCGTGAAGTCCGGATGGTACGCATCAATGTGGTAGAGACCGGAAAGGAAGGTGGCGACGGAGCGAAGACATCCAGGAAGCCAGTAACATCACCTGCTACGGCGACAACATCCATCCCAACCTGGTAGGTGCTACACCAGGCAAGGGACAGAGTAACAACTCCGGTTCAGACAAGCGCGAGCTGTTCACGCTCAAGCAGGCACTGGAGATTCCTTTCCACGACCTGATGAACATCCCGCATAACATCGTCATCGAGTATAACGGCTGGAGCGAGAAAGTGTATCCGGATGTACCCATGGTGCTGCTCACCACCCTTGACCAGAACACCGACGCCAAACAAAAGACAGCTTCAGATCTTGAAAACAAATCCTAAAACGAATCAATATGGCTATCACATTTTCACAAGAGATTTTCGAGAAGATTTGTTCCTCTGCCACCCATTCTACGGCAGAGGTGTATGATATGATTGCTCCTCACCTGGACGACACGCTTCAAAGCATCAACTGTGTGCTGCTGGGTGACATGGCAAACAAATTAGATACTGTTCCTGGACTCGAGCAGGCGGTCACAAAGCTGGTTTGTCTGCGTACCTATCAGGAGCAGATACCACAACTCGACCTGGTACTGACCCCCACCGGCTTCGGTGTGGTGTCTAACCAGAATCTGGCCCCGGCTTCGGCCGACAGAGTGAAGAACCTGCTGCAGCAAGTCACCAACGCAGCCGAAGATACCTACGACCGATGCTTGGAGCTGCTGGTCGGTACCAGCTGGGCAGATACGGCACAGGCCCGTATCAACATCCCGAACCTGATGTATACAGCCAAACAACTGAAAATGTACTTGATTTTCCTTCAGCAGACGTACACCGTTCCAAGCTGCTCGAGTTCCGGACAAAGATGTATCAGGCAGAAGAAAAGATACGGCAGCACGTGTCGGCCGAGTTCTTCGACCACATCCTCGAACAGGCCCGGCACAATGCGTTCACCAAAGAAGAGTCTGCCATGGCCGACTACATGTGCAAATTCATCGGCTTCTGCATCGCAAAGAACTGGCCGGCAGCAAAGAGCATGCTGGAACGCATCGAGAACTACGGGAATCCAAAGTAGAGGTATTCACCAGCTACAAGGACTCCGAGGCCTACAAAGTCAAACATTTCCAGACTTATCAGAATGAAAAAGATGATTCCACATACTTTTGGGGGTAGAATCCTCGACTTCCGGTTCCCCACTTCCTGGCAGCAGCTCAATCAGGAACAGCTTCGGTACGTGTTCCTGGTCATCACCCTGTTTTCTCCGGTCAAGGCTAAGACTTACGTTTTCATGCGCTTCACCGGAATCCGTGTCCGGAAGCGAGTGAAAGGAGGATGGCTCTGCACCTTCCGCCTGAACTGGCACAAGAAACTGAGGTTCATCCTTCAGGACTGGCAGGTGCGCAGTTTCCTCCGGCAGATTGATTTCATCTCCGAGCCCAACGCTTATCCCGTCCGGCTGGACAGGATAGGCGGTCGGTATGCCATCGATGCAATGCTACACGGCCTGAGTTTCGAAGATTACCTTTGTTGTGAAAACCACTACCAGGGCTACCTGTATTCGCAGGACGTATCCCAGCTCAAAGCCCTGTATGGCTTCCTCTACAAGAAGAAGCCGGGTGTCAAAGGTTCACTGAAAGCCGCCTTTTCCCGCATCAAAGAATACGAACTGGTTTCCGTATTCCTCTGGTGGGGAAGCATCAAACTGTACTTCGCTTCCCTTTTTCCCCATTTCTTTCAGCCGTTCCACCAGAGGGCCGACGCTGATCAGCCGGAACTGCCCGACCTGATGGACGCGATGAACGCCCAGATCCGGGCACTGACCGGCGGTGACGTGACGAAAGAGAAGGAAGTCCTGCAGATGGACTGCTGGCGGGCCCTGACCGAGCTGGATGCCAAAGCACACGATATTCAAATTCTAAAATCAAAACAAAATGGACACAAGTAAATTCTTTGACGGCCATGCCTACTTTAAAGAACTGACCGAGAAGAACAAGCTGGCCAAAGCCAACTCATTCTTTCCATGTTCCTGCAGCGGAATCAATTCACTCCAGGATGTGCTCGACAATTTCCGGAAACAATCCGCTTTCGTCTGCGTCGATGATACCAACGACGCAGCCACCGAACAAATCGGAGGTGGCTGGTTCAAGAAGCGCACCTTCACGGTATTCCTCCTGATTCGTTACCGCTACGACGACATGACCGAACGGCGGCAAAGCTGGACATCTGCCGGCAACTCTTCCGACAGTTCCACTCCCGAATGATTCGTGACAAATACATCTACGAAGAGCTGGACTTATCCTTCCTGAATGTATCCCGCATCTACACCCGTGAACTGGGCGAATACTTTATTTCCGGATGCACCGGCTTATACTTTATGGTCGAACTGACCGAACCTACAGATTTATGTTATAAGGAGGACGAGTGGAATGGCTAATACAGACACAAACAGGCCGGCGGCTACCGATGAAGACCGCAGAAAATATCAGGAAGCCTGGGCAGAAATGATGGTGAATATCTGGCGTGAAAAGATTGAGAGGCTGCACGTCATTAATACTTACTCGCTTCACCAGCAGATACGCGATAACGTCATATCTGCCACCGACTCGGTATCCACCATCCAGCACAAGTTTCTGGAGTACGGCATATACCAGGACATGGGTGTCGGCAACGGATATACCAAAGGTAACGGCGGTGACTTAGAGATATTAAACCCGGTTTATCGTGAGAACACGGGTTAAATGTGCCTCGCAAAGTTGGTCCTAAGCCTGGTGGATACTATACATCCGGCAATCCGCGTAAACCTCGAGAATGGTTTTCTCGGCCCTACTTTGCATCCATCATGGTACTGAAGGAACAGATGGCCTACATGTACGGCGAAGAGTTCTGCGGTTTGCTTGTCGATAAAATCGAGGAAGCAAACCATAAGCGCAGCACTACTCTCAAATCACGTTTATACGGAACGCACAAGCGTAAATAAAACAATGTCTTTTTGAAATCTAACTCGGTAAGTTTACTTCGTAAAAAACTCAGAATTATGGCAACAAAAACATTCGAAGAATTAAAGCAACTGGCCATCCAGATCCGCGACGAAAAAACAAACAAACAGAACACAGCCACCCGTGTAGGCACGGCAATGCTGGAACACATAAACAAGCTCGAGCAGGATTACTATGACAAAACCCAAACCGATGAAGAACTGAAAGAGCGGGATGAAAAACTTACCGAGTTATCAACAAAAATACAAGATGTAAATAATGAGATTGATGGTATTATCCTTAATTCAATTAATTGTGATGTTTTTTTGGATAAACAATTATTTCAGTATCTATATAATGGAAGTGATTCGAGAACTCTATATTCGACAGATGGTAACATATATGTCTGGGATATATCAAAATATAAAGGAAAAACATTTGTAATCACAAAGAATTTTCAAGGTTTTCCTACTGGAGGAAATAAATCTTCAAGTATTACGGTTCAAGCTAAAATCCCCAATAAAGGAAGTATTATTACATCTGGTGATATAATACGTGTAATTGATGCAGATATACGAGAAGACGGTTCCCATTTCACTGTAGAAGAAAGCGACCTATATCTAGTCGTATCATCTACCGGAAACGGTGAATTTAAAAGTAAGGAAAGCATAAAAAATGACATAGAAGAAATTAAATCCCCTGTTGGACAGATGCAGGAGAAAATTTCTGCTATTAATTATAGTTTGACAGAAACTAAAAAGGAAAAAGGAAGTAATTACACAGATTATTACTATAATGTTGAATCAGTAGAATATCTATATATCAAGTCAAATATTACATCCACAACAAATTATTCATTGAACTTATCTCTTTTCGAGGATAGTGAATATACTATATCTATAATTGATAATTTACGACTTTTTCAAAAAGTTGGTGGAGGGGAATATGATATAATCTTAAAGATACCATCAGAAGCTAAAACAGCTAAGATAAGATATAATTTCTCTCCTTCAATAGAAGTGTATGGAATACCTTACTATTTTATACCTAAAGATGTTAATAACATTTATAGATATGCGACTTCTGAAGATGGATATTTTTCACTTAAAAATGATTTGGGATTATCAAAAAACAACTTAATTGAGCAATTTGAGGATACAACTTTAGTGGAGATATTATCCCCTACTATTATGTCCTCTCAATTTCCTGATTACAATTTAGATACATTTATTACAGTCGCTCCACAAGGAGGTGGGAAATGGACTGGCGATGGCACTTACTGTTCGATTGTTGATGTAGATAATATAGGTAAATGTATCGAACTTTCCTGTAACTCTGATTCAGCTTCAAATGGTTTTATCCTAATTAGTAAAGAACACTTGAAAAATTTAGGTATTTCTAATGGCAATGTAGTGCGAATTGGAGCTTATTGCAAGGCTGTAAACAAGACTACAGAGAGAAGGATTAATATTGGACATAGTATAATACACGTGAACGATACAGAATCATCATCTCCTCAGTGGATAGAGTTTACGACTACATTAGATACATTTAATGGGAAAAATGTAGTGATTACTATCCCATGCGCTAATGGAGATTCTTTTTATTTTGGAAAGTTCTGTATTAAAAAAGAAACCTCTGATAATCCATGGATAGGCTATGAAGATTATAATATAGAAGAAAATAGTAATGACGAATCGTCTGGATTTCAAAATCCCTTTAGCGGTAAAAAACTAGCCACTATATGCGACAGCTTGGGAATGAACGTAACTAATATACAATCTTGGCAATCGAGGCTGTGCAAAATGTTGGGTATGAATTTTATGTCAGAAGCTAATGAAGAAACGTCTGTAGGTGGTACTACATCTTTGACGGAGTTAGATACATGTGGGCAGTCACGATGTTTAAAATTGGCAAAATATGATACGCCAGATGTAATATTGATTGAGAATATCAATGACCACAGTTTTGCAGGGTTAAAAGGGGCAATAGACGATGAGCCATATATGTTAAGTGAATTTACTGATTACGATACACAGAAGAGCAGTAAGACAGAAGCACTATCATATTTTAAGGAAAAAATAGAATCTATAACATCTTCATTTGCCCCAAAAGTAGGTACAATGATTCGGTTGCAATACACAACCAATTCGGTTAAATTTCAGGTTACTAAGGCTCCATCGTCAAGCGGAACTATTAATATCAAGGTAGGCGAAAGAACTTATGGAATAGAAGTAACTGAATCAATGACAGAGCTTAAACTAATGCAAGAAATTCGAAACTACAATTATGAAGGTTTAAAATTGTCTGGTCATAGTGATTCCTCATACTATTGTGTATTCACTATCGAAGATGATGGAATTAGTACACCTACTGTAGATGTTGCAAATACTGGAGCAGAAGTTCTGGTAACAACAAGCAGTGCTTCTGCTAAATTTGGTATGTGCTTTCACTCGCATGATATTGCTAATTGGACTAATGTTTCGTATTGGAAAGAAATCAATGAACTAGGCATATATGCTGTATATAAGGGTATGCTGGAATATTTAATGACAACATATCCAAAAGCCTGGATATTCTGGTGGCTTCCTGAATGTTTCCAGTTTAATTGGAGCAATATGTCATCATTCAAGAGAGCTGATGGCTCTCTTGATATTGACGCATATAAAAAAAGTGGAGATAATAGATATGAAAAGCAGACAGAGATAATTATTGAAATATGTGGGTATTATGGGGTACCATACATAGATATTTATCATAATGGAAGCTATAACATTTATAACGGAAGCACGTTCTTTAACCCAAACAATGTCCATGCTAACATGGTTGATGAAGGAGCTCAGAGGTGGGCTGAAGCTATGTGGAGGGGTATGATTTGAAGCATCTGCATAGTAGAATAACTCGGTAATTCACGATATTTATACAATAACGCTCTCAATATTCGAATCTTATTTATCTGCAAACCAGATTATTTGTGTCATGAATACTAATTTTTTGGAAACAGAATCCAGATATAAGAAGAAATTTACAGCTGAATTCTGTTTCCATTTACACAAAATTTTGGACAGTGTCTAAAAGCCATAATCAAGTATTTACTTAGACTCCATAACACCTTTGATTGCATTAATCATTTCAATGTCTGTCATTAATTTATTTATATTAAGTTTATCACATTTAATCAACAGTTTGGCATCCCCTTCGCTTTCAATAGTAAAAGTTTCAGTATGATGTAAAATTGGTATATGATATTTTAAACCTTTGATAGAAAACATATTACCATTCACTTTTATATAGGCTTCTATATTAAAAACACCGTCAACCTCAGTAGCTTGCATCGCGAATTTAGGCTGCTGTTTTTTACATATATTTTCAACAGTCTCAATTACATTCCCAGAGGAATCATAAAATTCTTCAATTTTTAATGACATGGGACCAATTGTTTCAATGAATTTCTGGAGCTTTAATTCTTCTTCCTTATCGGAGTATAAAATATTAAATTTCCCATTTTTAAAATCTGGTACTACCATTGTCAGCTGAATTTGTATTTTATTTACTCTACCTTTCTCATCATCCTTAGTTGAGGGGCGTAAATATACTGGTATGATTTCTTTCTGTAAAGGATTTTTAGATGTTGCTTCTGCATACATTTGAGCCGGTTCCGTGTATTCAGTAGCAGAAGTAAAATACCCTTTTTTTATTTCTAACAAGTCTGTTAATGCACCTTCCATCTTTTGTAAGTCATCCCTACCTACTTTTGCCCCTCTTTTTGTGTACCTCAAATCCGCAACTAAGCTCTTCAGCGTCCTTCTTGCGTCTAAACGTCCTC
>ERZ860023.1062-NODE-1062-length-12416-cov-1.981393_pt1 | contig 12416 bp, 14 predicted proteins | sample MGYA00509983_ERZ860023 | MGnify/ENA primary metagenome ERZ860023 (study PRJEB30046, sample SAMN00715180) | human gut metagenome | study: EMG produced TPA metagenomics assembly of the A metagenome-wide association study of gut microbiota in type 2...
AGAGGCCTCCGTGTCTGATAAGGATACGGAGGCTTTGTTCGTTTATATACCTCTCCTCTAACATTCCGTTTCTACCGCTAATCACTATACCTTATTATATATAATTATTCATCATATATTCATCAGATTAATTCCCGAATTAAGGTGCTAAATGAATGATTAAAAACGTTTAAATCAGTATTTTATATCCTATTTCCACTTTCGTATTTCATATATTCTTCGTACCTTTACAGTGTATTAAAAGGTATAGTAAATCCTTTAATCAGTGAACAATTTAATCTTTTTACAAAAGAAAGTAACATAGCTGTAAAACAAATAAGAGAGACATCTGTTATTTATTGTAGAATCATTAGACGACATGAAAACAACTGTAAAGACATTCTGGATATGCATGCTACTGATGTTGACTTGCAGCATTAGCGGTAAAGCCATTGACCTGGTGCAGGTGGATGACAGAATGGCTGGAACTGCTGAAGTTTCCGCTTCTTTATCTTCATGTTCTTCTACTTCCGACAATAGTATTGACAAGAAGAATTCATTGTTCACGAATACCAAGTTCGCATGGACTACGGATGTCGAACTGGGAAACAAACCGGTTTCCGAAACTTACTCTTCTCATCAACAGCGTTTGCGCAGGGTGATTGAAGACAATCTTTTCCTCAGAAACATTCTTTTGATGTTATCCAACCACGAGAATCTACTCGTGCAAGGCCGCTCTAAATTATACTACTCAGATAAAGACCCGTACTATGCATTGACGGGCAGTGATTACTATATTTATACGCTTCGGCGGATTTTGATTTAGCCAACTTTTCTTCTTATTGATTTCCCCCTTTTTCTCCTTATTGTCTTGAAGAGACTGAAGGCAGGTGACCTTTAGTGTACATATATGTTAGTTAAGGTTGCAAGGATGATTACGCCCTGTCGGTTCGTAAGCGGGAAGTCGTATCCCTATGCTTTATTTTCAAAACTCTATTTAAATACCAACAATTAAACTTTTCATCATGGAAACTACTCAAAAAAAAGCAGCCTCTTTTAAAGGCATCAGATCCGCCGGTTGGGTAATCGTAATCTGTTTTATCATCGCCGTGCTTATTTTTCACTTTGTGTTGGGAAATCCCTCCAACTTTATGAACAACGACCCGAACAACCATCCGTTGCCGGGTAACTTCCTCGGTACCATCTATAAAGGTGGATTCATTGTTCCTGTAATTCAAACGCTTTTGCTGACTGTCATCGCACTGAGTATTGAACGTTATATTGCCATTGGCGCTGCCTTTGGTAAGGGGTCATTGGTGAAATTCGTAGCTAACATCAAAGCAGCCTTGGCTGAAGGTGATATGAAGAAGGCACAACAAATCTGCGATTCACAACGTGGTTCTGTAGCCAATGTGGTAAATGCCACTTTGAAGAAGTATGCCGAGATGGAGAATGACACAGAGCTGTCCAAAGACCAGAAACTGCTTGCCATCCAGAAGGAATTGGAAGAAGCCACTGCGCTGGAACTGCCGATGATGGAGCAGAATCTTCCTATTATTGGTACCATCACGACTTTAGGTACATTGATGGGATTGCTCGGTACAGTTATCGGTATGATCCGTTCATTTGCCGCCCTTGCAGCCGGAGGTTCAGCCGACTCCATGGCTCTGTCGCAAGGTATTTCTGAGGCTTTGATTAATACTGCCTTCGGTATCTTGACCGGTGCATTGGCCGTTATCTCCTACAACTATTATACAAACAAGATTGACAGTTGACTTACAGCCTCGATGAGGTTGGTTTCTCCATCGTGCAGACTTTTGCAGCTACCCATAAATAGTTGACTGCTGATAGTTGGAGCTGCGCTGTGACGTAGGCTTCTATTATCTATTCAACGAATGAATTCTCAATTTTAATTTTCAATGAAACGATTATGGGCAGAGCGAAAATAAAAAAGAAAAGTACGTTCATCGATATGACGGCGATGAGTGACGTAACTGTACTGCTGCTGACCTTCTTCATGCTGACTTCTACGTTCGTGAAGAAAGAGCCGGTACAAGTAACGACTCCCGCCTCTGTATCCGAGATTAAGATTCCGGAGACAAATGTACTCCAGATATTGGTCGATCCGAGCGGAAAAGTATTTATGATCTGGACAAGCAGTCCGACTTGCGCGAAGTGCTGGAAGCTATGGGGCAGGAGTATGGAGTGACTTTCACTCCGGAGGAAACTAAAAAATTCATGCTGGCGTCTACCTTTGGTGTGCCGATGAAGAGTATGAAGAAATACCTCGACTTGCCGCAAGACCAGCAAGATGCTGTATTGAAGAATGAGGGGATACCGACAGACAGTATTGACAATCAGTTCAAGGCCTGGGTACGCAACGCCCGTGCAGTGAACAGTGATTTGCGCATTGCCATCAAGGCAGATGCCAATACTCCTTATTCCGTAATAAAAAATGTGATGAACTCACTTCAGGACCTCAGAGAGAACCGGTACAACCTGATTACTTCTCTGAAGACCACAAGTGAGGAGTGACAAGCTACGAGTTACAAGTAGAACAAGAAAGGAAACATTATGGCTGAAATACAAGAAAGCGGCAACAAGAAAGGTGGAAAAAGCAAGCAGAAGAAAATGACTGTCAGGGTGGACTTTACACCTATGGTGGACATGAACATGTTGCTGATTACCTTCTTTATGCTTTGTACCTCACTGAGCAAACCTCAGACCATGGAGATAAGCATGCCGAGCAATGACAAGACCATCACCGAGGAGCAGCAGACCAAAGTTAAGGCTTCCCAAGCCATTACGCTGTTGCTGGGCGATGACAACAAGTTGTATTATTACGAAGGAGAACCCAACTACAAGGACTATACCTCACTGAAGGAAACCACCTATCAGGCGGACGGTCTGCGGGCAATGCTTCTGCAACGTAATAGAGTTGCTGTGAACGAGGTGAACAGACTGAAGCAGCAGAAACTGGATCTTAAGATATCAGAGGATGACTACCGGAAACAGCTTTCCGAGATAAAAAGCGGAAAGGATACGCCGACAGTCATCATCAAGGCTACCGACAAGTCTTCGTACAAGAATCTGATTGATGCTCTCGATGAAATGCAGATATGTAATATAGGTAAGTATGTGATAACGGATATTGCCGAAGCCGACGAGTTTTTGATGAAGAACTACGAAAGCAAGGGCGAATTGTCCCAGAACATTGCTGAATGATGTGTAACACCCAAAGAAAGGAAAGAATATGGCTAAAGTAGATTTAAGCTCCCAAGCATGGTGTGACCTCGTGTTCAGTGGTAAGAACAAAGCATATGGAGCCTATAAGATGCGTGAGACCTCTCCCAGACGGCACAACATTGCCGTGATACTGGTAATTGTAATTGCATTGATAGGTTTCAGTATCCCTACGCTGATAAAGATGGCTACCCCCAAACAGAAAGAGGTGATGACCGAAGTGACTACCCTTTCGCAGCTGGAAGAACCGGAAGTGAAGCAGGAAGAGATGAAGCGGATAGAGCCCGTGGCCCCACCGCCGCCTGCATTGAAAAGCTCCATTAAGTTTACCGCTCCCGTCATCAAAAAGGATGAGGAAGTGAGGGACGAGGATGAAATAAAAAGCCAGACAGAACTGACGGAAACGAAAGTTGCCATCTCCATTGCCGACGTGAAAGGTAATGACGAGGAACACGGCAAGGACATCGCCGACTTGAAACAAGTGGTGACGCAGGCCGAACCGGAACCTGAAAAGGTTTTCGATATGGTAGAGCAGATGCCCCAGTTCCCCGGTGGTCAGGCCGAGATGATGCAGTTCATCAGCAAGAATATGAAGTATCCGACCATTGCCCAGGAAAACGGTACGCAAGGGCGTGTAACCTGCCAGTTTGTGGTAGGTGCCGACGGCAAGGTGCGTGATGTGAAAGTGCTGAGAGGTGTAGACCCCTATCTGGATAAAGAAGCTGTCCGTGTGATTATGTCCATGCCCAAATGGATTCCCGGCAAGCAGAATGGTAAGGCCGTATCGGTGAAATATACGATACCGGTGATGTTTAGATTACAATAAGTGTGTGTGTTATGAAAACGGTGAAACAACTTCAGCTTTCAGGCTTACTGGTGCTGCTGACTCTGCTGTCGGCCTGCCAAAGCAAGCCCAAGGACGGACAAACGGATACGTATACCTCCGGTGTGATTGCAATTGCTGCGGACGAAAGTTTCCAGCCTATTGTGCAGGAAGAAATTGACGTGTTCGAAGGACTGTTCCCCTTGGCAGGAATTGTGCCCCGTTATGTGACGGAAGTCGATGCCGTCAACCTCTTGCTCAAGGACAGTCTGCGGTTGGCAATAACCAGTCGCAGACTGACTCCCGAAGAGATGAATTCCTTCAATAGCCGGAAGTTTTTTCCGCAGGAGATAAAGATTGCTACGGACGGGCTGGCATTGATAACCCATCTTGGCAATCCAGATTCATTGATTAGTGTGAAGGACATCTGCCGCATCCTGACGGGTGATGCGAAGCAGTGGAAAGATATCTATCCGGCTTCCCGTCTGGGGGATATCAGTCTTGTGTTTGACAACAAGAACTCCAGTACCGTACGTTTTGCTGTCGATTCCATCTGTAAGGGTGTACCGCTTTCCAGTCAGTTGAAAGCGTTGAAAACCAATAGGGAGGTGATTGACTACGTGGCCCGCACGCCTGATGCCATCGGTATTATCGGCGTGAACTGGCTGAGCGACCGGAATGACAGTACGGGGCTCTCTTTCAGTAAAGAGGTGCGGCTGATGTCCGTCAGTGCTGCTGACAAGGCCATGCCGGACAACAGTTACAAACCCTATCAGGCGTATTTGTATTACGGTGATTATCCGTTGGCACGCAGCATCTATGCCTTGTTGAATGATCCGCGGAGCGCACTTCCGTGGGGATTTGCCTCTTTCCTCGCTTCCGACCGGGGACAGCGGATTATATTGAAGTCGGGATTGGTCCCCGCCACCCAACCGGTGCGCGTGGTGAACGTCAAGGATGAATAACTAAAATGAATGCTAACATGAAACGTAGATTTGTATTTTGTTTGGGAGCGATGCTGTTTGCAGGTACGCTCGCCGCACAAACGCCGGTGCCCGAATGGCAGGCGGGGGTGGATAAAGTAAAAAGTCTGATAAAGACGAATCCGGAGCAGGCTTCCGACGCAGCCGGAGAACTGCTGAAGGGCAAGAACAAGAAAAATGTGGAGCTTGTGACTTCCGTGGCCCGTGCCTATCTGGATGTAGGACAGCTGAAAGAGGCGGAAACCTATCTGGAGATGGCAAGAAAGGCCGACAACAAGGCTCCGGCAGTTTCTGTACTCGAGGGTGACATCGCTTTTGCCCGGAAAGATATCGGAAAGGCATGCCAGCTTTATGAGCAAGCCATCTATTTTGATTCGAATTATAAGGATGCGTATCTGAAATATGCGCAGGCATACAAGTCTGCCAGTCCTTCGCAGGCCATAGAGAAGCTGAACCAGCTGAAGGCCATAGCTCCGGATTGCTGGAAGCAGACAAGGAGCTGGCGGAAGTGTATTACGCCACCAACCGTTTTGGCAAGGCTGCCGACACCTATGCCAAGTTCATCGATACTCCCGTGGCTACGGAAGATGACATCCTTAAATATGCTTTTGCACTATTCCTGAACCACGACTTCGAGAAATCCTTGGCGGTGGCGCAGAAAGGTTTGCAGAAGAATGCCCGCCATGCCGCATTCAACCGGCTTGTGATGTACAACAATGTCGACCTCAAGCGTTATGACGAGGCAGAGAAGGCTGCCGATGCTTTCTTCAATGCTTCGGATAATGCCGATTATTCATGCTTGGATTACCGCTATCACGGTGCTCTGTTGAGTGCTCTGAAGAAATATGACCAGGCCATTGAGGAATATGGTAAGGCATTGGAGAAGGATGAGAGTCAGGTGGATTTGTGGCGTGAGATTGCCGATGCTTATGAATTGAAAAACGACTATACCCAAGCCATTGCTGCTTATAAAAAGTACTATGACTCGCTGGCACAAGATAAAAAGACGTCCGAAAACTTATTCCAGTTAGGGCGTCTGTACTACGGAGAGGGTACGTCCTCGGACACTCTCTCCGTTCAGTCTGCCGACCGCATGGCGGCATTGCAGGCTGCCGACTCTGTGTTCGCACTTGTTGCCGAACAAGCTCCCGACAGTTATTTGGGAGATATGTGGCGCGCCCGCACACACTCTGCCATGGACCCCGAAACTACAGAGGGATTGGCGAAACCTTATTACGAGAAGGTGGTGGACGTACTGCTTGCCAAAAACGAACCGAGGTACAACTCTGCATTGATAGAGTGTTACAGTTATCTGGGCTACTACTATCTGTTGAAGAGTGACTATGCTACTTCGAAAGAGTACTGGAATAAAATTCTGGCTATCGACCCCACCAATGCCACAGCAAACAGGGCATTGGACGGCATCAAATAGCAATAATTTTAGTTGTTTGTCGTGTCGGGAGGAGTGGAGAGTGATTCTTAGCTCCTCCTTTTTTGTTGCAGGGTCCCCCTTGGAGGCAGTGATTGCTTGCGGTAGTCCGTGGGTGAAGTGCCTAAGTGTGTCTTCACATACTTCCCGAAAAAGGAGATGTTGGGGAAATCCTGATGCTCGGAAATCTCCTTGATAGACTTATTGGAATACTTCAGAAAATATTTGATGTCTTCGACCACATAATCGTTTATCCACTCGAAGGCTGTCTTTCCGCTGACCTTTTTGCAGACGGTGGAAAGATATTTGGGAGTAACACACAGCTTACCCGCATAATAGGAAATAGAACGTTTTTTCACCTCGGTGCAGGCCAGCAGGTCGAGGAATCTCTTGAATAGAATGTTGCTCCGCTTCACCATTTGGCTTTCGGGAGGGGTGCTCAACTGGTTTAAATCTGCCAGCAGCTCATACAGCATGGTGCGTATTAGCGACCTGATGACTTCTTTGTAGTAGGGCTGCTCCGCTTGTTTCATTCGGGCACGTATCACCTTATAGTATAAATCGAACAGTTGCACTCTGTCCTTGTCAATGCGTACTACCGGATTCTGGCTGATATAGAAAGCCTTGTTCCATATGTCACTACTTTTATGAAGGTACTTCTGTGTAATCTGGGTCGACAGACAGAACATGGCGCCCTTGAAGTCGGAACTGGTTGTGCAATTGCTCAGAATCATATTGGGCATACAAATCAGCATCTCACCGGGGTAGATAGCATATTTTTGGGTATTGATGTTTATCTGCAGTCTTCCTTTTACACAGACCACATAGATGTTTGCATTCAACTTGAAATACTTGTTGAAAAGCAAGTTCTTGAAATCTCCAAGTATAGCAATATCGTTGTCGGTATAGTCCGTACTTGTATATTCTGTTATATTGTATGTGTTAAGTTGGTAAATCTTTTCTTCGTTTTTCATATTCATGTCTTTAGCTCCTTTGCAAATGTAAAGCAAGTGGCAGGAAATATAGAGTCCTAAATGGATACAGAAGTGTCCTAATCTTCTTGCGTGTGAGGCTAATTTCGAACCAAAGAATAGAATTGTTCCTTTTTCTGAGCATTTTTTTTCTTGAAACGCTTGTCGTATTGAAAAGAATGTCTACTTTTGCGGTGTACTATTATACTAATACACATAAACAATAAGATATTTAATTCATCCAAGCGTATGTTACAAGTAGAAAACATTTCATTTAGTTATCGCAAGGGGCGGAAAGAAGTCCTGAGCGATTTTTCACTTTCGCTGGAAGCCGGCCGGGTTTACGGTCTGTTGGGTAAGAACGGAGCCGGCAAGTCTACGTTGCTCTATCTGATGAGCGGTTTGTTGGCTCCCAAACGTGGGAGAGTGATGTATCATGATACGACATGCGCCGCCGGTTGCCCGTCACGTTGCAGGACATGTTTCTGGTACCCGAGGAGTTCGAGCTGCCTCCTATTTCCTTGGTCAGCTATATTGAACTGAACAGTAAGTTCTATCCCCGTTTCAGCAAGGAAGACATGGTGAAGTACCTACATTTCTTCGAGATGGATATGGATGCTGATTTGGGAGCCTTGTCCATGGGGCAGAAAAAGAAAATCTTCATGAGTTTTGCGCTGGCCACCAATACTTCCCTGCTGCTGATGGATGAGCCTACCAATGGACTGGATATTCCGGGAAAGAGCCAGTTCCGCAAATTTCTGGCTTCGGGTATGTCGGACGACAAGACGATTGTCATTTCCACCCATCAGGTGCGTGACATTGACAAAGTACTGGACCATGTGCTGATTATGGACAACAGCCGCGTATTGCTGGACGAATCCACTGCCAGCATTTGCAGTAAGCTGTTCTTCTTGGAGAGTGACGACCGGGAGTTGGCTGCGACTGCCTTGTACACGCTTCCCTCCGTACAAGGCAATTTCTTGATGCTGCCCAATACGGAAGGTGAGGAATCGGAGATTAATCTTGAACTGCTGTTTGGCGCCGTACTTGCAGAGCCTGGGAAGATAGCGGAAATGTTTCACACTAAAACAAATGAATAATGATACGCGATACCTTTTTTAGTTTGCATCGCTTTGTGAACGTATGCCGCAAAGAGATGGTGGAGAATTGGAAGACCTATATACTCCGCTCGGTGATGGTCTACGGAATGTTGGCCATAGTCTTTGTCTGGAATGGATACTATCAGTATCACAATCTGGAAGCGGGAGCTGTGGGCATGGACCCTATCTGGGAGTTTGAGTCCAGATTCTTTCTTTGGGGACTTGTCATTTGGGGATGCATTAGCGCCTCGTTTACCATGGAAAGGATGAAAAGCAAGACGAGTCGTACCGTTGTGCTCATGACACCTGCCACCATGTTCGAGAAATTCTTTGCCCGCTGGCTGGTGGCTACCTGCGGCTTTATCTTGGTCTTTCTGATAGCTTTCAAGCTGGCGGACTTGACAAGAGTCGTCTTCTATCTTCTGGCCTACCCGGAGCTGCATGTCGTTCACTCCTTTCCGTTGTGGGAATTCTGCTGTAACACGAACCGTTTCTATGAGACGATAGGAAGCGGACCGGCTGTGGTGGGTATATTCCTGAGCTGCTACTTTTTCCTACAGTCTTTCTTCCTGCTGGGCAGTACGGTCTGGCCCAAAAATGCACTTATCAAGACTTTTGCGGCCGGTGTCTGCATCTTCGTTTCATATATCCTGATAGCTGTATTGTGTCTGGAAACCATTCTACCCAATAATTTTTTTATGACCGAGCCTTATATCAACAGGGAAGCATCGAGTGACTGGCTGATTTTTATAACTTCGTTTTTCGCCCTTTTCAACTGGGTGCTTGCCTATTTCCGTTTCAAGGAGTCCGAAATCATTAATCGCTGGTAACTATGAACTTTAAGGAAAGCAAAGCCATCTACCTGCAAATAGCAGACCGCATTTGCGACGAGGTACTTCTCGGGCAATATCAGGAGGAAGAACGTATTCCTTCGGTACGGGAATATGCGGCTGTGGTAGAGGTCAACGCCAATACGGTGATGCGTTCGTACGACTACTTGCAGACGCAAGGAGTGATTTATAACAAGCGGGGTATCGGCTATTTTGTGTCGGTAGGTGCACGCAAGCTGATTCTCTCGTTGAGGAAAGAGTATTTTCTGAAGGAGGAAGTGGATTATTTCTTCAAGCAGATTTTCACGCTGGGCATCTCTGCCGAGGAGTTGTCCGGGATGTATCAGGAGTTTATCAAGAAACAAAAATAAAAGAAGACAGTTATGAAACGAACGACTTATATAATGATAGGAATGCTGGTTACCGGTGTGGCAATGGTATGCGGACTCATGTTCTATGTGGTGGATTGCAATGTCACTCAGAAAGATAATTTTATGGAAATCGGCGGAGAACGGAAAACGGTGCAGCTGCCCTCGTGCAGGGTGTTGAAGCTGACACAGCCTCCGGTGGTGTGGAAACAGAAAAAAGAAGGTATTGTGGAGGCGGAGCGTATATTCTCGTTCGGGGAAGTGCCGTTGGAGGTGACTGCCGACTCTTTGCAGCAGGGCAGTTTCTCCTATGCAGGGGATATGGAGGCTTTTATGTCGATGACTTCCGTTGGCGATACCCTGCTCGTCACCTTTGACTTTCCGGAGGATAAGCTGGTACAGCATCTTCAGAATGACATTTGGATAAGGGTTCGTTCGGAAGGGATGGAATTGCGGTTGCCTGCGGAGGTACAAGCGGTTGTGGTAGATGTGGAGGATATGGAAACCAATTTCTACGGACTCCGTTGCGATACGCTCTCTTTCCGCACGCGAGACCTTGCCCGGCTGGAAGATTGCCATGTCACTGCGCTTGCGGCGCAGGCGCAGAGCTTGCATTTCAACAGCGGCACAGTGCGCAACCTTTATCTGAATCTGGACGAGATAGCCGACTGGGATGTCAATACCGGTTCCTTCCATATCGATACGGAGCATCTGTCCGGCAGTCGCTATCATCGTTGTCTTTTGCAGAAGAATGAATGCCGCCGGGTGTTCTGGACACCGTTAAAGGATGATGCCTCTTTGAGTGTGGAGTTAAAACAAGCAGTTAAAATAGAAGTAGGTGAGTAGCCATAATACGAAATGACTTATCTTTGCACATGAATCAAAAAGTGTAGAGTATATGGCCTTGCAATTGGCATTCGTATTGGTAGCTATCATTATAGGCGCCCGCTTGGGCGGCATTGGACTGGGTGTAATGGGAGGGATAGGTCTGGCAATTCTGACGTTTGGTTTCGGATTGCAGCCTACATCACCTCCCATTGACGTTATGTTGATGATAGCCGCCGTCATTTCTGCCGCATCCTGCATGCAGGCGGCTGGCGGACTGGATTATATGGTAAAGCTGGCAGAACGGTTGTTGCGGAAGAATCCTTCGCAGGTCACCATCTTGAGCCCTATTGTGACCTATTTGTTTACTTTTGTTGCCGGCACGGGACATGTGGCATATTCGGTGCTTCCCGTGATTGCCGAGGTTGCCACGGAGACCAAGATTCGTCCCGAGAGGCCACTGGGCATTGCGGTGATTGCTTCGCAGCAGGCTATTACGGCAAGTCCCATTTCGGCTGCCACCGTCGCACTGCTTGGGTTGCTGGCGGGATTTGATGTCACCTTGTTCGATATTCTGAAAATAACGATTCCTGCTACCATTATCGGGGTACTTGTGGGCGCCTTGTTCTCCATGAAGGTGGGCAAGGAGCTGGCAGACGACCCGGAGTACAGAAAGAGGTTGACCGAAGGCTATCTTGATGTCAAGAAGGTGGAGATAAAGGATATACACAATAAACGGCATGCCGTCTTGTCCGTGCTTATCTTTATCCTTGCCACTGTTTTTATCGTGTTCTTTGGTTCGTTCGACAGTTTGCGTCCTGCCTTCGTGATAGACGGCGAGACGGTGAGACTCGGCATGTCCGCCATTATCGAAATCGTGATGCTCTCTGCCGCCGCCCTCATCTTGCTGCTGACTCGCACCGACGGCATGAAGGCAACGCAAGGCTCCGTCTTCCCGGCAGGCATGCAGGCGGTGATTGCCATATTCGGCATTGCCTGGATGGGAGATACTTTTCTTCAGGGAAACATGCTTCAGTTGATCCAGTCCGTCGAGGGAGTGGTGAGGCAAATGCCGTGGCTGTTCGGGATAGCCTTGTTTGCCATGTCGATTCTGCTTTATAGCCAGGCCGCCACTGTGCGCGCACTGATGCCTTTGGGCATCGCTTTGGGCATTTCGCCTATGATACTGGTTGCTCTGTTCCCGGCCGTAAACGGTTATTTCTTTATTCCCAACTATCCCACCGTAGTAGCAGCCATTAATTTCGACCGTACCGGAACTACCCGTATCGGCAAGTATGTGCTGAACCACTCGTTCATGCTTCCCGGACTTGTTTCGACTGGCGTTGCCATCGGGCTGGGGTTGCTTTTCATCAGGATATTCTAAGGGAAACCGCTGCTTTCAATCCGTTGTATATAGGGCTTTGTTTGTTTGTGTATAGGGGAGTGTTCCCTTTTACTCATTGCCTTATCAGCGCCTAATGGTCGTGCGGCGATCTGCTGACGGCTGTTAAGCGGGGTGTTGATGGCCGTTAGGCGATTGCATCATGGCCGTTGCATACTGTTGATTCCTTATGTCCGACGTAATAAATACCTTCATTCTCTGAATAAAGCACAGAGGAAAACAGTATTGAAGTCTTGGCTTTGTGTGGCTGTACGCATTTGTTCTGATTGCATTTGAAGGGGGAGGAGATGGAATTAATACCGTGTTTGCAGGATATTGATTTCGTGCAGGTACGATATAAATAAGATGTGATACAAGAAATTAATAACTTGTGTTACTTCATGTTAGCTTCTTGTGTATCAGTATTTCTGTTTGTGAAACGGTGTGGAAGCAAATTTTGCTTCCACACTTTTGAGTTGCTTCA
>ERZ860023.1063-NODE-1063-length-12410-cov-3.898422_pt1 | contig 12410 bp, 7 predicted proteins | sample MGYA00509983_ERZ860023 | MGnify/ENA primary metagenome ERZ860023 (study PRJEB30046, sample SAMN00715180) | human gut metagenome | study: EMG produced TPA metagenomics assembly of the A metagenome-wide association study of gut microbiota in type 2...
CATTCAGCGGCTCGCCGCGCAGGTGAACCCTAAGATCACACTTTCCGTTCTTGCAGCAAAGCTTGGATAAAGCAAAAGCTCCCCTTCCGGGGAGCTTTTGCGATTGTTATTTGATCCTATTATCTTCTGCGGGACCGACTCCGCCGCCGCAGGTTCAGCGAACCGCCGCCGGCCACCATCGTCAGGAAGCCCAGCACGATGAGGATGCCGATGAGCGCGGCCATGAGAAGAAGGGTCGTTTTGGTGTCGGATCGAAAGTCAGACACATATTCTTTGTGGGTCACAAGGTCCACCGTTCCCATCTCGTAGCCGTCGAGGTAGACGGTGGCCGTACCCAGCACAGCACCCTCCTTGACGGTGGCCGAAGTGCTCTCCGGCACCGAGAACTCGAAGGTCACTTCATCGTCGGCGTGGCCGTAGCCGCTGAGGCCGCTGGCGGCGTAGAGCTCCACAGCTTCCTCCGTGCGGCACTTGGTCAGCGGGATGGTGGTGAGCACCGTCTCCGTGTCCACCAGCTGACGGTCAGAAAAGCTCGAGAAGGCCCAGTCCAAGATCTCCGCACACTCGCGGTAGATGTTGTTCATATCGCTGCCCAGCACCACGAGGCCGTAGGTGTGGCCGTCCTGCTGGGCAAAGGTGACGAAGCACCGGCCTGCGAGGGTGGTGAAGCCGGTCTTCATGCCCCGGACATAGTCGCGGTGATAGGCATACTCCGGGTCCAGCATGAGGTTGGTGGCCTTGATGGTCCGTTTGTTCTGGTGCAGGTTCGTGGCGGGCAGCGTATAGGTGAGGGTGTTCGCGGCCTGCATATAGGTCTCGTTGGCGTAGCAGGCAGCGGCAATTTTTGCAAGGTCCTCTGCCGTGGAGACGTTGCCGTAGTCGTACAGGCCGTGGACGCAGGAGAAGGTGGTATCCGTGCAGCCCAGCTCCTTGGCGCGGGCGTTCATCTGGGCCACGAAGGCCGTCAGGTCGCCGCCCGAGACGTCGCTGGCGATGACGCTGGCCGCGTCGTTGGCACTGGCCACCAGCAGACCGTAGAGCAGGTCGATGCGGCGCACCGTCTCGCCGATGCGGAGGTTCATGGTGGAGCCGTTGGCGTTCTGGATGTCCTTGAACTCCTGGGTCAGGCTGGTGGGGATGGTGATCTCAGCGTTCATGTCCTTGCCGCTCTCGAGGAAGAGCAGAGCCGTCATCATCTTGGTGAGGCTGGCGATGTAGCGCTGCTGGTCGGAGTTCTGCCTGAGGATGGGCTTGCCGGTATCCAGATTGAAGAGATAGACCGACTCGGTGTCGCTGGCCGTCTGGATGGGCATTTGATAAGCGGCAAACCCGGGCAGGGCGGCGCAGACCATCAGCACCAGCGTGAGCAGCAGCGCCGTGCTCCGGCGCAGGAAGGTGGATCGATTCATAGGCTTGTCCTCCTTAACATTCAAACATCAGCCAAACACTTTGTGCCAGAATGCACTCAGCCCGTGCTTCTCGGGTTCGGCCTCGGGCTCTGCCGGGGCGGGGTGCAGTTCGGGGCTGGTAAAGGCCCAGTCGAACAGTTCTGCCGCCTCCCGGAAGATATTCTGGGAGTTCGAGCCCAGGATGACCAGCCCGTACGTATGGCCGTCCTGCTGGGCAAAGGTGACGAAGCACCGCCCGGCCTGGGTGGTGAATCCGGTCTTCATGCCGTGGGCATCGCTGCGGTAATAGCCGCTGCCGGGCTGCAAAAGCTTGTTGGTGGTCTTGACCGTCCGGGCCGGATGCACATTGGTGGCGGGCAGTTCATAGGACACCGTATCCGCTATCTGACGGTAGGTCGGGTTCGCATAGCAGGCCAGCGCGATCTTCGCCATATCGCGGGCCGTGGAGTAGTTGCCGCCGTCGTAGAGGCCGTGGGGGCAGGTGAAATGGGTGGCCTTACAGCCCAGCTGACCGGCCCGGACGTTCATCTGGGCCGCGAAGGCGGCCAGACTGCCGGAGGTATCGACCGCCAGCACGCTGGCCGCGTCGTTGGCGCTGGGCAGGAGCATGGCGTACATCATATCAATGCGGCGCACCGTCTCGCCGGCCTGCAGGCCGATGGTGTGGCCCCGGTTGGCCCGGATGGACTGAAGTTCTGGCGTGAGGCTGGCCGGGATGGTGATACCGGCACTGAGGTCGGTGCCGCTTTCCAGCACGAGAAGGGCCGTCATCATCTTGGTCAGGCTGGCAACGCAGCGGGGAAGGTCGGGGTTCTGCTCCACGAGAGCTTCTCCGGTGTCGGCATCAAAGAGGTAGATGGATTCCTGCGGGTAGGCGGCCTGAATGGGCATCGCGTAGACGGCAAAACCGGACAGCGCCGCTGCGGTCATGAATGCAGCGGTCAGGACCAGAGCCAGAAGCCGCCGCGCAAAGGGATGAAATTGCATAAATTGATACTCCTTCGGAAGCCTGGGGGCTTCCTTGCTCCGACAATAAGAGCTATAATAAAGAATACCATAAATGAAGCAAAAGAGAAAGGTGGTTTTTCAACAATGATGCTCTCCTTTGGTGGAAAAATGCCCCGGGATGAGGGTGCGGTCTTTGTGGCGGCGAATGCGACGGTGCTGGGCGACGTGACACTGGGCAGGGGCGTGAACATCTGGTACGGGGCTGTACTGCGGGCCGACGAGGGCGCGCTGATACTGGGAGAAAACAGCAATGTGCAGGACAACGCCGTGCTCCACTGCGACCCCGGCGGGCAGGTCGTTCTGGGCAAAAACGTCACGGTAGGCCACAGCGCCCTCGTCCACGGCTGCACGGTGGGGGACAACAGCCTCGTCGGGATGCATGCTACCATCCTCAACCACGCCGTCGTGGGCAAAAACTGCATCATCGGGGCCGGGGCGCTGGTGCCTGAAGGAATGGTCATCCCCGACAACTCGGTGGCGGTAGGCGTGCCTGCCCGGGTCATCAAGACCATCCGGGACGACCAGCTGGCCCACAACATCGAGAACGCCGAAGCCTATGTGGAGATGGGCCGTCAGCACGCGGCGCTCGTCAGCCCCTGAAATATACTTCATCAGCTACTTGTTCTTTGCATCGTTCTGCGCTATTATTAGTTTAGGAATCCCTAGTTCCATTCCGCAAATATTTATTGGAGGTAGCTATTATGAGTATTGAGATTTCTCGACGCAATTTTCTAAAAACCGCCGCTGCTTCGCTTATTTTAGCGGGGGGGGGGTATTGACCGGCTGTGACAGCAGCAAGGACAATGACACCAAAAACCCCCAGTTCGTAAAGCACGGGAAAGATGATACTTTTACTTTCAATGACGGCACGAAGGTTGTTTTCTATGATGTTAAAAGCAGTGCAACGGGAAAAGATCCCTATCATGCGATCACTTTCACATTTACTGCGCCAGACAATGCAACCTCTACTCTTTCTCTTTCCAATTTTGCTGCTTATGTGACTGCACCGATGACTTGTATCGGCATAGGTGTAAGTACCAGCAGAACGGCATCTGATTGCACTCCCACTTCCGTTATTACAACCAGTACTACGATTGACGGCACTAAAGCCACCAAATCCAAACATATTCTCGCCAAGTTCAACTATGTGGAAGGAACACCCACATTCAAGATCACATACAAAGGTCAGTGCATCAAGTTCAAAGCAAATGCAGACAGCGACAAAGCCGATAAGCCCTATCTGTCTACCGGCATCTACACTGATATTTTCTGATTTCCGTAATTGTAGTCTTCCGGCTGTGTAGCTGAATCGCAGCGCCTTCCTCGCTGAAAATTAAGCACCCGTTTCCCAAAAATTTCACAGCCCGATTAACAAATCTTTCACAGGAAAGACATGATTTCAGCCGGTAATTCGGGTATACTATAGCTCACAAGGGTGCGGGGCCGCAACCGCCCCTTGCACATGATTCCTCCTCACACCAAAGCAATACCCCAAACAGCAAGGCCCCCTCTGGCGTCGCCGCAAGCGCCAGACGGGGGCCTTGTTGTATCCGGGAAACAGAACGCCCCCGCTCAGCACTTCCTGAGCGAGGGCGTTTTTGCATATTTACATCATGCCGCGGAAGACAGCCTGTGCGATCTGGAAGTAGAGGATCAAGCTGCAGGCGTCCACGATGGTGGTGATGAAGGGGGTCGCCATGATGGCCGGGTCGGCACCCAGCTTCTTGGCGGCCAGGGGCAGCATACCGCCCACCAGCTTTGCGAGGATGACGCTGAAGAACAGCGACACGCTGACGACCACTGCGTAGCCGATGACATTGTCATACTGGCCGGCGTAGAGGTAGGTGTACATCAGGTAGATGCGCAGACCGTTGACGAGGCCCAGCACCGCGCCGACGATGGCGGAGACCCGCAGCTCCTTGCCCAGAACTTTGAGGAAGTCGCTGGGCTCCACCTCACCCAAAGCGAGGCCGCGGACCATCAGGGTGCTGATCTGGTTGCCGCAGTTGCCGGCGGTATCCATCAGCATGGGCATGAAGGAGACCAGCAGGGGCAGGCTGACGAAAGCCTCTTCGTAGTGGGTCGTGACCATGCCGGTGAAGGTAGCAGAGAGCATCAGGATGAGCAGCCAGGGGATACGCTGCTTGGCGTGGGTCCAGACGCTGGTGCCGAAGTAGGTGGTGGCATCGTCGTCGGGCAGAATAGCTGCCATCTTCTGCATATCCTCGGTGCTCTCATCGGTCAGGACGTCGATGGCATCGTCGATGGTGATGATACCGACGAACATGCCCTCGTTGTCCAGAACAGGCATCGCGGTGAAGTCGTAGCGCTGCATCTCGCGGGCCACGAACTCCTGGTCATCCGTGACCTTCACGGTGACGACATTGTCGTCCATGATGTCCACGATGGGGGTAGAGGGGTCAGACAGCAGCAGACTGCGGGCCGACACGACGCCCAGCAGGCGGTTGCGCTCCACCACATAGCAGGTGTAGACCGTTTCAGCGTTCTCACCCTGCTTGCGGATAGCGGCGAAGGCGTCACTGACGGTCATCTCCTGCCGCAGACGGACGTATTCGGGGGTCATCAGGCTGCCGGCAGAGCTCTCGGGGTAGTTCAGCAGCTTGTTCAGGCTCTCACGGGTCTGGCGGGACGACTTTTCCAGCACCCGCTTGACCACGCCTGCGGGCATATCTTCCAGCAGGTCGGCGGCATCGTCAAGGCTCATATCCTCGATGGCGCTCACCAGCTCGACGTCGGAGAATGCATTCACGAGGTCGTCGCGGGCCTCATCGGACATATAGGCGAATGCTTCCGTTGCAACGTCCTTTTTCAGCAGACGGAACACCACGAGGCGGTTGTTCTCGTCCAGCTCTTCCAGCAGCTCGGCCAGGTCGGCGGGCTGCTCTTCCTCGGTCACTTCGCGCAGCTTGACGTACTGCTTCTTGACGAGCAGCTTGAGCAGACGGCTCTTGGTCAGCATCTCGGGGTTGGCCTTGACTTCTTCGTCGTTGGCCTCCTCTTTTTCGGCCTCGCGGACATCCTGCTTGAGGTCTTCGGTGGCCTGCTCATTCAGGTCTTCGGCCAGCTTCTGGCGCACCTCAGCGGGAATATCCGTGGGCAGCTCCTGCACCGGAAGAGCCTGTTCCTCTTCGCGCTCCGGGGTCTTCTTTTTTTCTTCCATTTGTGTTCCTCCTCTTTTCTGTCTCAGGAGGACACAGCCGCATCAACGCAAAAAGCGCCGCTCCTGCGCCGCAGACCCCGGGCCGCACTGCCCATCTGCACGCGCAAAGCTGCGCCTCTTTTGTACGGCAGCCGGACAGCGGATCCTCCGCTGTTCAGCGTACAAAAAAGGCGAACGCAGCACCTTTCGCGGTCGTTCCGGCCGCATCATTCCATCGTCTTCGACTATGATCCGGGTCCATTGTCCTGCGTTCACCTCCACAAATTCGTTTTACTAAGTTTCTTAGCCTACAGGTTTATTATATCTCCACTCAAATGCCCGGTCAACCCTGTAAGGCGTCCATTTCCGGAATATTGACGCAGAAAAACGCACAGCGCCCTCTCCGGTGCTTGCGGCTTCACCGGAAAGGGCGCTGTGTTTGGATATTGCTTTGGTGTGAGGAGGAATCATGTACAAGGAATCGGTTGCGGCCCCGAATCCTCATGGCTGTAGTATAGCAGATTCCGCACCGGATTTCATGAAAAACCTATGAAGAAAGTGTAAAAGACACAAAAATACGCCCCGGACACTGTTTCCAGTGAGCGGGGCGCTAAAAACGGGATCCGTTTTTGACTGCGGCAAGATCCCTGCAAGCAGGTCTTATGCAGCAGGCGGGGCAAGGTATCTGCGAACAGACCTTATGCTCCTGACACACGCGAAGTATGCTTTCAAGGACCCTCGCGGGCGCTTTGGTATTTCAGGCTCTGCCCGCTCCGACGCGTTCGGAGGCGGGCAGAGAGTTGAAATCAGTTTGGAGTACAAAGCTCCAGTCTCTGCGTAGAAATAAGCCTGTCATTTCTTCTCTGGCCGGAGCCACAGTTTCGTACTGCTGCGTTGCGCAGTAATCGCCAGCACGGAGCAGCCGCCCTTTCGGGACTAAGGTGCCGCTGCGGCAAAATTCCAGCCAGAGTCAAAAGAACTTTGGTTTACTTGTACAGCTCGACCAGGCGGGTCAGATGCTCGTAACGGTCGTTTGCGACCTGCTCGTTGCGAGCGAACAGCTGCTTTGCACGATCCGGGAATGCACGAGTCAGGCGGCTGTAACGGGTCTCGTTTGCCAGCAGTGCCTGATACTTCTCGGCATCCACAGCCTTGGAGGTCAGGGTGAAGGGGTTCTTGCCCTGAGCCTTGTTGGCCGGATTGAAGGTGAACAGGTTCCAGTAACCAGCCTCAACTGCCTTCTTCATCTCGTTCTGGCAGTTGGTCATGCCGCCCTTAACACCGTGCAGCTCGCAGGGAGCGTAGCCGATGATGAGGGAGGGGCCGGGATATGCCTCAGCCTCTGCGATAGCCTTGACAGCCTGGTTCATGTTAGCGCCCAGAGCGATCTGAGCAACATAGATGTAACCGTAGGTCATAGCGATCTCAGACAGGCTCTTCTTGCTGATCTCCTTACCAGCAGCAGCGAACTGGCAGACCTCGCCGATGTTGGAGGCCTTGGATGCCTGTCCGCCGGTGTTGGAGTACATCTCAGTATCGAAGACCATGACGTTGACATCCTCGCCGGAAGCCAGGACGTGGTCCAGACCGCCGAAGCCGATGTCGTATGCCCAGCCGTCACCACCGAAGATCCAGACGGACTTCTTGGCGATGAACTCCTTGCTCTTCAGGATCTCAGCGGACTCGGTGCAGCCAGCGGCAGCAGCCTTCTCCAGCTCAGCGATCAGAGCCTTAGCGGGGGCATCGTTCGCCTTGGTGTTGTTCTTGGTTGCCATGAACTCGTCAAAGGCAGCCTTCAGCTCAGCAGAAGCCTTGTCAGAACCAGCGACCTCAGCGATGCGCTTGATCAGGTTCTCACGGACGGTCTTCTGGCCCAGATACAGGCCCAGGCCGTGCTCTGCGTTATCCTCGAACAGGGAGTTGCACCATGCAGGACCGTGGCCGCTGTCCTTGTTGACAGTGTACGGAGAGATGGAAGCAGTACCGCCCCAGATAGAGGAGCAGCCGGTGGCGTTGGAGATGTACATCTTCTCGCCGAACAGCTGGGTGATCAGACGTGCGTAAGAGGTCTCAGCACAGCCTGCGCAGGAGCCAGAGAACTCCAGCAGCGGCTGGTTGAACTGAGAGCCGATGACGGTGTCGTCTGCGAACTTAGAGGGCTTCTTGGAGATGTTGGCGACGCAGTAGTCGAAGACTGCCTGCTGATCGGCCTGAGACTCCTGAGGAACCATCTGGATAGCCTTGGTGGGGCAGACGGTGACACACTCGCCGCAGCCCATGCAGTCCAGAGGAGACACAGCCATAACGAACTTGTACTCGTTAGCGGGCTTGTTGTCGCGGCTCTTGGTCTGTGCGGGAGCTGCTGCCAGCTCGTCAGCGGTCAGCTGGAAGGGACGGATGGTAGCATGAGAGCAGACGAATGCACACTGGTTACAGCCAACGCACTTTGCAGCATCCCACTCGGGGACGTTCACAGCGGTGCCGCGCTTCTCGTAAGCGGAAGCACCCTGCTCCCACTCGCCGTTTGCGTTAGCAACGAAAGCAGAGACAGGCAGGCTGTCGCCGTCCATACGAGCGATGGGCTCCATGACGTCGCGGATCTGCTTGACCAGCTCGGGACGGCCAGCCAGCTCCTTCGGAGCGGGATCGGCCTCGGGGTTGGACCAGGAAGCGGGGACGTCCACCTTGTGGATGGCGTCAACACCGGCATCGATGGCCTTCCAGTTCATCTCAACGACGTCCTGACCCTTCTTGCCGTAGCTCTTCTGAGCTGCCTGCTTCATGAAGTTGACGGCGTCCTCGATGGGCATAACGTCAGCCAGCTTGAAGAAAGCGGACTGCAGGATGGTATTGGTGCGCTTGCCCATACCGATCTCGATAGCCTTATCGATCGCGTTGATGGTGTACAGCTGGATGTTGTTGTCAGCGATGTACTTCTTGGCCTCAGCGTTCAGGTGATGGCCCAGCTCCTCATCGTTCCACTGGCAGTTGATCATGAACACGCCGCCGGGCTTGACATCCTGGACCATCTTCATGCCCATGTGGATGTAAGCGGGGTTGTGGCAGGCCACGAAGTCAGCCTGGTTGATGTAGTAGGGGCTGCGGATGGGCTTGTCGCCGAAACGCAGGTGGCTGATGGTCACGCCGCCGGTCTTCTTGGAGTCATACTGGAAGTATGCCTGAACATACTTATCAGTGTGGTCGCCGATGATCTTGACGGAGTTCTTGTTGGCACCGACGGTACCGTCGCCGCCCAGACCCCAGAACTTGCACTCCTTGGTGCCAGCTGCTGCGGTGATGGGAGCGGGCTTGACCTCAGGCAGAGACAGGCCGGTGACATCATCGGTGATGCCGAGGGTGAAGCGCTCCTTCGGCTGATCCTTCTCCAGCTCCTTGAACAGAGCGAAGATGGAGGACGGGGGAGTGTCCTTGCTGCCCAGACCGTAACGGCCGCCGGTCAGGATGACATCATTCTTGCCAGCCTCACGCAGGGTAGCTGCGACATCCAGGTACAGGGGCTCGCCCAGAGAGCCGGGCTCCTTGGTGCGGTCCAGAACTGCGACCTTCTTAGCGGTAGCAGGCAGGACCTTCAGCAGAGCGGAGGACACCCAGGGACGGTACAGGCGGACCTTGATGATACCGACCTTCTCGCCCTTAGCGTTCAGGTAATCGACGACCTCGTCAGCAACGTCGCAGACAGAGCCCATAGCGATCATGACGCGATCGGCATCGGGTGCGCCGTAGTAGTTGAACAGGTCGTAGTTGGTGCCCAGCTTCTCGTTGATCTTGGCCATGTACTTCTCGACGACTGCGGGCAGTGCGTCGTAGACAGAGTTGCAGGCCTCACGATGCTGGAAGAACACGTCGCCGTTCTCGTGGGAACCGCGCATCTTGGGGTGCTCGGGGTTCAGAGCCTTTGCACGGAACTCCTCGACAGCCTCCATGTTGCACATTTCCTTCAGGTCGGCGTAGTCCCACTTCTCGATCTTCTGGTACTCGTGAGAAGTACGGAAGCCGTCGAAGAAGTTCAGGAAGGGGACTTTGCCCTCGATCGCTGCCAGATGGGCAACAGGGGACAGGTCCATAACTTCCTGCACGCTGCTCTCGACCAGCATTGCGAAGCCGGTCTGGCGGCATGCCATAACGTCGCTGTGATCACCGAAGATGTTCAGGGACTGGGTAGCAACGGTACGTGCAGAAACATCGAACACGCAGGGCAGCTGCTCAGCAGCGATCTTGTACATGTTGGGGATCATCAGCAGCAGGCCCTGAGAAGCGGTGAAGGTGGTGGTAACAGCACCCGCACCCAGAGAGCCGTGCACAGCGCCTGCAGCGCCTGCCTCAGACTGCATCTCGACGACCTTGACCTGGTTGCCGAAGATGTTCTTCTGGCCCTGAGCGGACCACTGGTCCACAGAGTCAGCCATCGGAGAAGAGGGGGTAATGGGGTAGATAGCAGCCACGTCCGTGTAGGCATATGCTACATGAGCGGCAGCGGTATTGCCATCCATGGTTTGCTTTGCTCTAGGCATTTTTCTTCCTCCATTCAGAATTTGGTACCTTCTGCGCGGGGCAAACGTCTTTTTACCGGAGCCGGAGAACTCCTTTGAAAAACGTATTGCTCAACTGATAAGCGCCGCACTTCGCCGGAGCCGGAGAACTCCACAAAAGCACACGCTCATCGAGGGCAATAGCCCTGCCCGGGGCCGGAGAACCCCATGAAGGCACTATTGCTCATCTAATATAATAGCAAATTCCGCCGGTAAAGGCAACGCAAACCGACTGTAAAAACACAACAAAAATTCAAGAAATTTTTTAGCGCTTTTTTACAGATGTGTTCTTTGCTGCATCCATGACGGTGTTATGCTCCAAAATCCAGTATCCATGAGGCTTTTTCTTACAAAATTCTAAATTTATAATTGACATTTGTACAGATTCTGCCGTAAACTTTATCTATAGTATCATGCGCCGCACAGCGCAGGGAAGGACAGGCACAAAACGATGGATGCTGCACATTTTGAAAAGACGCTCTCGAGCGAAGTTCTCTTTGAAGGCCGGGTGGTCACGCTGACCAAAGACGTGGCTCTGCTGGAAAACGGTGAGACTTCTATCCGGGAGGTGGTCCACCACCACGGCGGGGCCTGCATCGTACCGTATTTTGAGGACGGCACCCTCTGCATGGTGCGCCAGTTCCGCTACGCCATGCAGCAGGAGCTGTGGGAGCTGCCCGCCGGCAAGCTGGAAAAGGGCGAAGACCCCTTTGAAGCCGCCAAGCGGGAGCTGGGCGAAGAGTGCGGCCTGACCGCCGACCACTACACCCCTCTGGGCGAGTTCTACCCCACGGTGGGCTATGACACCGAGATCATCTATCTGTGGGTGGCCACCGGCCTGCACACCACCCAGATGCATCTGGACAACGATGAGTTCCTGACGCCCGACCGCATCCCGCTGGCAAAAGCCTACGAGATGGTCATGAGCGGCGAGATCAAGGACGGCAAGACCATCGCGGGCGTGCTCAAGCTCAAGGCGCTGGTGGACGAGGGCAGGCTGTGATACTCTACGAAGATACAGCCCTCGTGGTTCTGGACAAGCCCGCCGGGCTTTCCAGCGAGGACGGCGTACCCGCCGCCCTTCGGAAACTCTGGGACAGGCCCGACGCCTATGTGGGCGTCATCCACCGGCTGGACACCGGCGTGTCGGGCCTGATGGTCTACGCGAAGACCCCGCAGGCAGCCGCCGCCCTCAGCCGGCAGGTGACGCAGAGCCAGCAGGTTTATGCCGAACAGGATGGCCGGGCCGAGCCTGCCGCCGGCACACCGGATGCGCCGCCTTTCGTGAAACAATACCGCGCCCTCATCGCGGGAGGGCCGGACGAAAAGCTGCCCGCCGAAGGCGTCCTGCGGGACTACTTATTCAAGGACAGCCGGAAAGGCCGTGTTTTTCCGGTGAGCCGTCCGCGCAAGGGCGTGAAGGAGGCTGTGCTGGAATATCGCATTTCTGCCTCCGCCCCGGACGGCAGCGCCAGCCTTGCGGACATCACCCTCCACACCGGGCGCACCCACCAGATACGGGTGCAGTTCGCGTCCCGCCGCCACCCACTCTGGGGCGACGGCAAATACGGCAGCCGCATCAAGGGAGACATTGCGCTTCAGAGCGCACGGCTCCACTTCATCCATCCCGACACCGGAAAGGTAATGGACTTTCGCCTCCCGGTCCCCGGGACATGGCCCGCTTGGGGCATCAGACAGGAAAACGACAATGGAACAACAGTATAAAACAGATTCTGAAATATACGCCGTCCTCGAGCGGGAGATCATCGATCTGACCCTCCGGCCCGGCTGTTCGCTGAGTGAAAACCCGCTCTGCAACCGCTTTGGCGCGCCCCGCTCCCTCATCCGGGTGGTGCTGCAGCGGCTGCAGGAGAACGGGCTGGTGAAGATCGTGCCGTACAAAGGCACCACCGTCACCCGGCTGAACCGGGACATCGTGGACGAGCTGATCTATGAGCGCATCGCGGTGGAGGCCCGGGTCCTGCGGGACTTTGCGCCCCACTGCACACCGGAGCACCGCGCCCTCATCCGCCAGCGTGCCGCCGCCTACGACGAGCTGGCCAAGGCCGAAACACTGGACTTCAACCGTCTTTACGAGGCTGACACCCGGCTCCACGAGACGTGGTTCTCCGCCATGGGCAAGATGTATCTCTGGCGCACCTTGCAGAACGCCCACGCCGACTACAGCCGCTTCCGGATGCTGGACACTCTGACCACCGGCGGGCTGGCAGAGGTGGTGGCCGACCATCACAACCTCATCGACGCCATCGAGCGGTGCGACCT
>ERZ860023.1065-NODE-1065-length-12404-cov-1.900154_pt1 | contig 12404 bp, 11 predicted proteins | sample MGYA00509983_ERZ860023 | MGnify/ENA primary metagenome ERZ860023 (study PRJEB30046, sample SAMN00715180) | human gut metagenome | study: EMG produced TPA metagenomics assembly of the A metagenome-wide association study of gut microbiota in type 2...
TCGGCCCGGGACCGTGGGCAGCAGCCAGCGGCTCGAAAATCAAATAAACGTCGCGCCCGCCGGCATGCTCGGCAGAGTCGCGCACGGCACGCAGCTCCACTTCGGTACTGCCCGAAGGAACCCCGATTACCATGCGGAGTGACGGAGAGAAGAGACGGTTACGGTTGTTCACCATCTTGATAAGTCCGCGTATCATCTGCTCGCAGGCATAGAAGTCGGCAATCACACCGTCGCGCAACGGACGGATGGTACGTATGTTTTCGTGGGTCTTTTCGTGCATCATCTTTGCCTTGTCACCCACGGCAATCATCTTATCGGTACGACGGTCCAAAGCCACCACCGAAGGCTCATCCACCACAATCTTGCCATTCGTGGTGATGATGGTATTGGCTGTGCCAAGGTCCATCGCTATTTCTTGTGTAAAGGAGAATAATCCCATTAATATTTACGATTTAACTATTTACGATTTACGATTGATATTCCTCTTGTTTACAATTTGAGATTCAGACTTACGATGTAACTTCAATCGTAAATCGTAAATCGTCAAATCGTAAATCCGAATTAGTGTTTAAAGTGACGGAATCCCGTAGTCACCATGGCAATGCCATGCTCGTTGCAATATTCAAACGAGAGTTCATCCTTGATACTTCCACCCGGCTGGATGACGGCTGTTACGCCTTCATTGCCGGCAATTTCCACGCAGTCGGGGAAAGGGAAGAATGCGTCACTTGCCATTACAGCGCCATTCAAGTCGAAACCGTAGTTTTTGGCTTTCTCGATAGCCTGCTTCAAAGCATCCACACGGCTGGTCTGACCTACACCACTTGCCAACAACTGCTTTCCTTTTGCCAGCACAATGGCATTCGACTTACTGTTCTTCACAATCTTGTTTGCAAAGAGCATATCCTCAATTTCCTGTGCAGTGGGAGCCTTCGTAGTTACAGTCTTCAATTCTTCAGGAGTTTCCACCTTAAGGTCGCGGTCCTGAACCAATACGCCATTCAGCAAAGAACGGAACTGCTTCTTAGGCAGAGCTGCCGGCTTGCGGACCAGGATAATACGGTTCTTCTTCTGACCGAGGATTTCCAACGCATCCACATCATAATCGGGAGCGATAATCACCTCAAAGAAAATTTTATTGATTTCTTCGGCAGCAGCCTTGTCAATCACGGCATTAGTGATGAGCACACCACCAAAAGCGGATACCGGGTCACCGGCAAGCGCATCGTTCCATGCTTCGAGCACAGTGGGACGTGAAGCCAGTCCACAAGCATTATTATGCTTCAGGATAGCGAAAGTCGTATCCTTGAATTCGTCAATCAAGTCAACGGCAGCATTGATGTCGAGCAGGTTGTTATAAGAGATTTCCTTACCGTGAATCTGGTCGAACATAGCATCCAGATTGCCATAGAAATAACCTTTCTGATGCGGATTCTCACCATAGCGTAAAGTCTTCTGGCTGTTGGCAGAGCAACGGAAAGCGGAACCTTCCTCACCATCGAAATAGTTGAAGATGGCAGAATCATAGTGTGAAGACACTCCGAAAGCCTCTTTGGCAAACCAACGGCGTTCTTCGATGGTAGTAGTGGCTCCGTGTTCCATCAGCATGTCGCGGAACGGCTGATATTGTGCTTGCGAAGCGATGATAACCACGTCGTTATAGTTCTTGGCTGCGGCACGAATCAGAGAGATACCGCCTATGTCAATCTTTTCGATGATGGCAGGTTCTTCGGCACCACTGGCAACGGTAGCCTCAAACGGATAGAGGTCAACAATGACGAGGTCTATTTCGGGGATTTCATATTTTTCAATCTGTTGCATGTCTTGCTCCAATCCGCGGCGGCAAAGAATACCTCCAAAAACCTTCGGATGCAAAGTCTTCACGCGTCCGCCCAGGATGGAAGGGTATGTAGTGAGGTCTTCCACTGCCTTGCAGGGATAACCCAGGGATTCTATAAACTGACGTGTTCCACCGGTTGAGAGGAACTCTACACCTTCTTCATGCAGTTTGGTAATGATTTCGTCCAAACCTTCCTTATGGTAAACAGATACCAGAGCTGTTTTGATTCTTTTTGTTTCAGACATGGATTTGCGTATTAAAGTATGCGTATATTAGTATTTGATGCGCAAAGTTACAAATTTTGTTTATTCATACATACATTCATACACAATAAATTAGGTATAATTAAAAAAGGCGGCATCTGTTTCCAGTCTGCCGCCTTTTTTTAAGGGTTATTTTGTTGGTTTACCAAATAGATACACGTTTTTCTACCGGCAAGAACATCGGGTCTTTTTCTGTCACGTTGAATGCCTCATACCAAGCACCGATTTGCGGCAATGCACCGTTTACGCGCCATTCGCCCAATGAGTGCACATCACTCTTCGTGCGGTTCAACACTTCTTCGGGACGGATATCATTGGCCCATACACCTGCGTATGCCAGGAAGAAACGTTGTTCGGGAGTAAGACCATCCAGCACCGGCAGCGAATTGGCAGCCGTAGCTTTCTTGAATGCCTGATAAGAAACCTGCAGACCACCGTGGTCGGCAATATTCTCACCCAATGTCATGCGTCCGTTGGCATATACGCCCGGAGCAACCTCGATGCTATCGAAGAAGTTCACCATCACCTGAGCACGCTCGTCAAAGTTCTTGGCATCTTCAGCAGTCCACCAGTCTTTCAGGTTACCGTCCTTGTCGTACGGCGACCCTGGTCGTCGAATCCGTGAGTCATCTCATGACCGATTACCACACCGATGGCACCATAGTTGAAGGCATCATCCGCATTCATATCGAAGAAAGGATATTGCAGGATACCGGCGGGAAACAGATTTCGTTCGTAGTCGGGTTATAGTAAGCGTTGACGGTCTGCGGAGTCATCAGCCATTCGTCCTTATCCACCGGCTTGCCGGCCTTGGCTATCATTTCGGCATGGCTCCACTCGTTGGCACGTTCCATGTTTGCCCAGTAAGAGTCGTTTTTGATTTCCAGTGTGGAGTAGTCTTTCCAAGTGTCGGGATAACCAATCTTCACATGGAAGGTAGCCAGTTTCTCCAGAGCTTTCACCTTAGTGGAATCACCCATCCAGGCAAGATTCTGAATACGTTCGCCCAAGCTTTCCTGCAAGTTCTTCACCAAAGTCACCATACGCTCCTTGGCAGCAGCAGGGAAATATTTCTCCACGTACATCTGACCTACAGCTTCGCCCAGCGCGCTGCTTACAGTGCTTACCGCTCTCTTCCAGCGGGGCTGCATTTCTTGTGTACCGCTCATGGTGCGGCTGTAGAAGTCGAAGTTCTGTTCTGCCATAGCATCGTTCAACAAGCTTGCGGCAGAATCAATCAATTTCCATTGCAGATAAAGGCTCTGCTGTTCAATGGGCAGCGTATCCAGAATATCGGCAGCAGCTTTCAGTGAAGCGGGCTGGCCTACGATGATTTCCTTCACATCCTTCAAGCCCATGGCAGACAAATAAGCATCCCAATCGAAAGTAGGATAATTCTTCTTCAACTCTTCCATGCTCATCTTGTTATAATTGGCATGCGGGTCACGCAACTCCGTACGAGAGCGGAAAGCCTTGGCAAGACGTGTTTCCACATCCATCACCACCTCCATACCTTTCTTGGCAGTAGCCTCGTCGAAACCAGCCAACTGATACATCTTCTGTACATGTGTACGGAAAGCATCACGAATTTTGGCAGTAGCCTCATCATTCTCCAGATAGTATTCACGTTCGCCCATGCTCAGCCCGGTCTGATAGGTCTGTACAGCATTCATGCTACTGTTCATTTCGTCAGCGCCAACATACAGCACGTTGTAGGCGATGATACCCTTCTTCTGCATATCGCCCAGCAAGGCATAAAGCTCCTTCTTGTCCTTCAAAGCAGCCAGCTGGTCGAGTTCAGCCTTGATGGGGGCTACACCGTCCTTGTTCAGCTTCACGCTGTCCATTACGATTTTGTACAAGTCACCGATTTTTTGTGCCACGCTGCCGACTTCGTGCTGGGTGGCGGCAAGCTCTTCAATCAGTCCTTGAATCTGCTTGCGGTTGTTTTCTGCAAGGATAGTAAAAGAACCGTACTGTGAGTATTCAGCAGGAATCGGATTGTTCTTCATCCAACCGCCACATGCGTATTGGTAAAAGTCAGTTCCGGGTAGAGCCGTTGTGTCAAGATTGGCGAGCTGGATGCCTGCTGTAAGTTCAGCCTGCTGCTTGCCGGTGTTGCAGGATGCCGTCATCAGACAGAATGCTGCAATGGGTAACAAATGATTTGCTTTCATAAATATATAAAATATAATAGTTAGTGATTCTCCAACTCTACAGTAGCCGCGTCCCACTCTTCCATCACGCGGTCAAGCTGCTCTTTCAGTTTTTGGTGCTGCTCATAAAGCGACATGTCCGAAGCACCTTCCGGTGTGGCCATCCTGGCCTCAAGAATGGCAATGGCAGCCTCCGTCTGCTCTATCTCCGCTTCACAATCGGCAACGCGACGTTCCAGTTTCTTGAGCTTCTTATTAAGCTCCTTCTGCTCCTCATAAGAGAGTTTGGCTGCCGAGGGTTGAACCGGTTCTGCACCAGCATTTCTCGATGCCGCCTTACCGGCAGTGGGCGAAGCGGAAAGTGAAGGGGATTTCTGTAACTCATTCAGGCTCTCTATCTGCTTCTTTTGCAGGAAATCATAAATTCCTCCCAGATGTTCCTTCACCAGTCCACCACCAAACTCGTACACTTTAGTCGCAAGTCCGTCCAGAAAATCACGGTCATGGCTGACTATTATCACCGTTCCGTCAAAATCGCGGATAGCCTCCTTCAACACATCTTTGGAACGCATGTCAAGATGATTCGTAGGTTCGTCGAGAATCAGGAAATTCACCGGCTCCAACAGCAGTTTTATCATGGCAAGCCGGGTACGCTCTCCACCGCTGAGCACCTTCACCTTTTTATCCGAAGCCTCACCGCCGAACATGAAAGCACCTAGAATATCACGGATTTTGAGGCGGATATCCCCTACGGCCACGCGGTCAATCGTATCGAATACAGTCAGGCTCTCATCCAAAAGCTGTGCCTGGTTCTGGGCAAAATATCCAATCTGCACATTATGTCCCAGTGTAAGCTTACCGGTATAATCCGTAATCTCACCCATAATACACTTTACAAGCGTAGACTTACCTTCGCCGTTCTTACCGACAAAAGCAACCTTCTCTCCTCGGTTGATAGTCAAATTCACATCGTGGAAAACAACGTGCCCACCGTAGGATTTCTCCATATCCTCGCAGATAACGGGATAATTACCGCTACGGCTACTGCAAACAAACTTCAGGCGCAAAGAGGAGTTGTCTTCCTCATCCACTTCGATGCGCTCTATCTTTTCGAGCTGCTTGATGCGGCTCTGCACTTGCACAGCCTTGGTAGCTTTGTACCGGAAACGTTCGATGAAATCTTCCGTATCTTGTATCTGCTTCTGCTGATTCTCGTAAGCACGTAGTTGCTGCTCCCGGCGCTCCTTGCGAAGCACCACGAACTCATCGTATTTCACTTTATAGTCGTAAATGCGTCCACAAGTTATTTCGATGGTACGCGTAGTGACATTGTTCAAAAAGGCGCGGTCGTGGCTGACAAGCACCACCGCATTGGCACGGGTGGAAAGGAAGTTCTCCAACCACTGGATACTCTCGATGTCAAGGTGGTTGGTAGGCTCGTCGAGCAGCAACACATCCGGACGGCGAAGCAACAGCTTGGCAAGCTCTATACGCATACGCCAACCACCGGAAAACTCGCTTGTAGAGCGGTCAAAGTCCTCGCGGCTGAAGCCCAGCCCTTGGAGCGTGCGCTCTATTTCGGCACGGTAGTTGGTGCCGCCCACATCAGAAAACGTTCGTTTTCGTGAGTGAAGCGTCAATCAGTTTCTGGTAATCCTCGCTGTCGTAATCGGTACGTTCGGCAAGTTGCCGATTCATGCGTTCGATGCCCGCCTGCATCTCAAAAATATGCTCGAAGGCAAGTTCAGCCTCCTGCATTACGGTGCGCTTGTCACTGAGTATCATCACTTGGGGCAAATACCCGATAGTACATTCGCGAGGAACGGCAACAATGCCGGCAGTGGCTGCTGAATGCCAGCCAATATCTTGAGCATGGTGGACTTACCGGCACCATTCTTGCCGACAAGAGCTATACGGTCTTTCTTATTGATAACATAAGAGACGTCTTCGAACAGAGGAGTGGCATTAAATTCTACCTTCAGTCCTTCTACAGATATCATAGTGTCAATGAATTTATCGTTCAAGACTGCAAAGGTAGCGATTTTCAACGTTATACAATATCATACGCTCACATAATTACATCAAATATCCAAGAAAGAGAACACTACTCCCGCATTTCCTGCGGAAGGACAATTGCAAAGCGGCTCCCCTTGCCAAGAGTTGAAGCCACTTCTATTTTTCCATGAAACCTTTCAACGATAGTCCTGCAAATGGCCAATCCCAATCCCGTGCCCTGCACAAAAGCATCTCCCTTATAGAAACGTTCAAAAATGTGCGCCAGAACTTCTTCCGACATGCCAGTTCCCGTATCTTCCACAAAGACTTCCAATGTAGCAAAGTCCTTCAGCCTATACCCTATGGTTATGCGTCCTTCAGCAGTGAACTTCACCGCATTATTGATAAGATTGTTGACAACTTGCCCCAAACGCGTAGGATCTGTATAGATAACTGCCGCCCGGTCCGGAAGGTCTAGCAGTAGCTCCACTCCTTTCCGAAGATTCATCTTCTGCGCACTGTAAATGCTTTCCAATATGCCATTTAAAGAAACCTTCTCAAAATGGAATTCCATCGTGTTCGATTCTATCTTGGACAAATCCAGAATATCTGAAATCAACACCATTAACAACTGGCTGTTCTTTTCAATCAAAGACGTAAATTCCATAATCTCCTGCCGCGACAAGTCGGCATCCCCACAAGCCAGTAGTGTAGAGAAGCCCACAATGGCATTTAGTGGCGTACGTATCTCGTGGCTCATATTAGCAAGAAATACGCTCTTCAACTCATCGCTACGTTGCGCTTTCTGCAAAGCCTCGTTCAATTTATTCTCCGTATCCTTGTATTTCTGCGTACTCATGCAAATACCGATGATACGGAACGGCAAATCCGTCAATTGTCCCACATAGGTAGATTGCGCCTCAAACCACTCCCACTTGCCGTCTCCCCTCCGTAGACGGTATTCCACTGGGCGTTCGTACAAATTACCACGCAACTGTAAAGCCAAAGCATCAAACACTCCCTTCCGGTCGTCCGGATGAATCAGAAATGCGAATTCCTCAGGCGTCAGCGTATAGTCACGCGTAGGAATCCCCAAATATTCAAAATAACGCGGTTCTATAATCATCAGATTATGTTCCAGTCGAAAGACCATTGAAATATCTGGGTGCGGCTCAGCGCAATATTCAGCAAATGCTTCTGTGTCCGTTCTTCCAACACATTCCTAAAATAGAGTACAATCCTCACCAATTGTCCATCTTCATGAATTCCCACCATAGCACCTTGTATCAGAAAACTGATACCACTCTTTAATTCACGTATAAAGCAATTGGTATCCAAGGGAATAATCCGTACATCCCTCTCCCGAAGTTGCAGCAAAAGGGCTTCCAACACATTCTTTTTATCACATACCACTTCCAATAAGTCAGTGATATGCCGCCCTATCACATGCTCATTCAATTGGAGTTCATTCATCACCTGCTGATTCAGACGCCAGATACAATCTTCCAAATCAATCATAATAATGCTGACGGGCCATGAGTTGAACAACTGCTCGGAGATGGCATTTATTATACGTACTTCTTGAGGAACATTCGGATTCATCAGAATTGGTTTATCATACAAGAAGCAAAGTTCGGGTTAAAATGCTTATACCACAAACAAACCCTTATAAATCAATATTCCATTTTAATATGTATATATTCTATTATTCACAACTTTACCTTATTTAACAGAGATAAGTTGAGCGTAATATTGATTTTAACTGTTACCTCTGTCATTTATACATTATTATCCCCCATTTTTGCGTCTTAAAATCTCCAACATGAATATATCCGAATTCAATATAAATGACGAGTTCATTGCCTGCAATCATATCACAACCAATGAACTGAATCCGCTAGTGGAAAAGCCATACCACACCAAGGCCAGTATCTTCGCTCTATGCACCAAAGGAGTTCTGAAAACTATCATAAACCATACTCAATTCAGGGTTGAAGCTAACGCCCTCCTAGTTATTCCTCCCGAGACCTTCGTACAATTGCTACACACGTCAGACGATGCTGAAATATATGTCGTCATATTTTCCCAACAACTTATCCAGAGTTCAGGGGCCGGCAAGGTCATGATGGATAAGTTTCACATTATAGGCAAACACTATATTTTTCCTCTATCGAAAACGGACTTCCAGCTTTATGCCGAGTTCATGACCTATTTGTCACACCTCTACCAAAGAACAGAAAGCCCCTCAAGTCTAGTTTCATTGCAAACTCTACTGGCATATCTGTTACAAGGTATATCCGAACTCTGTCCGGAACGCCCTAGAATAAAAGAGACTCCGGGCAGCAGGCATTTCAACCAATACCGCATTTTTATCCGATTGGTACACACAGACTATGTCCGGGAGCATCAAGTGTCCTATTATGCATTGAAAATGAATATGAGACCGGCAGCTCTTTGCCGCCTTGTCAAAAAGGAATCAGGACATACAGCCATGGAAATCATCAACAATACTATCATCATGGATGCCAAAGCACAACTTTGTACCGCCAACACTCCGATAAAGGATATAGCCGTGAGTCTAGGTTTTAATAATGCGGCCTTCTTCAACAAATTCTTTAAACGTCATACGGGAATACCTCCTCAGAAGTTCCGCACATCCTCAAAACAATAAAATCCACTCAAAACACAAAATGCGGATATTCTGCCATGAGAATACCCGCATTCCTCAATAAGAGAAGTCTGCCATCAACCTACCTTCTTAGCAATAAAAAACACATAACCGTAGAATTCCTTATATTTGCCGTATAGTTCATCCTCAATCATTTGGAGTGAGCTGAACTCTTCGGCAATTTTATTACCGGCATATTTCTTACGGAAAATCTCCTGAGCCGCAACCTTTGAAGCAAAGTAATGCTCTGTCCAGCAATTCTCCGGCAGAATGAATGTAGCAACGGGGAGATAACCCGCCTTGTACAACTTGGCTACCTGATTGGGAAGTGTATCCATTTCAGAATAGGCGTCCATCCAGAAGTCATTGATTTCCGCAGGACGTTCGTCCGTAAACCATGAACTCTCGGATACGGCAATATACCCTCCCGGTTTCAGATATTTACGCCACTCCTTCAAGCCACGTTCAAAGCCGATGTTATAGATAGCACCTTCACACCAAATCATATCCAGCTCCTCCTCACCGAAAGGGAGGGCATCCATTGAACCGACAATTCCTTTTACTCTGTCCTGCAAGCCCAACTGCCTTGCATTACGGTTGAAGATGTCAATAAAGCCGGGGAAAAGGTCAATTCCGGTAATCTGTCCCGGAACATGGCCAGTCAATACCATTGTCTGACCACCTGTTCCACAACCGATATCGGCAATAAGGGATTCATCGGTAAGACCGTCTACAAAGCTCAATGCCTTCAACGTCACTTCAGGACTGCCAGGGCCTTGCCGTTCCATATTGGAGAAAAAGTCACAGATTAAATTAAATTCGAAATCGTGGATAGTTTTATTTTCGTTACTCATTTTCTTACTATATTTTGCATATACGGAAAGTATCACAACACCTTCAGCATAATATGCGGATTAAACTTGAATTATAACAATAGAAAAACACTCTCGAAAGAAGTTATCCGAAAGTAAACGAAAGGGACAATCTGTGCATGGAACACAGATTGTTTACAAAACCAAATCCGATTTAAATGTCTTTGTCATACTGCAAAGATAAGCAATATTTTATTTAATCAAAGATTTTACGGTTAATAAAGATTTTCCCTTGCACCGGGCGCATGCTGAAGAACCGCACCTACCACCTGGCAAGTATCCAGTTCCTTACAGTCGCCACAAGTATTGAAACCTTTTTCGTACACACATTTGCGGATAGCACAATAATCGCTGCAATAGGTAAACTTCACCCCGTCTGCACGGCACCCCATACAATGGATGGTTTCCGCCGTAATTTCCGGCGTATTGTTCAGCACACTCCACTCTTTGGCGGTTTTCTCTCTCAGCTCATCGTCATTATTGACAGTGGCTATACGGGCGGCGCAATTTTCGCAATCCAGTCCGCAACATGCAATTAATTGTTTCATCACTTGGTTATAACCATTTATGTGTTTCTCATAGCAAGCATTTGTCTACCTCCTCTTTATCTGAATTTAAGAGGAGGCAGACAGCCATGCTACAAATATACGGTTATTATTGTGTGAATGCCAAATTAATTTTCCATCACTTTGCTTCCACACTTCCACCCACCTCCTGCATCCCCCTGTCCATCGGCATTTACCCCGCTGTGGAAGCAACTCCAAAAGGTGGAAGCAAAATTTGCTTCCACCTACTCAAAATGCCATAGTTTTACCATAACTAACTCACTCTTATTTTAATACATCGAACAAAGCTTATAAAACGCTTACACCAGTTTCCCCATACCTCTACACCCATCCTACCCATAAAATCTGTAATACCCATACCCCCCCTTATCTTCATCCCAAATCCACAACAGCCTCCTCCTCTCCTCAGCATAAAAAATGCCCCCGTTCATTTCATTCTCCCTCCACTTTCCACTATCTTTGTCCCCACGATGAAAAAGTTTGCCGACGTCATATTGCCTTTGCCTTTGCACAGCTGCTTCACCTATTCCCTGCCCGACGAGTGGGCGGATGAAGTGCAGATTGGTTGCCGGGTGGTAGTACCATTCGGACGGAAGAAATACTATACAGCCATCGTGCGCAACGTGCACTATTGTGCCCCCACCGAATACGAAGTAAAGGAAGTGTCCGCTTTGCTGGATGCCCGCCCGATACTGCTTCCGCGGCAGTTCAAGTTCTGGGAATGGCTCTCCGATTACTATCTCTGCACGCAAGGAGACGTCTACAAAGCTGCCTTACCCTCTGGCTTGAAGCTGGAAAGCGAAACAATCGTAGAGTACAACCCCGATTTCGAATCCGATGTCTGCCTGCCGGAGAAGGAACAGAAGATACTGGATATGCTCTCTGCCGACCCGGAGCAATGCGTGACGAAACTGGAGAAGGAGACCGGCATCAAGAACATACTTTCTGTCATCAAGTCACTGCTCGACAAAGAGGCCATCTTCGTAAAGGAGAATTGCGCCGCACCTACAAGCCTAAGACCGAAACCCGTGTACGCCTCACCGCCGCCGCCCGCAACGAACACCGCCTGCACATCTTCTTCGACGAGTTGCAGCGCCGTGCCCCCAAGCAACTGGACCTGCTGATGAAATATCTGGAACTCTCCGGCTACCTCAGCGGACGAGATATAAAAGAAGTCTCCAAAGCCGAACTGCTGCAACGCACCTATGCCACCCCTGCCGTATTCAACGGTCTTGTGGACCGTGGTGTATTCGAAGTCTACCAGCAGGAAATAGGTCGCATAGACAAAGCACTCCTCAAAGAAGTCATCCCCGTCAACCCGCTGAACGAGCACCAGCAACGCGCTTATCACTCCATCTTAGAGAATTTTCAAAGCAAGAACGTCTGCCTGCTACATGGTGTCACGGCAAGCGGCAAGACCGAAGTCTATATTCATCTGATAGAAGAAACCATCCGGCAAGGAAAGCAGGTGCTCTATCTCCTGCCCGAATAGCTCTCACTGCACAAATCACAGAGCGCCTGCAACGCGTATTCGGCTCCCGACTGGGCATCTATCACTCCAAGTTCCCCGATGCCGAACGGGTGGAAATCTGGCAGAAGCAGCTGTCGGAAGCAGACTATGACATTATTCTCGGCGTCCGCTCCTCCGTTTTCCTTCCTTTCCGCAACCTCGGTCTTGTGATTGTGGACGAGGAGCACGAAAACACTTACAAGCAGCAAGACCCCGCCCCCCGCTATCATGCCCGAATGCAGCCATTGTACTCGCCTCCATGTACGGCGCAAAACTCTGTTGGGTACAGCAACCCCTTCTGTAGAGACTTGGCACAATGCCACCTCCGGCAAGTATGGCCTTGTGGAACTGAAAGAACGCTATAAAGAGATACAACTGCCGGAGATTATCCCCGTAGACATCAAGGAGCTGCACCGCAAGAAGAAGATGAACGGTCCGTTCTCCCCACTGCTCCTACAATATATCCGCGAGGCACTGGAACAAAAAGAACAAGTCATCCTCTTCCAGAACCGCCGCGGCTTCGCCCCCATGATA
>ERZ860023.1067-NODE-1067-length-12375-cov-2.157224_pt1 | contig 12375 bp, 11 predicted proteins | sample MGYA00509983_ERZ860023 | MGnify/ENA primary metagenome ERZ860023 (study PRJEB30046, sample SAMN00715180) | human gut metagenome | study: EMG produced TPA metagenomics assembly of the A metagenome-wide association study of gut microbiota in type 2...
AATTTCTGCCTTGTCGTACTGTTTCTTCAACAAGTAGATTTCGGCGATGTAATAGGGGACCAGGTTCTTGTACTTGGCATTGTCCTGCAGAGGCAGGAAACCGCTGAGCGCTTCGTCATACCGTCCTTGGGTATATCGGATATAAGAGATGTAGTAAGCACAGTCCGCTGAATATTTCCTGCTGGTACTGCGCAGGGTCTCGAACCAGATGGCTGCTTCCTTTACATTGCCCGTCTTCAGATAGCAGGTGGCAAGGCGGTAGGTCATGTCGTCACGCTCCTCGGTACCCAGAAGGTCGAGGCGGGCGGAGTTGAACATGGCGAGGGCATCGTCATAATTGCCTTCGAAGAAATAGGAGGAGGCGATTAATGCATAGATGCGGTTGGCATGGGGAGTATCAGGATATTCGTCCAGAAAGGCGCGGAGCAGGTCTATGCTTTTGGGGTCTCTGAGCTCGTATGCGGCGCATACGAGCATGTATTCCGCTTCTTGCCGCTCGCCGGTATCGGGCAGAGGCTTGCCGTCTGCATTCATCTGGCGTACATAGGCTTGCAACGGGGAGATGGCGGCAGCATAGGCCTTTTGCTGGAACAGCGTTTGTCCTTCCTGGTAGAGTCGCTTGGGAGAAGTACTCTTCTCGCTTGTTTGTGCTGAGGCGAGTAAAGGTGCGCAACAGAGTGCTGTGCACAATATTCGGGAGATTTTATGTTTCATCTTCTTTTGTTAGAATAGGTATTTTACAAAAATACGGGTTTTAACCCGGAAATGTTACACTTGTTTGGCTTTTTTAGGATATATACCATAATAGGAACGAATAATCATTCACTTTTGTTCTTCCGTATGTCTTCCAGGAAGATACCCACTCCTTTGCGGATGGAGCCGAGTCCGAACTCTTCCGTACGGATATCTTTTAAGGGGAGGAAGAAGAGGTCTGCCGCGTCGTCCATCGCCTCGAAGTGCAAGGTGTCCTCCACCGTACAACGGAAAAACATATCCAGCGTGTGTACGGGGAAGCCGGAATAGATGTAAATATTGGGTAGGGAGAAGAGATATTCGGCCTTTGCCACCTTCATGCCGGTTTCTTCTCTTACTTCGCGGGCAACGCCTTCCTCACCGGTCTCGGTCATGTCGATGAAGCCTCCGGGGAGGTCCAGCGTCCCTTTGGCAGGCTCTTTGGCGCGGCGGCACACCAACAGCTCGTCGCGCTCGTTCCGTATCAAGGCGACGGTGGCGGAAGAGGGGTTGAAGTAGTAGACGAAACCGCAGTCGGCGCACTGCTTCGACTTCTCGTTATGAACTTCGAAATGGGCTGAACCGCATTTCGGACAATATTTGAATTGCGAAAGTGGATGTTCCATGATATTTTAGCCTTTGTCCGGGGGACAAAGATAATGGAAACCAGGTGTAGAATGAAAGGAACAGAGTGAATTTTTCGTATCTTTGGCGACTATAAAACCATATCGGATGAAAGATTTTGCTGCCATTGATTTTGAAACGGCCAACGAACAGCGTACCAGCGTTTGTAGTGTAGGAGTGGTTATCGTACGTGATGGAGAGATTGTGGACCATTATTATAGCCTCATCCGTCCCGAACCGGAGTATTACACTTATTGGAATACCCGCGTGCATGGTCTGACGTTGGCAGATACCCAGGATGCTCCTATCTTTCCCGTTGTGTGGCAGGAAATAGCTCCACGCATTGAAGGCTTGCCATTGGTAGCGCACAACAAGGCCTTTGATGAAAGCTGCCTGAAAGCTGTTTTCCGTACTTACTGCATGGATTATCCGGATTATGAGTTTTATTGTACTTTGCAGGCATCACGTCGTGCTATAAAGGGATTGCCTAACTATCAGTTGCATACAGTGGCTGTTTGCTGTGGCTATCAGTTGGAACATCATCATCATGCGTTGGCTGATGCTGAGGCTTGTGCATGGATAGCGAAACAGGTCATATAAATAAACAGAGGAGACTTGTCATGAAGCCTCCTCTGTGGAATTGTTTGTTTCCTTGATAAAACTCTATCAGTTTATCCTAATGGATTTTCACCTTGGTCACCATCATTGCCGCCGCCTCCGCTTTCGTTTCCTCCGGGATTTTCTTCATTGTCCGGCACGATTTCAGAGCCGGTTACCAATCGTGTGATGCCCGATTGTTTCATCATGTTCTTCAAACGTTGTCCCGGCACGAAAATCAGTTTCTGGCGGTAAACGACATCAGCCGTTACAGACTTTGCATCCTCCTGGCTTTTGCCGTTCAATCCCGGTCGGAGGCTTCCGAAGTCTCCCAGCCGTACGGTTGCACCGATGCTGGCATAGGTGCAGAGTGCGTCAATCATACCGTCCAATACGGCTTTTACGATACCTCTTGGCACCATCCCTTGACTGGTCACCTGGTCGCATAATCTATCAAAATCAATATTTGCTACGGAATAAGAAGCAGCTACATACTTCTCGGTTTTGGTACCAATGCCTACCATTCTCTTTTTTACTACATAACGAAATGCCATAATGTTTTTTGTTTTTAATGGTTGTTACTTGCGGTTTCGTTCACTCGTCAGTTAGCGAGACCTGTTTCTTTGTGACCACGGTGCGAAGTTACAACACTTAAAAACGGCATGGTGCTTTAACGGGACTGAACGACTTTTTTTAACGTTGTATTTAGCCATTTGACGACATGGAAAGTCCTATGTTATAACCTATTGCCTATATTTAAAAAAAATGAGTGATTACATAAAATAATAATTTTGTGATTCTCCATCTGTAATCAAGTACAATCCATTGTCTGTAAACTTGATGACTTTGGGTTTGAATGTGAGTTTCTTCAATGCCTCTGCCAAATTGGATGGAATGTTTTTGTAATATACTCCGTTTTTGCAGCAAGCTATCATCCCGTAATTGGTAATATAGGCATAGTAAACCTCTTCGTATAGTTCTTCGGCTTTCAGTATGAAATTTTTGATGGTTTCATTTGAATAGCTGTAATGCTTGTCCGTGATAACTACCCATTCTCCTCTATCATTGAAGCAGGCCGAAAGAATATTGTCGTCTCTTAAATCTCCTGTACGATATTGTTCCAGTTTTTTGAGGAATGCATCCGGATAACCAAGAGTCCAATACCCTGAACCGCCTAAGATAATTACATAGTTGCCATTTTCAGTGATGTTGATGTCTGTTATTTCAGCATTGCTGCTGTTGGCTTCTTCTATACGTTTCTTAAGCTTGCTGGGAGTACTGCCGGTGTAGGCATATCCACTATTCCCATACACTCCTACTCCTGCTCCATACATAGTGATTGCTCCGGTACGGCATTTCCCCCATTTGTTGATGGCTTCTGTGATGTATGACATGTATGAGCTGGTCGGTAAATTTATATAGCGAACAGTACCGCTATAGGAAAATGGTTTTGAAACGGTTCTGGTTCTGGCTGGAAGAACCGGTTCCGCTTTTTCTTTACAGATATAAGAAGTACCGGCTATCAATTCATTTCCAATCCATTTTCCTGACTGAATGGTGTGTGCCGTAATATCAAAGTAAGCGCCGTATCCATTTCTTTCACCATCCTTCCAAGGGCCGAACCACATATTCCCATTTTCCCAGATATGAATGCCGTATCCGTGGCGTTGTCCATTATAGGTTTCTCCCCAATATTTATTCCCGTTTGTGTAGTTTGTCCGTTCAAATATTTGTCCGGGATATTCTTTGGCTTCTATTTCATAACTGTAGGGGCGGAGCAGCATATACGGTTTTCCGGTGTTTCGGTTGTATTCTACACCATTTTCAGAGCCATTTTTAACTATTATGTCATCTTCTTGAATATGGATGAATAAAGTGAATTCTGAGTTTTTAGTAAAGCCAATTTTAATATTATCTTCTTTGAATTCTACCCTGAATCCATTTATTTCATCATTTTGGGTTTGTCCTAGAGAAGCCTCTCCTTCTATTGTTTTTCCCCACTCTACCGTGCTATTGCGAACAGATTCATGCATGCTTTTCTGTTCACTTTCCGAAGGTGCAGTGTAGAATGGTTTATAGTCCGGTATCATTTTGAGGAGAGTATTCTGTCCGTTGAATCCCGCTTCTTCCAATCTTTCTATGGCAGCTTCTGCTATAGACTTCTGGAGTTCTCCAATGTCTTTGTTGAGAGCAGCCTTTTTGTACCAATATAACGCTGAATTCCCATCTTTTCTCAAGATGTTGTCTATGCCGTATTCATAAGAGATTGCAAGCGAAATCTGTCCGCTTGCATTCCCGTTTTTAGCTGCTCGTTTTGTCCATGCCATTCCGGCGGGGTAATTCTTTGTGACTCCTAACCCGTTTTTCAGTAAATAGGCTAAGCGGCTTTGTGCATAATAAGATTCCGGGCTATTATTGTGTTCGGCGGCTTTTTTATACCAGATAAAAGCCTCTTCATAGTTTTCTTTGTCTTCATATATGCGTCCAAGGTTCTTTTGTGGAAAAGCCCCATTTTTTTCAGCTGCTTTTTTATACCAATAGATGGCCGTTTCTTTATTTTGAGTTAAATTCCCCCAGCCATTACTATAGGCTGCACCCATATTGTTTTGTGCAGCAGGATTTCCTTGCTCAGCCGACTTTCGCCACCAATAAACGGCTTGTATGGTATCAGGTTTTATACCCCATCCCCTAAAGTAGCTCTGTCCGAGATAGAATTGTGCAATCGCGTTTCCATTTATTGCATCTGTCCTATAGTCCGCAGCATTCTTGTGGTTTTGCCCATAAATACTGATGGTAAATACTGCAAGGAATATGCACAATAAGTAATTTTTCATGTTTTTCATAAATTAAGAGTTAATCAATTGCATCCAATAAAATGAATGCAGCCCAGTAAAAGGGATCCTTATATTTTTTTATTTTCTTGAACTCTTTGGGCATAGGCTTTTTGCTCTGTTTTTCTTTTTGCCTGGCTTCTGACTGCCAGCGCTTGTCGGGAGTTGTTTCAATTTCAACTTCGTAGTCACGTACATACTTCTGGGCCTCGCGCAAAGATTCAAATTTGCTCTTTCCTGCGAGCAGATTCTTGTAAAACTGTGTCATCAAGAGTTGAGTAGCATTATCGTCCACTTTCCAGAGACTCATTAATAATGTGTTGGCTCCCGCTTTTTTGAAACCGCGTTGCAAGCCGAATACTCCGTCACCGGTTATTTCTCCCAGTCCGGTTTGGCAGGCAGAAAGTACTACCAGGTCTAACCCTCGTAAATCTAAACCGGCAAGCTCTTTGGCGGTGAGTATGCCGTCTTCTAATCCTTCCGGCAAAGGATTTCCTTTCAGTGCAATATTTGCTCCTGACAATAGCAGTCCTGATCGAGTCAATGCTTTGTCTTCTACGTAGCGTGATTGGTTATTGTCTCCCATCATCAAGAAATCAAGATCCTTTGTCTGTCTGGCTTCTGTTTCTGTCCAATAGAAACCATGAGTGGCGATATGTAGCATACTGATATTCTTACCTGATAAAGCTTTAAAAGATTCTTCTGTACCTCGTAAATCCATATATAAGGCTGGCTGAAGTCTCGTATTCTCTAGTGCTTGTTTAATTTGTTCAGCTTCTATCTTAGTGGCGGGAAGGTATTTGGCTCCGTCACGCAGGTTTAGGGAATCCGGATAGAAGGTATGTTGAATATTCAAGTCTCGAGGAATATCAGTATATTTTTTGTTTTCGACTACTAAAGCTGTTGTATCAGCATCATATTTAAGACCTCCATAGAGAACAGCTTCTTTAATATGGCTTTTGTCTTTTATCATAACCAATTGTCGCGTAGACGACAACCGATAGAAATTTATTTGTTCCGCTATAAAAGTAGAGTCGCTGCTTGGAAGGTGTTCTATGGCGATGTTATGGAGTTGCCCAGCAGGAGCAAAATAAATATTCTTTCTTTGTTTGGAACGGCAACTTTTTATTCTCAACTTTGCTCATTTAAGAGTCTGTTTAAAAACCAACTGAATAAAAGCTTTTATTACGCCAATGAACCTATTATTAGAGCGATTTTTCCCCTTTTTTAATCCCTACTTCCCTTTTTATTAATACCTTTGGGCGTTGTTTTTAATTCGTTAGACAGATGTCTTCTTTCCGTTAGACAATTGTTGTTCTTTCGTAAGATGGACGTTTAACGAAACAGCAACAACTGTCTAACGAATTAAACTCGGTGCATCAGGACTTGTTCTTGCAGCATTGAATGAATAATATTGCCCAACTGATATTCTAAATTATATGAGTGCTTATTACGATTTATACCAGACCCCCAATCCTTCTCCGGAGGACGGTGAAGAAAAGCTGCTTCACGCCCGTATTCTTCCCAAAGGAACCATTCCTGCCGATAAATTCCGCGAACTGGTTCACAAGGCTACCGGTTTCAGCCCTGCCATTCTCGATGGCACGTTGCAGGCTATAACGGATGAGTTGCACAGCTGGCTGGCAGACGGATGGATAGTTGAAGTGGGCGAATTGGGATTCTTTTCGTTATCATTGAAGTGCGACAAGGCCGTGGCGAATAAAAAGGATATTCGCTCTCCGTCCGTGCATTTTCAGAATGTAAACTTGCGTATCGGCAGTAAATTCCGCAACCGCTTTCAGACGATGGAGCTGGAACGGAAAGCATCTCCCTATATCTCTCATTCCAAATTGACACTGGAGGAGCGGAGAAAAAAACTGTTGCAGCATTTGAATAAGTATGGCTGCATTACGCGTACTGATTATGAACAGCTGACCGGAAAGGCGAAACATCAGGCGGTGGCCGATTTGAACCTATTTCTGGAAGAAGGTATTATTCGCAAATATGGTAGTGGAAAAACAGTGGTATATCTCAAGCCATGACAAGCAAGAGAGTTAGAGGAGTTATCACTTTGCTCCGCTAGGAGTTACAGCCGATACTCTTGTGTATGTATTCACAGAACTATCGGCTTTAACTCCTAAGCCGACTTGCCGGCTGATGACTCCTTCTGACTCCCGATAACTCCTTTAAACGAAAGAGCCGTGCGTATAAAAAGGGAAGAAACTTTTAGTACTGCCGATTTGTTTTTAACTTTGTCAATTGAAAACTAATAAAAACAAGCGTATGAATATGAAGGTTGTATCTATGTGCCTGATATGTGCCGGAGCTTTGTTGACCGGTTGTGGAAACGGCGGTAAAAAGGAAGCGGAAACTTCGGAGAGAAAGGAAAAAGAGGCCGTGGTTGGTAGTGATAAAGACGAACATGGTTGTATTGCTTCTGCCGGATATACGTGGAGCGAGGTGCAGAAAGATTGCATCCGTTTGTGGGAGAAAGGTGTCCGCATGAATGCAGTGGATGATGCCGGGAAGACTTTGTTCTTGGTGTTCAGTCCGGACTCTACGCAAGTGGAGTTGTTTTTCTCGGAGGAAGGTGTTTCGAACGAAATTCTGGACCGTCGAGGTCTGCCTGCCGGTGGATATGCCTGGAATGTGGAAGATGATGATACGAAAAACGTACGTCTGGAAGACGGTGAGTGGACGGTCAGCCAACGGGGGAGGCTCATTTATCAGGAAGATGCGAATGGTAAATAATATAAGAATATGGAAAATTTGAAGGCGTTGACAGAGGCGTCTGCTGTGTAGCCCGTGAAGCCGGGCATTTTTTGAAGGAAGAGCGGAAAAGTTTCCGTCGGGAGGTGGTGCAGGAAAAACATGCGCACGATTATGTATCTTATGTGGACAAGGCTTCCGAGAAAAAGGTTGTATCTGCCCTTAGGAAATTGCTTCCCGAAGCCGGATTCATTGCCGAAGAAGGGTCTGCTGCCTATAGTGACGAAACGTATTGCTGGGTAGTGGATCCTTTGGATGGGACAACGAACTATATTCACGACAATGCTCCCTATTGTGTAAGTATTGCCTTGCGTGACAAGCAGTCGCTTTTGCTGGGTGTGGTTTATGAACCCTGCCGAGACGAGTGTTTTTATGCTTGGAAAGGAGGAGGAGCCTATGTGAACGGAGAACGGTTGCGTGTTTCGCTTGTCAGTGAACCGAAAGACGCTTTTGTGGTGACAGAGTTACCCTACAATTTCGAGCAGTATGCCCGTACGGGCGAACATTTGATACACGAACTTTACGGTAAGGTTGCAGGCATTCGCATGAATGGTTCGGCGGCGCTTGCCCTCTGCTATGTGGTGCCGGACGTTTTGACGCTTGGCTGGAAGCTTTTATCGGTAAGTGGGATTTCTCTGCGGCTGCACTCATGGTGTTGGAAGCCGGCGGTAAGGTAACAGACTTTTTGGGAAACGAGAACTTTATAGAAGGGCATCATATCATAGCCACCAACGGGCCGCTGCATCCGTTGTTTTTGCGGTTGGTACGGGAGGCGCTGCCATTCTGATACGGTTCTTATTGCCTTATTACACTTTTTTATGGAAAACACATTTAAAGCCTGGTTCTTGTCCTTTGTCCATCTCTTCTTCCCGCGTCAGTGTGCTGTATGCGGGAGCTCTTTGCAAGAGGGAGAAGAGGGCATTTGCATCAGGTGTAATATGAATATGCCACGGACAAACTATCATCTTCGCGAAGACAACTCCGTGGAGCGTATGTTTTGGGGGAAGATACCTCTGGAACGCGGCACTTCCTTCTTTTATTATCACAAAGGAAGTGATTTCCGCCACATCCTGCATCAACTGAAGTATGGAGGCCGGAAAGATTTGGGAGAAATAATGGGGCGTTTTATGGCAGCGGAGCTGGCGGCTACCGGTTTTTTCCGTGGTATAGACGTAATTATCCCCGTTCCTCTACATCCCCGCAAACAAAAGTTGCGCGGATACAATCAGAGTGAATGTATAGCGCGCGGCGTTTCTGCCGTAACGGGTATTCCTATTGATGTGTCCTCCGTGCTGCGCAGAAGACATACGGAAACGCAGACCCGAAAGTCTGCTTACGAGCGTTGGGAAAATGTAGACGGTATTTTCCTTCTCCGCTATCCGGAACGCTTTGTGGGGAAACATATCCTTATTGTGGATGATGTACTGACCACCGGAGCCACTACAACTGCATGTGCCGATGCGCTTAAGATGTGGGAGGCGTACATGTTAGTATCCTGACGCTGGCAGTGGCGGGGGTGTGGAGCAGAAGAGGGAAAGGGACGATTGTTCCCGTATATCCTACGCCGAATTCGGTGAAGAAGGCAAACTGATTTCCATATTCGATACCCAGAAAACTGAACTGATAGGCAAATTCCTTTTTGTGATAAGTGTCTCCTCCAAAGCTGTTCCGGAGGAAATAGGCGCCGAGCCCTGCAGAGGAATATAGGGAGAATTGGGGGCGGGTGAACCAATGCCACCGGAAGGTGGGGAGGATATACAGATAGCGCCGGTCATCGTTCTTATTCTCATCCAAAACTTCATAAAGGCTACTGGCCGTCCCTCTATTACCGGTTATTCCTCCGGTTACGCCTAGGCTGATTTTACGGTTGATTCTATAAATATAACTGATATTCAGAGCGCCGTAATAGCTGGTCTTCTCGCGTGTATAGATTCCAAAACTTGCTGTCGGAGCAATAAACTCTTCGGCTATACTATTGGCGTCGGTAATGGGGAGGAAGCCGTAACTGACGGATATTTCATGGTGGCGGAATTTTTCTCGCGTAGAAACAAGAGAGGTTTGTGCTTTACCAGCGGTACATAGGCTGAATCCTATGACTAAAAAGAATAAAAGAGTTTTCATTGTAGTTTGGTGTTTGGATTAAAATATGTTTTTCTAATAAATAAAGACAGGTGCTTTTATGAAACTCCTTACTTTACATTTGGCAAATGTATGTTAAATCTTTGAATATGAAATAGAAATGTTTGTCTTTTGTGTGGGATAATGTGGGAAAACAAAAAAGGTTCGCCTAATTGACGAACCTTTTTGCTCTTCCTCTTGGACTTGAACCAAGGACCCTCTGATTAACAGTCAGATGCTCTAACCGACTGAGCTAAGGAAGAATTTGCAATTAATTCTTTCGCTCTTCCTCTTGGACTTGAACCAAGGACCCTCTGATTAACAGTCAGATGCTCTAACCGACTGAGCTAAGGAAGAATGTTGTTTTTTCTCAAATGCGCTGCAAAAGTAATAGGATATTTTGAAATATGCAATATCTTTGCAAAAAAAATATCGAAGATGGATAAAATAATTGGGTTGGGCAATGCTTTGGTCGATGCGCTGGCAATCATTGAAGATGATAATATTTTGACGGAGATGCAGCTTCCGAAAGGAAGCATGACGCTGATTGATGAAGATAAGTTCTTGAAAATTAGTGAGTATTTCAGCCGGATGAAGACGCACTTGGCTAACGGAGGTTCTGCCGGAAACGCAATTCGGGCAATGGCATGCCTTGGTGCGGGTACGGGATTCATCGGAAAAGTAAGCAATGACTTTTACGGTAACTTTTTCCGGGATAGCCTGCTGGAACGTGGGACAGAGGCGAATTTATTGCTTTCCACTACCCTTCCGTCCGGTGTAGCCTCTACTTTCATTTCTCCTGATGGGGAGCGTACTTTCGGCACTTATTTGGGGGCGGCTTCTACATTGAAGGCGGAAGATCTTTCGCTGGATATGTTCAAAGGATATGCTTACCTATTTATAGAGGGGTATCTGGTGCAAGACCATGATATGATTCTCCGTGCCATTGAGCTGGCTAAAGAGGCCGGCTTACAAGTATGTTTGGACATGGCGAGCTACAATATAGTAGAAGGAGACCTTGAATTTTTCTCTCTGTTGGTCAACAAATATGTGGATATTGTTTTTGCCAATGAGGAAGAGGCAAAGGCCTTTACGGGTAAGGAACCGGAGGAAGCATTGGACATCATTGCCAAAATGTGTAGCATAGCCATTGTAAAGGTGGGTGCCCGTGGTTCTCTGATTCGCAAAGGTACAGAGATGGTGCAGGTACAAGCGGCTCCGGTAGAGAAAGTGGTGGACACTACAGGAGCTGGCGACTATTTTGCGGCAGGTTTCTTGTATGGACTGACGTGTGGCTACTCGCTGGAGAAATGTGGCAAGATAGGCTCCCTTCTCTCCAAAGATGTGATACAAGTGGTGGGTACGGAGCTTCAGGCAGCCAATGGGAAAAAATCAAGGAAGAAATTTTATTAATTAATTAATGTGCTGATGTGCCAATGTGTTAATTGGCTGCGCAATATTTGTTTCGCTATTACGCTGCAGGTTATTAGCACATTGGCACATTGGCATATTAGCACATTATCATAATTATGAGAAGAATTTTAAAGATACGCTGGATGGTTGCCTTGCTGATTGTAGCGGGAGCCGTTTGTTTTTGGGGGTTTAAGAGTGGTGATAGCCGTAGTTTCCAAATAGCAAAGAATCTGGATATATTCAATTCCATTGTGAAAGAGTTGGATATGTTTTACGTGGATACGATTGATCCGAACAAGACTATCCGTGAAGGCATTGATGCCATGCTCTACTCGCTGGACCCCTACACGGAGTATTATCCGGAAGATGACCAAAGCGAATTGGAGCAGATGCTGAAGAATTCCTATGGTGGTATAGGTTCTGTGATTACTTGGAATCCGAAACTGAAACGTTCCATGATATCTGAGCCATACGAGAATATGCCTGCTGCCGATGTAGGCCTGAAAGCCGGAGATATTTTGATGGAAATTGACGGAAAAGACCTTGCCGGAAAGAACAACCAGGAAGTCAGCGAGATGCTTCGCGGACAAGTGGGTACCAGCTTCAAGCTGAAAGTGCAACGTCCCGGTACAGAGAAACCGTTGGATTTCGACATTGTGCGCCGTTCCATCCAATTGCCGTTCATACCTTATTATACGGTGCTGGATAATAATATAGGTTATATCAATCTCAGCACCTTCTCGGGGAATCCTTCCAAGGAGTTCAAGCAGGCTTTTCTGGACTTGAAGAAGCGGGGGATGACTTCGTTGGTGATTGACTTGCGGAACAATGGGGGGGGCTTGCTGGATGAGTCTATAGAGATAGCCAACTTCTTTCTGCCTCGCGGAAAAACACTTGTGACGACAAAGGGTAAGATTAAGCAAGCCAGCAATACCTACAAGACATTGCGTGAACCGTTGGATCTGGAAATTCCTTTGGCTGTTCTGGTCAATGGCGGAACGGCTTCTTCGTCAGAAATCCTTGCGGGCTCTTTGCAGGACCTTGACCGTGCGGTCATTATCGGTAACCGTACTTTCGGTAAGGGATTGGTGCAGACCACCCGTCCGTTACCATACGGTGGTACCATGAAGCTGACGACTTCCAAATATTATATTCCCAGCGGCCGTTGTGTGCAGGCTATCGACTACAAGCACCGGAATGAGGACGGCAGTGTGGGACGTATTCCGGACAGCCTTACTACCGTGTTCCATACGGCTGCCGGACGTGAAGTGGGGGGTGGTGGGGGCGTGAA
>ERZ860023.1076-NODE-1076-length-12289-cov-2.013814_pt1 | contig 12289 bp, 14 predicted proteins | sample MGYA00509983_ERZ860023 | MGnify/ENA primary metagenome ERZ860023 (study PRJEB30046, sample SAMN00715180) | human gut metagenome | study: EMG produced TPA metagenomics assembly of the A metagenome-wide association study of gut microbiota in type 2...
GGGGGATTCGAAGTCCGGATCGCCGCAACGACCGAAGAGGCCCGGCAGATCCTGCGGGAGGAGATTCGGGCCGCCGCCCCGGAAACGATCTCTTTCGGAGGCTCCATGACGATGGAGGCGACGGGCATCGTCGATGAACTTCGCCGGAAGGGGCGTTACCGCCTGTTCGACGGAGTGGATTACACCTTACCGCCCGAAGAGCGGATCGAGACCGGCGACAGGGTTTGCTGGCCGATCTGTACATTTCGGGAATCAATGCCATCACGGAAGAGGGAGCGCTCTATTGGCTCGACGGGATCGGCAACCGGGTAGCGGCGATCGCCTTCGGCCCCCGCAAGGTGCTGCTGGTCGCAGGGCGCAACAAGATCGTGGCGACACGCGCTGCGGCCGAGGCACGCATCCGCGACATCGCGGCACCCCGGAACGTCGCCCGGCTGGGACAGAAAACCCCTTGTGCAGTGACGGGCGTTTGCGCCGACTGCGACTCGGAAGGGCGCATCTGCAACACGCATCTGCGGATGGAGCGCTGCTTTCCCCGCAAGCGGATTACCGTGATTCTGATCGACGAGGAAATGGGATTATAACAAGGAATGCGGATGCCCGTCGCGGCAGCATCGGCACTCCCCGGAAAAACGATACGACATGGCAAAGGTCAAGAAAGCATTCTTCTGCCGCAACTGCGGCTTCGAAGCCCCCAAATGGTTGGGACGCTGCCCCTCCTGCGGGGAATGGAACACATTCACCGAAGAGGTGATCGCCCGTGAAAGCGGCGGCGGACCTGCGACTGTCGCCAACCTGCCCAAAGCCCGTCCGCAGCGAATCGCCGACATCCACGAAAGCGAACACCGCCGCATCGACCTGGGAAACCGGGAGGTGAACCGCGTGTTGGGCGGAGGGCTCGTGCCCGGCTCCCTCGTGCTGCTCGGCGGCGAGCCGGGTATCGGCAAATCGACCCTCAGCCTGCAAATCGCCCTGGCGGACAACGGCCTGAAAACCCTCTATGTTTCGGGCGAAGAGTCGGCCGAGCAGATCAAGATGCGGGCCCTGCGTCTGGGCATCGGCAACGAAGGGTGTCTGATCTATGCCGAAACCCTGTTGGAAAATATTCTGGCCCAGATCGAAGAGCAACGGCCCGACCTGGTGGTCATAGACTCTATCCAAACCATCTATACCGACATCATCGAATCGTCGGCCGGGAGCGTTTCGCAGATCCGCGAATGTGCGGCATCGCTGCTCAAATACGCCAAAGCGACCGGAACATCGATCTTCATCATCGGTCACATCACCAAGGACGGCACGATCGCCGGCCCGAAAATCCTGGAGCACATCGTCGATGTCGTACTTCAGTTCGAAGGGGACAACAACCTGATATACCGTATTCTGCGAGGAATCAAGAACCGTTTCGGAGCTACGTTCGAAATCGGCGTTTTCGAGATGCTCGACGCAGGGTTGCGCGAGGTGGACAATCCGTCGGAAATCCTGCTTTCGCACTACGAAACCCCGCTCAGCGGCATCGCCGTAGGAGCTTCGGTGGACGGCATCCGCCCCTACCTGATCGAAGTGCAGGCACTGGTAAGCAACGCGGCTTACGGCACTCCGCAGCGCACGGCGACCGGTTACGACAACAAACGTATGAACATGCTGCTCGCCGTGCTCGAAAAACGCGTGGGAATGAAGATGTTCTCGAAGGACGTATTCCTCAACTTCGCCGGCGGATTCAAGGTCGCCGATCCGGGACTGGACCTCGCGGTCACGGCAGCGGTGATCTCCTCCTACTACGATCGTCCGATCGGCGAAGGGATCTGCCTGGCGGGAGAAATCGGCTTGTCGGGCGAAGTGCGCCCCGCCCCCCGTACGGAACAGCGTATCAGCGAAGCTGCCCGGCTCGGGTTCAGACGGATCGTCGTGTCGGGCTACCTGGGCCGTTCGATCAAAAAACCCAAAGGTATCGAAATCGTCACGATCAACAGCATCGACCAACTGCCGCGTGCCCTGTTCGCAGAAGGATAGGCAGAATTCCCGGTATCTTTTGAAAACTTGCACGAGAAGCCCCGATGATAACTCATCGGGGCACTATTTTTGGTACTTCCCTCAAAAAGGAAGAGTTCTTCGAGAAACAGATACGGCACCTGTCATTCAGAAAAGGATTCAAAAATCGACAAAAACAAAAAACACCGCTTAAATATGAAAGATTTCGATAAGATAATAGGTCGCAACGCGATCACGATGATCTATTTTTTCACCAGTCAATGCGTTCCGTGCGAAGCCATGGAGCCTGTGCTCGACCAATTCGAACGCCGCATGGCCGGACGCGTGGACATCTACCGGATCAACACCGACGCGGACGAGAATGCCTACCTGCTCTACCGTTATATGATCCGCACGACGCCGACGCTGATCTACTTCCGCAAAGGGGATGAGATCCGACGCTGCGAAGGCCCGCTGACCTATAAGGAATTGCTGGCGCTCCAGGAACAGGTCGAAACAGTCGAACACGTCTGCCTGAATTAGTACTCCAGCCGCCAGGTCATCTCCTCCTCGATGTAACGGGCCGTTTTTCCCGGCCCGAGCGAAGAGAGGAATATTTCGATGTCCCGCCGTTGTACGGCGGGATTCGTCATGATCGCCGCCAGCAGCGCCACGACACCCTGCGCGACCAAATTCGATTCGGGATACGTCACGACCAGCCGCCGGAGCACCGGGACCAAGGAACTGAAATCGGGATGCGGAATACGGGAAAGAGCCAACAAGCCGGCATACCCGAGCAATTCGTTCCCCGTATCGCACCAGGCTCTGCCCCACTCGTCGCCGCGCGGCGACCGGGACATCAGCGCGAAGGCGCACTCTTCGGCCATCTCCGAATTGGCAATACCTTCGCCCCAGTCGGAAAATTCGACGGAAGTCACCTGCACGGGATCGGCGATCCAGAAAGTGGCCAATTTCAGCTCCCGCACATCCTGCCGGTAGAGGAAACGGGCAAAGTCGGAATCGGGGCGCTCGGCTCGCGCGACAGCACGGATCGTCGGCAGGCTCACACCGTAATTTAGTCCATACGCTTTCCCCCGATACTGCATCGTATCGGCCACCACGCCGTTCCGCTCCCGGCGAAAACGCCCCAGCAGGGCAGCCATCCGCGACGTATAGTCCATAGTTTAGCGGTTTCTGGGAACTTGAAGGGCGATCGTACGGCCGAACTGGAAAACGGGCAGCACCTGCGCGGCCTGCTCCTGCCCGGCAGCGATGAGCGAACAGCGCGTGAGAGCGGCAATACGGTACGGAATCGTAGAGGAAGTGGGACGCACGCCGGCTTCATCGACAGCCATACCCTGCGGCTCGTACTGCAACAGCACGATATCTCCCGTCAGGTCGTTGGCCGGCAACAACCCCGCATCGGGGCTGAAACGGCAGACGATCTGCTGCAATTTGCCCTCGGCGGGCGTCACGCGGAAACGGCGGGTTTCGGTCGTCACCACACGCCGGCCGAGGAAAAGTTCCAGATACTCCTGCTCCAGCCGGTCGAGACGCTCCAACGCCACAGGAAGTCCCGCGCCGAAGACATTCTCTCCAGCCTCGCCGCTAATCAGGTCGAGACGGTGTTTACGCAACGAAAAAATCGCGGCAGCGGCATTCCGGGCTGCGGTTTGCAGATCGGTTTCGGTCATGTCGAGGCGGTCGGTCTGCAACCGGGCGAAATCGGCTCCCTGAGCCTCGTAACTCTCCACCCGACAGGTCGAAGCGGGCAATTCCCCGGCGGTCATGTATCGCTCGCCCGGCATCAGCGCAATGGCGGCATCGGCGACCGTATAGACAGTCTTGTCGGTAAGCGGCGCACGCAGACCGAGGAACTTCTGGGCATAGCGGGCATAGGGACCGCAGACGATCTTCTCACAACGCACCGTAATATCGGCCGCAAGAACGGTTTCGGCCGTGCCGACCACGAACTCGCCGTTGTCCATATAGGTTCCCAATCGGGCCATATCCTGATTCTGGGCCGCAGCCGTCATCCCGGCGAAAAGCAGCGGAAGCATCCATAACATTCTCTTCATATTCACGGAAAATTTTAATTTATGCAAATTTATACGAATTGCCCGTATAATCAAAATTTAAGGTAGAAATCCCCCGTCAGACGGCGGTAATCCTCCGTATAGGAGTCCGAGCCGCCGAGTTCGATCACGAGCCGCGAAGGTTCCGGCGGCGGTACAGGCGTCGTGCAGAACTCCGCAAGGATACGCCGCACCCCGCGCCGGGGCGTAGAATAAACCTCCGTCCAGCGAACGGGATAGAGCCGCCCGAGAGCCGCCGAACGGAATCGCTGCATCTCGACGGGCGGCAACACCAATGCAAAGCGTCCGCCGGACGCAAGCAGACGAACGACAGCCGCCGCAAGCTCCCCGAACGGCAATCCCGCCGCATGGCGGGCGGTGTTGCGCCCTTCATCGGGCGAAAGCAGCGAATCGACGTAATAAGGCGGATTTGACACGATCAGATCGAATCTTTCAACCGGATCGTATCGCTGCACCGCGACGGCTACTGCATCCAAACGGTCTGCCCAGGGCGACGCGGCAAATTTTCAGCCGCCTGCGTCGCGCACTCCGCATCGACGTCCACCGCCGTGATCCGGGCTGCACTCCGCTGGGCCAGCATCAGGGCGATCAGGCCCGTGCCCGTACCTACGTCGAGCATCCGCCGATCCCCGGGACGCACTTCGGCCCAGGCACCGAGCAGCACCCCGTCGGTTCCGACCTTCATCGGGCAGCGATCCTGCCGCACGGCAAACTGTTTGAACCGGAACATGGCTATCCTTTTAGAAAACCGTCCATACCGGCGCCGAACAGCGCGAAATCATAACGCACGGGATCCTCCGGGTCGAACGTGCGAAGCACGGCGGTAACCTCCTCGACGGCCCGCCAGTCGTTCTGCCGCCGGACAAGCAATCCCAAAGCTCGTGCCACGTTGCCCGAATGAAGGTCGAGCGGCAGGTAGAGCGCCGACATGGGGATCGAGCGCCAGAGCCCGAAATCCACGCCCCGATCGTCACGGCGCACCATCCAGCGCAGGAACATATTCAGCCGCTTGCAGGCCGAGCCTTTGTCGATCGACGAAAGGTGCTTCTCCGAACGGATCGGGTGCGGCTCGGCGAAAAACTCGCGGCGAAAATCGGAGAGAACGGACGGGATCGAGCCCGTGGCCGCATAACGCCCCTCGAAGAACTCGCCCAGACTGCCGTAACGACGGAAAAGCGAACGCAGCGCCCGTACATAAGCGATCAGGTCCTCGCCGTTGAAGGTCCGATGCACGCAGACTGTCAGCTTGCGAAGCTCCTCCTCCGAAGCATTTTTCACGAAATCCGCAGGGGCGTTGTCCATATACGACATCATCCGGCAGGCATTGCCGACGATCGCGCGGCGGTTGCCCCAGGCGATAGTCGCCGAGAGAAAGCCCGCGATTTCACGGTCTTCACGCCCCTCGAAACGATGCGGCACGCTGATCGGATCGGGAGCGATGAACTCCGTCCGGTTGTAGCGGTCGTACAGGGTTTCGAGCAACTCGCGCAGCGGTTCGAACTCCATAAGAATCGTGTAAATGGGATCTACTAATTTCAGAACAGTCACTCCCGTCACTCGGGAAGGATCAGACCGTCGCTCATTACGATCCGACGGTCGGCCCGGAGAGCCAGCGACTCGTCGTGAGTCACCAGCACGATCGTCTGCCCCAAACGTTCACGCAGGTCAAAAAACAGGCGGTGCACCTCCTCCTTGTTGCGGGTATCGAGGTTGCCCGAAGGTTCGTCGGCCAACAGCACGGCGGGAGAGTTCACCAGCGCCCGGGCAATAGCGACCCGCTGCTGCTCGCCGCCCGACAGCTCGCCGGGTTTATGATCGCGGCGTTCGGTCAGCCCCACGAGCGCCAGCAGCTCTCCGGCACGCCGCTCCACTTCGGCTTTCGGACGCCGTCCGATCAGGCCGGGGATACAGACATTCTCGAAAGCCGTAAATTCGGGCAGCAAATGGTGAAACTGGAAAACAAATCCGATCTTCTCGTTACGAAACCGCGACAAAGCCTGATCACCGAGCGATGAAACATTCTGTCCATCGATCTCGACGCTGCCACGATCCGCTTTGGAAAGCGTACCCAGTATCTGAAGCAGGGTCGTCTTGCCGGCGCCGCTGGCACCGACGATAGAAACCACTTCGCCGCGCGACACCTCGAGCGATACTCCCCGGAGCACCTCCAACGCACCGTAACTCTTATGGATATCCGTAGCTTTTATCATGGGCGGAATGCTTTGAAAATACGTACCGTATCGACCGCTTCCCGCACATCGTGCACCCGCAGGATCGCGGCACCCTGCCTCAAACACTCCCAGCCCAGAGCGATCGTCCCGGCGAGCGCCCGGTCGGGCGTCGTATCGAGCACTTTATAGATCATGGACTTGCGCGACACTCCGGCCAGTACGGGATAGCCCAGCGAGCAAAGGTTGTGCAGCCCCCGAAGCAGATCGTAGTTCTGTTCGAGGGTTTTGGCGAACCCGAAGCCAGGATCGAGAATCAACCGACGCACGCCGCAACGACGCAACTGCTCGACACGGAGCCGGAAATAGGAAACGACCTCCTCCACCACATCGCGGTAAGAGGTCATCCCCTGCATCGTCGCAGGAGTACCCCGCATGTGCATGGCGATATAGGGAACGTCGTACTCGGCGACCACATCGACGATGGCCGGATCCAGCTCTCCGGCCGAGATGTCATTGACGATCACCGGACCGAATGTTTCGAGCACCCGCCGGGCCACCTCGGCACGGAACGTATCGACCGAAACGGGCAGCGCGGGAGCGATCCGCCGCACGGCGGCCACCCCCGCTTCCACACGACGCCACTCCTCCTCGGGCGTCACCTCGGCGGCTCCGGACCGGGAGGAGTAGCCCCCGACGTCGAACAGGTCGCAACCGGCATCGGCCGCTTCGCGGACACGCCGTTCGATAGCTTCGGCATCCGGTGTGCGACTGCCGGCGAAAAAGGAATCGGGCGTGACATTGACGATCGCCATAACGCACGGCGTGGTCAATTCAGGCAGAATGTTTTCGGTTTTCATCGCGCAACAATTTATCCAGTCGGGCAACCTCGCATTCGAGCTCCCCGAGATTTATATTGACAAGGGTATAGTCGGCCCGCCGACGCAACTCCTTTTCGTCGAGCTGGACCGCGATACGGCGCCGTACCTCCTCGGCCGAAGCTCCGTCGCGCAGGCAGGTGCGTGCGATACGCACGTCGATAGGAGCCGTGACCGCGATCGTACGGTCCACATACCCCTCCAATCCGGCCTCGAAAAGGATGGCGCTCTCCAGAACCACATAGTCGGCGCCGGACTGCCGCCCGCACCACCGTTCGAAATCCTCCATCACGGCGGGGTGCACCAGCGCATTAAGCGCCGAAAGCTCCGCAGGATCGGAAAAGACACGACCGGCCAGCAATTTGCGATTCAGGCGTCCGCCCGCATAGACCTCCTCCCCGAAACGTGCGGCGAGCCGCATCCGTAACGGCCCATCCTCTTCCATAAGGCGTTTGGCTTGCGAATCGGAATCATAGACCGGGACACCGCAAGCGGCAAAAAGCCGACAAACGGTCGATTTACCGCTTCCGATACCTCCTGTTATACCTACCTTAATCATTTTTCTTGCTGACGGGGATCCGGAATTTCGGGAACCGATCCGACGGAGATGACCTTAATATCGCTCAACCGGACGGAAATGGCGTTGTGCAGCGAGAGAGAGTCTATCTTCAGGAATTTCTCTCCGTCTTCGGCCTTCACGGAACGGAATTTCAACTCCGACAGGGGAATCCGGAGCCGTTTGCTCATATAGACTCGGTAACCGAACAAGTTGGTGCCGACCCCTTCCACCACACAGAAACTTTGAAACGCTCGCCGTCCACATTCACAGTGAAAGGCTGCTCGGTGGTATAGGTATAGTTCAACTTGGCGATATACCAGAGAATGAACGACGCGACGAGCAGGGCCAGAAAGACCGGAGATATATAACGACGCAACCAACCGAAACGCTCCATGACAGACAATTTTTAAGTTAGGCAAAGTTAAAAATAAAATAGGCCGCAACAATACGTTGCGGCCTATTTTATTCAAAAAGCGGACTTTATTTCTTGCCGAGGCCCTCGCGCTTCATCAGACCGTAAGCGATCGGAGTCGCCACGAACAGGGTCGAAAGCGTACCGACAACGACACCCAAAGCCAATGCGAAGATAAACCCGCGAATCGTCTCGCCACCGAAGAAGAGGATGGCGAGCAGAGTAACCAATGTCGTACCCGACGTATTGATCGTACGCGACAGGGTTGCATTGAGCGCATTGTTCACGTTCTCGCGCAGATCGCGCTTGGGATAGAGCACCAGATATTCACGGATACGGTCGAAAACCACCACCGTATCGTTGATCGTATAACCGATGATCGTCAGGATCGCCGCGATGAAGGCCTGGTTCACCTCCAGGTTGAAGGGCAGCCAGCCGTAGCAGAGCGAGAAGACACCGATCACCACCAGGGCATTGAATGCCAGTGCGGTCGTAGCGCCGGTCGCATACTGCCATTTCTTGAAGCGGAGCGAAATGTAGAGGCCGATGGCGATCAGCGAGAAGAGCACCGACCAAATAGCGCCCCAAGTCATATCCTTGGCGATCGAAGGACCGATCTTGTCTGCCGTAAGAATACCGTTGATATCGTTTTGCGTATTGCGGAAATTCTCGAAGGTGATGGGATAACCGTACAGACCGTGCAGCGCGTCGTACAGAATCCGATCCACTTCCGAAGTAGCCTCGTCCGAAGTGTCGTCGTACTTGTACTGCGTCACGATACGCATCTGGTTCTCATTGCCGTACTGCTTCACCTCGAAGCTGACATTAGCGGCATCCTCGTAACCGGAGAAAACCTCCTGCAGCTTCATACGCACCTCTTCGGCCTGGACCGGATGGTCAAAACGGATCACGTACGCACGACCGCCGGTGAATTCAGCTCCCATATTCAGACCACGTACTGCGAACGAAATGCACGAAACGGCCAAAACGACGATCATAACGATGTAAGAGATCTTACTCTTGCCCAGGAAGTCGAAATGAGCGTTGCCCATAAGATTCTCCGACCACTTGCGCGAGAAGGAGATCTTTCCCCATTTATTGACTACGCCCTCGATCAGCAGGCGGGTAATGAAGATCGAACAGAAGAGCGAGGTCAGAATACCGATAATCAACGTAGTGGCGAAACCCTGCACCGGACCGTTTCCGAAGATGAACAGAACGATACCGGTGATGATCGTGGTAAGGTTACCGTCGATGATCGCGGAGTATGCTTTCGAGAAACCGTCCTTGATAGCCAGGCTCAAACCCTTACCGCCGCGAAGCTCCTCCTTGATGCGTTCGTAAATAATCACGTTGGCATCCACGGCCATACCCATCGTCAGCACGATACCCGCGATACCGGGCAGCGTCAGCACGGCACCGAACGAAACCAGAACACCGAGCAGCAGGAATACGTTGCACAACAAGGCGATATCGGACAACCAGCCGGCTGTCTTATAGTAGAGGCCCATATAGAGAAGCACCAGCACGAACGCGAGTACAAACGAAAGAATACCCGCATTGATCGACTCCTGCCCCAGCGACGGACCTACGACGGTATCCTGAATAATACGTGCCGGAGCGGGCACCTTACCCGACTTGAGCACGTTGGCGAGGTCTTTCGCCTCCTGAATGGTGAAGTTACCCGAGATTTCCGAACTTCCGCCTTCGATCTTCTGGCGAACGACCGGAGCGGAATAGACATAACCGTCGAGCACGATGGCGATGCAGCGGCCGATATTGTCGCCCGTCAGACGCGCCCAGTCCTGAATACCTTCCGAGTTCATCGACATCGAAACCTTGGCTTCGGCACCGCGCTCGGCATAGGTTTCACGCGCATCCACGATCACGCTGCCGTCCAGCGGAGCCTTGCCGTCGGGCGTGCTGACCTTGAGCGCATAAAGAGAGAAACGCCCGTTGTTCTGCGGTTCGCCCTTGATACCCCACTCGAAACGAACGTCCGAAGGCAGCAACTCGCGCACGGCATCCATACGCAGGTAGCCGGCAACGGTCGCCGTATCGGCAACGGCTACGGAACCCACGACAGCGCCTCCGCCATCATAGGGATTGAGCAGCGAGAAGAGCGGATTTTCCTCGCGGGTATAGCGGGATGCCCCCGAAGCCGAGGCAGCCTCCTCCGCAGCCGGAGCATTGTTCTGCACCTCTGCGATCAGGCTTTCGGTCGTATCTTCGGTACCGGCAGCAGTCGGCTGCTCCTCAGTAAGCGTTTCCTCCACGGCCGCATCGGTCGCCCCGGCAGCCAATTCGTCGCGCAAAAGCTGATCGGCCTGCTCCAGGGCACGCACCAACTCGGTGTTATTATAAGTCGTCCAGAACTCGAGCGAAGCGGTACCCTGCAACAGCTTGCGTACGCGCTCCGGCTCCTTCACGCCCGGCAGCTCGACCAGAATACGGTGCGAATTGGGCAGGCGCTGGATGTTGGGCTGCGTAACGCCGAAATGGTCGATACGACTGCGCAGGATGTTGAACGAAGCGTCGATCGCAGCGTCGGTTTCCTCCTGCAAGATCTTCTCGACCTCGCTGTCCGAGCTGTTCGGCGTGATATCCTTACGATCCGGACTTACGAAAAGCGCAGCCAGCGGAGCACCGCCGGAAACCTCACGATAAGCCTTGGCGAACTCGCCGATGTAGTTGTTGGTACCCTCTTTAAGCGCCTTGTTGGCACGGGCGATGGCCTCCTCGAACATCGGATCGTGTGCGCTGTCACCTGCCAGGGCTTTCAGCACGTCCTCCACCTGCACCTCGAGCATGACATTCATACCGCCCTTCAGGTCGAGACCCAAGTTGATCTCCTTCTCCTTGACCTCCTTGTAGGTGAATGAAATGAATCCGAGATCATAAACGGGCCTGTTCTGCACGGAGTCCAGGTAATAGATCTCCGCCGCCTGACGGAGCGAATCCGACTCCGAAACTTTCGCGGCATACTCGGCCGCCTTTTTCTCCACGCTTCTCGCTTTCAGTGAGAAGGAGAGCTGGTAGATACAAGCAATCGCCAGCAGGATTGCAAGTAACTTGATTACGCCTTTACTTTGCATTGGGTATAAATTAGTTTGTTATAATTTGTTTGTTTCTTTTCCGTTACCCGAAACGGGATTTCAGAAATCCCAATAAACGCACAAAAATAGAAAAAATTGCGGGAAACAAAAAAGGAATAGACAAAAAAACGCTGGAAACCATCCGATTTCACCGTTGAAACCGAAAATCGAAGGAGTGCGATTTCATTTCCGGGCGGCACCCCGACAGCAAAGACCGCACACCGGACGCGCGGGAAAACACCGAAGGAGTCCGACCGTCCCGACCGGCAACAAGGGCGCTGAAAAGCGGTATCGAAGCACCTGTTCCCCGAAACCGCAGCCCGCAATCCGCCCTACAGACAAAAAAGCCAGGGCCGACATACTGCCGACCCCGGCTCTTCTACCGGAAAGTCCGCAAACCGAACCTTCCCTCCAACTTTTTATTTAACCTCTTCGAACTCTACATCTTCGGGCTGATTGGATCCACCCTGCTGCTGACCGTTCGTACCGGCTCCTGCATCGGCATGGGGAGCACCCTGCTGGGCACCGCCCTGCTGCTGTTGCGCGGCATAGATATCCTGCGAAGCAGCCTGCCATGCTGCATTGAGCTCGGCCAAAGCCGTATCGATAGCGGCTACGTCAGCGTTCTTATGCGCTTCCTTCAACTTGCCCAGCGCCGTTTCGATGGCAGCCTTCTTGTCGGCCGGCAACTTGTCGCCGTACTCTTTGAGCTGTTTCTCGGTAGCGAAGATGTTCGAATCGGCGGCGTTGATCTTGTCAATACGCTCCTTCTCCTCTTTGTCCTTCGCCTCGTTAGCCTTGGCTTCGTCGCGCATACGCTGGATCTCCTGCTCGGTAAGACCCGACGAAGCCTCGATGCGGATCTTCTGCTCCTTACCCGTACCCTTATCTTTAGCCGATACGTTCAGGATGCCGTTGGCGTCGATATCGAAGGTTACCTCGATCTGCGGCACACCGCGCGGAGCAGCCGGAATGCCGTCCAAGTGGAAGCGGCCGATCGACTTGTTGTCGCGGGCCAGCGGACGCTCACCCTGGCAGACGTTGATCTCCACCGAAGGCTGGTTGTCGGCAGCCGTCGAGAAGGTCTCCGACTTGCGCGTCGGGATCGTCGTG